>Ga0209373_10001501_pt1 | contig 27033 bp, 17 predicted proteins | sample Higcelweek5metaG_FD_187173 | JGI IMG/M metagenome (GOLD analysis project Ga0209373, IMG submission 187173) | Freshwater pond sediment microbial communities from the University of Edinburgh, under environmental carbon perturbations - High... | ecosystem: Environmental > Aquatic > Freshwater >... | reverse complement strand
CGCATTATTTAAAACGCGCTGCAATAATTTTCCAGTCCACAATTTTCCAAAAATCCTCAACATATTTTGGCCTAAGGTTTTGCTTGTCGAGATAGTAAGCATGCTCCCACACATCGCAGGTAAGCAACGGCTTTTTGCCATCGGTTACTGGGTTTGCAGCATTCGAGGTTTGTACAATTTCTAAATTTCCGGTGGCATTTACAACCAGCCATGCCCATCCACTTCCGAAAAGTGTTACCGATGCTTTTGTAAATTGTTCCTTAAAAGCATCGAATGAACCAAATGCCTTTTCAATTGCGGCTTTCAGCTCGTCTTTAGGTTCGTTACAACCACCGTTGCTAAATTGGTTGAAGTAAAAGGTATGATTCCAAACCTGGGCTGCATTGTTAAAAATTCCGCCGGTCGACTTCAGTACAATTTCGTCGAGGGTAGCATTTTCAAATTCGGTTCCTACAATCAGGTTGTTCAGGTTATTTACGTAAGCCTGATGATGTTTCCCGTAGTGAAACTCCAGCGTTTGTTTGCTAATGTATGGTTCGAGTGCATTTAACTCGTAATTCAATTTTGGTAATTCGAAACTCATGGTCTTTAAATTTTTGGTGAAACATAAGAAATCCGAAGATATAAAAATCTGCGGTGGATTAGTAAAACAGTTGACAAAATAGATTGTTGTCAACAAACCGTTTTTTGTGCTAATTTAAAATGATGATAAATAATAAAATGGTAAATGATAAATGGTGAATGGTAATTTTTTTATTTTTGATCATCCTTAACGAGCCGCGATGCCAGAGTGACTGAGAAACCACTTATTGAATTTTTTTACAGAAACCGAAACCGGGATCATTTGCAGCAACTTTGAACCAATTGAACTTCAACCCGACGAAGGGTTTATTGCTGCCAATACCACTTCGAACCTACTGGGTTTTGTTGCCAAGGGGATATTAAGGGCGGTAGAGCCCAAAGAAAATGGAGAAAGAATAATCCACTATTTCTGGGAAGAGAACAATTTTTTTTCAGAAGCCGAAAGTTATTTTGAAAACAAACCAACCCGTTTTTCAATTGAGGCAGCCATGCCCTGCACCTTGCTTTATACCACCAAGGAAAAGCTAGACACCCTTGAGCTTGAAATTGCAACGTTGGGATTGGTGAAAACTCAATTTGGAGCACAGATTATGTATGAAAAATCGCGGATGCAAGAAATAGCCAAAAAAGGTGATGTTAAAACCTGCTACCAGCTGTTTTTGAACGAATACCCCAAATTGGCCAACAGGTTAAGCATAAAAAATATTGCTTCGTTCTTAAACACTACCCCTTCCCATTTAAGTTTTATTCGGAAACAGCTATTTAAGCTTTAACCGTTCACTCAACTTTTTTTCAACAACCTGCATTTTCTACGAATTCGCAAGTCGAAAGTCTTTCCGTTGCTTTTTCTTTAGCCCCGAAAAAGTTAAACTCACGCTCTCGCGCGATTGCACCAGCAGTGGATTATTCGATTATAGGAGGCATTGCAATTTATCTCTCGAAAGGGTTTGTCCTTTTTGTCGCAGCAGGCGACCGTAGCTTTGAATACCACCGCGGATTAACTGCCCGCTATGGTATTTTGGTACGGTTCGAAAGTGGTTCAATTTTTTTATTGGACGATATGGTATGGTTCATTGAAATCAAAAGAAGTTTACATTTAGCACTATGCATAATTATTTTACTTATTTTTAGAACTGTCAAAAAAGTTATAAACCAATATTCAAAACAAACTAAAACCAACTAACAATCAATCAAATGAAGTCTATTTTCTTTCTAAAAAACAACTCTACACGTCTCCTCAAAAACCCACATAGCCCCGATTGTCTCATCCTTTTCTCCTTATTTTTGTGTTATTCTACCTACGGAAAAGAGGGAAATAACGAGACAATCAGTAAAAGGATTCAACCCTTCTTGTTCGAAGATCGTTCCAATTTGGAGATTGGAGACACCATGCTGTTTGCCAGTTTTAATGATTGTAGAGGTGGAATTTTAGCTGTTGACGAGAATGAAAATTTCTATGTAATTACTGATCAAGATACCCTTCGATCGTATTCCAATGCAGGAACACTGAATTGGAAAACTAAATTAGACAGTAGAAACAATACGACACCTTTGATCGTTAAATCGAATTTACTATTTGCATCAAATGGTAACAAAATTGTTTCGTATAACCAGCTGGGGCAGAAAAACTGGGAGATTGCACCTGCAAAAAATGTTAATTACATTACCAGCTGGGCCGATTCTTTACTTTTATTGGCCTACACCAATAAAGGAGTTGCAATTCATGATTTGAATGGGAATCAACTGTTCGAATTTCCTGATCTTCCAATAAATACGGCTCCTATTTTCGGGAGCAATGGATCATTTTATATTGTTGTTGATAATAAGCTTCAATCGTATAGTGTATCGGGAAAATTAAATTGGGAATATAAATTACCCGGATATTGGACCGGGAAAAGCCTTTCGATAGGCAAAAACGAAGAAATCTATTTGACTCAAAATCGAACCTTATTTTCTATTTCCAAAGAAGGGGAATACTTATGGAAGTTCGATTTGCAAGGAAGTGTAAATGTTGCTCCAGCGGTTGGAAAAGATGGTACAGTTTACATTGGCAATGAAAATGGAACTCTGTTCGCAATTAGTCAGAAAGGAGAGTTGATCTGGAAATATGTTTCATCATATAATTACTTCCATACTGCTACAGTTTTAGAAAATGAAACGATACTGATAGGAACCAGCTCTAAAGCAATGCTATTATTGAACAAACAGGGTGAGTTGATTTGGAGCAAAACCACAAAGGAATTTTTTACGATTTCTACAATACTCAAAAATGGAGTTGCTTTATATGTTCTAAATAATTCAAAAATACTTGGGCTATACATGAATTGCAAAGGACTGGCAAATAGTTCTTGGCCAAGGATTAATCAAAATCAGTTCAATTCAGGTTTTTGGGTGAGCAAGTATACCGGGAGTATTGTCATTGAAAATTTCCCTAAAGATACTACGCTTTGCGAAGGGAGTAATTATTCTTTTGATCTAAGCTATAACGGGCTTCGTCCGGTCGACATAAAATGGTACAGAAACGGGAAGGTTGTTTTTAAGGGTAGCGACATAAATTATTCTTTCAAACAAGTTTCTGAAAAAAATGAAGGTGATTATTACTGCGTTTTATCGAACCAGAAAGAGACTGTTACAAGCGATACGTTTCGGATAACAGTAAATCAAACACCTATAATTCCCGAAGTAATAGTTGAGCAAGATGTTTTATCGACAAAAGTTGAAGCAAATTCTACCTATCAATGGAATAGCAGAGATTCATTATTGGTTAATGAAATAACCAACAACTACGAGCTCAAGCAAAAAGGTAGTTTTTATGTCACAATTACCAATCAATTTGGTTGTTCAAGCTCATCCGATATGGTGCATCATTACAATCCTTCCGATAGTATTTATAGATACAACGGTAATTACAGCTCAAACTTATTAGCCTTTAGTCCTAATGGGGTTATTTATAGTGTGTATAACGATAAGTTGATTGCAACCGATAAGAAAGGGAAAACCATTTGGCAATTTGTTGCGAATGACAATATAAGTCTTCAACCTGTAGTGAATAGCCAAGGTGTAATTTTCATCTTTACCTCACAGCTATTGTATGCCATAAACAACGATGGGACGTTGAAATGGGAACTCAATCATCAAGGAACAATTGGTGACATTGCAATTGGGAAAAATAACATTATCTATACTGGTGGATCTTTACTTTGCGCTTATTCCACTACTGGAGAAAAACTTTGGTCAATGAAGTTTTTAAATAGTGCAATTATATCTACGATTGATGACGAGGGATTAATTTATTTAAGCGGCGATAAAATTGTTGTTGTTCATCCTGAAGGATATATTGTTCGAACGGTTCCCATTGGGTCGAACGATTTGATTACTGTAGAAAGTGATAATATGTATGTTCGGTTTTATGACGAACTATTTTACATCGACAAGGAAGGGAAACCAATTTGGAAAAAGAAATTCGCTGAGTACATTTCTTCTAAATTAGTTGCAGGTAAAGACAACGAAATTTACTTTGTGTCAGGCAACAAGGAGCTTTGTGCCGTAAATGCTGAAGGCGAATTTCTTTGGAAATTGACCATCGATGGTTATGTAAATTCAGGCTTAACATTGGGTAATGATGATAAAATTTACCTTAAGACATCAGCGGGCTCAATTTATTGTGTTACAACAAAAGGCATATTGGAATGGAAAATTGGAACTGGTTCGTTACAATCAACACCGGTTTATCTATCTGCCGATAAGGTTTTGTACACTGTATCAGCTGATAAAATTCAATTATTTTATTCTGGAGCTAATGGATTAGCAAATTCTCCTAGTCCATTTAACAACCAAAATAATCAGAATACAAAATTTAATTGGAGCATATATTCTGGAAAAATAAAGTTGAATACCCATTTAAATGATACAACACTTTGTACAAACACACAATTCCAAAAAACAATAAGTGTTACTGGTTCCCGTCCCTTAAAGGTGAGATGGTTTAAAAATAATAAGTTGCTCAGTGAGGGTGATAAGTTGAACTTCTCGATTGAAACAATTGATAAAACAAGCGAAGGTGACTATTTCTGCATTGTTTCAAATAATCTAGGAGCCGATACAAGCAATGTTTTTAAGATAACAGTAAATGAAATGCCCCAAAAGCCTTTTATTTCAAGAGATGGACAAACGTTGCTTTCTTCGATTAATGGACAGTTGCAATGGTATTGGAACGACTCTTTGCTGATAAACCAAAATTCAATACGGATTAATCCAACAAAAGAGGGTTGTTATTGGGTAGTTAACGAAAACAACAATTGTCAATCATCATCAACTAAATATAATTTTTACAACTCATTTCAAAAAATAGAAGAGAAAGAACGCATTCTTTTTTATGGTAAAGATGTTGCTGTAGATGATAACAATGTGATATTCTATTACAAAGATGGGTTTATTTGTTCGATGACCGTTGATGGAAAACAAATAGATCAATTCTATTTTGGGACTGAAATTGTCTGCCCAATCATCATAAGTAAAGGCAACCTGATTTTATGCACCGCAAAAGCAATTCAAAAGGTAACAAAAAAGGGAGAAATCCTCTGGTATTTCGATTTAGGGAGTATTTTTCCTGCAGTAGATGAAGATGGGAACGTATATTTTACTTATAATTCTGAATTTTATGCATTAGATAAAGATGGAAAGCTGAAATGGAAGAATAAAATAGATTCTTATCAACCTTCCATCGTTATCGATGCTGAAGGAGTAATGTACCTTTCGAATGATATGAGTAACGAACTTCAAGCATACAACAAAAATGGAAAATTAAAATGGAAATCAGTATTGAATTCCACATTACCGCACAGTCCATCGTTTGGAATTAACGGATTAATTTATGTTCCCACGAATACAGGAATTGTTACGTTATCGCGCGATGGCAAAAAAGTTTGGGAGTTTTTCTCTGGAAGTCCTTTTGGTCCACTGGTCATCGATGAGTTTGGAACTGCTTATGGTTTATCTGGTGCTGTTTATGCCATAACAATCGAAGGTAAAGTTAAGTGGAAAGCGGATTTTGCAAATAATTATTCAACAGGAAGTCTGCTACTACTGGATAATTCGTTATATACAGCAATAAATGAGAAATACATAAAAATAAACCGAGATGGGACAAATCTACAGATTATTGAAAACTTCATCTACAATTCTATTTTGAATGTATGTAACGATGGAACGATCTTGTTTTTTAGTAGTCAAGGAATTGTTCTCTTTGGTACCAATAGCACTCCATCGAAAAACACAATTTGGCCACAACCCTATTACAATGCGATGAATACGAGCTGTATGGCTTCTGTTCAAAATTCAATTCCACAAATCATTCATCAATCGACCGATACGTTAATTTGCCAAGGAGATAAATTTTATCCATACGTAACTATTAAAGGCACTGCACCTTTTACAATAGAATGGTTTAAAGATGGAAAGAAGATCGTTTCAGGTGAAAATGCCTATTTGAAAATTGATTCAATAGGAAGTGAAAGTATTGGAAGTTACCATTGTGTTGTAAGCAATAAATTTGGCAGTGTTCAATCTAAAAACATCAACATCAAGGTTGATCTAAGTGTAGAGCAACCTGTAATTAAACAAAATGGCGAACTTCTGTCAGTAAGCAATGCAAATAATGTGCAGTGGTATATCAACGATTCACTTACAACTGAAAAAGCGCTCAACTTAAAGCCTCAGTTGAAAGGCATTTACCATGTTGTTAGCACAACCTCCAACGGTTGTAAAGCACAATCGAATAGTATAAACTTTGGCCCTCCCCTTGAAGTAACATGGCAAAAAGAAATAAAATGGTGGGGCAACAGACCTAAAATATATAACTCTCTTGCTATCTCAACAGATGGTGTTATTTATTTCTACGCCGATGAAAATTTATTTGCCTATAACATTAGTGGAAAAATGCTATGGTCAAGAAAATTATCATCAGGTTATTATCTAAACAGGATGTCTACACCATTGATCGACAAAAATGGAACCATCTATTATTCTGCATATGGTTATAAATATGATGTATTTAATGCATTAAACCCAGATGGGTCACTTAAATTTAGCTATACCATAAACACTGCATCTGGTGATTTAGCATTAGGACAAGATGGTTCAATTTATGTAGGATCATGGGAATATATCTCTTCGTTCAGTAGTGAAGGGAAAATACAATGGTCTTTTACTATGGATGCTAAGTTAGCAGGGAGCCCGGCAATTGCAGCCGACGGCACTATATACGCATCTACTGAAGGAAAAAGTTTTTACGCCTTATCAATTGAAGGAAAACAAATATGGAAATATACTTGTGATGCCAACATTAAATCCTCTCCTGCAATTGCTGACGATGGAACAATTTACTTTGGAACCGAAAATGGAAATTTATATGCATTATCTAAAGATGGAGTGTTAAAATGGAAAGTCCATTTAGATACAAAATGTTATAGTCCTATTATAGGCAGCGATGGTTCAATTTATGTCACCACAACATCCCAGTTGATTTCAGTCAATACTTTAGGTACTGTAAATTGGCAATATTTAATTAACGACAGTTACAATTATTTTATTCCTTTAATTGATTCTGAAGGACTTGTCTATGTTGAATCAACAAATAAGTCAATTGTCGCACTCAATACAAAAGGTGAGATTATACATGAAAGTGCACCAAATATTTTAAGATTAATAACAGCTCCTGCCATTGGGAACGATGGGACACTATATCTATTAGATCATGATTATAAAGCTGTAAAAATCATGTCCTTTTCAACAAATGGACATCAGCTCGCAAACAGTTCATGGCCAAAAAAATCACAGGGCAATCAAAACCAAAGCCAATCAAATTCTACTTATCAAGGGATTGCACCAACATTGACGACCGAATTTTCAGATTTGTCATTTTGCGAAAAAGATAAATTCCAAATGACTCTTAGTAGCAAAGGGGATCTTCCTATTACTTATTCATCCTATAAAAACGGTGAATTAATAAAAACGGGAAGAGACTCAATATTTACCATCGATACCTTATCGATCAGCGACACTGGGGAATACTATTTCGTTGCCTCTAACCGGTTTGGGAAAAGCATCGGAAAGCAATTCACCATTACAGTAAATGGTTATCCAGAACCGCCAGTAATCAAACAAGAAGGCGAATACTTAGTTTCCACTTATTCTCAAAACAATAAATGGTATTTAAGTAATGGAGAAATGCTTTCTGAAGGTTCAAATTCTTTTAAACCAAATTTTTCTGGTTGCTATTATGCCGTTAATGAAATGAATGGATGTTCGTCTAAATCAGACAAACTTTGTTTTCTTAAAAAGGATACTATAAGCATTGTTTTCGACCTTAACACTATTGATGCAAAGGGTAAAGACCAAGCATTTCCTTCATTAAGCATTAACAATATTTTATATATCCCCGGAGATCACAGGCTATATTCATATTCTCCATATGGAATTTTATACTATGAATTCGGGTGTCAAGGTTCTTTAGCAGGTACATCAGTAAATGGGATAGCTAATACATCATTTGTAGCTCAGCGTTCTCCCGGAAAAATTCTTTTCGCTGTTGATTCATTGGGAATGAAAAAGTGGGAGTACAATTTTGAAGCTTCAACTGGCTTAAAACCTTCTGTTACTTCTAACAATGATGTTTATATGCCTTTGGCAAGCGGGAAAGTTTATGCATTAAATTATTTGGGCGAACTTTTATGGAACAAAGAGGGATTTGACAGTATCAATGGTTCAATAAGCATCAACCAGGAAGGGATACTCTACTTTGGATCAAACGATATGAACCTACATGCACTCGATGCCAATGGGAATACCTTATGGGATTTCCCTACTGGGGCAAAAATAAATTCATCACCTGCCATTGGGGCCGATGGAACCATCTATTTTGGTGGAAACGATCAAACTTTTTATGCCCTAAACCCCAATGGAACACTAAAATGGAAATATACCTCCAACTGTAACTTTAATAGTCCTGTTATCGATGTGGATGGAACGATATATGTGACCACATCAACCAATAAAACAGTATCATTAAGTAGCGATGGGAAAGAACGTTGGACTATTGAAAGTAATGCAACGCCAACCCCCACCATTGCAAACGATGGGTTGATCTATTTGGCAACAGGTATCAATAAATTTGGAGCAGTAAATAAAAATGGGGAAATTGTTTGGGAAAATGAGGACAGTTTTATTCAAAATGTCCAATCTGTTTTGATCTCATCGTTGGGCTATTTGTTTATTCAATTTAATAATGGTGAGTTCGTTCAATCAAAACCATGTTCCAGTACCGGGTTGGCCAATAGTTCCTGGCCAAAGATTTATCAGAATAACCAAAATACAAGTTGCTATATGCCTTTAGTGATAGGACATTCACCTATCATCAGTACCAATTTTTCCGACATATCGGCATGTATAAAGAAACCCTTTTCAACAAGTTGTAAAACAGAGACAGATGAAAGTGTTTATGTCGTATGGTACAAAAATGGAAATAAGTTTCAAGAAGGGAATAATCAAGCTTTAACAATACCGAGTGTGAGTTTATCTGATGCAGCACAGTACTTTTGTATTGTTAAAAATGCTTTTGGAGCAGACACATCAAATACGTTTATGTTATCAGCAGTTGATGCAAATTCATTCCCTGAACTATATAAAACAGTTATTCCAATTTACAAAACACCAATCATCCCATTAATCGATGGTATCGAATCATGGCCATGGGATTTAGTTTCGGCTGTACCCATTGAACGTAACTTCAAATCAGAAACTCCAACTGTCAATGCTTATTGGAAATCACTTTGGTCCGACAAAGGAATCTATTTGCTGGTGTATGTTACCGACGACAACTATTACCCTTGGTGGGAAACGAATGGCGATTATCCGCTTTACGATTTGGTTCAACTATTTTTCGATATCAATAAAATTAAAGATGATGCACAAGGACCAACGGATTACAATGGCAATGGGCATTATCAATCCAATCTCACTTTTGAAAAAGATGGTGAGGGTATAATATTCTGTAATCAACGGATAGCGAGCAGTACTCCCGGTGGCGAATACGCTTATCGGACCAACAACGAATCGTATGTAATGGAATGTTTTTTTCCATTTAACAACTTTATGAATGTTGAAGATAGAAAAATGGATCCATCAAGATTTATTGATATGAAAGACATTGGTTTTGACGTGGTTATTACCGATAGGGATGAAGGGGCAAGTAGTCCTCGTCAACGGATAGCATGGCGTGCCGATGGAAATAACGGGCGGGGCGAGCCATTCTCAAACATGGACTCGTGCGGCATAATACGCTTGGCTGAAACGTTACCAATATGCGCTCCCAACTGGAACGTAAAAGAATATCAGAACAATTCAATGCTAATAGGTATCGTATCAAAAGATGGGAATATGGTTTCGGCAGGCGATGTTATTGCGGCTTTTGTTGGAGGTGAATGTCGTGGAAAAGCGGTTGTTGAAATGATCAACGATTCAACGTTTGCCAATTTGATAATTAATGGAGAAGCAGATGAAGAAGAAGTAATATTTCGTTTGTGGGATGTGAGCGAATGTAAAGAATATATTTCTACAAATACAATCAAAACAAAGTTGGGCAAAAATATTGGTTCCAATGGAGAATATGTTCAAATTCGTTTTGGCAACGACTTGAATCAAGAAATAGTGCTCAAAAAAGGGCTGAACCTGAAATCGGTAATTATAAAATCAGATGGAAGGAATATCGACAAGATGATTGATCCTGATGAATTCGATACATTACGGTTCAGTAATTTTTCTTCTGAATATTTAACGTCTGATTCAGAAATTGAAGATTCGAATTCACTAAAATCGTTTGTTGATGGCGAAGCTTATTTTGTTGAATCGAGTACCGACTGTACGCTTAACCTAAATGGTTTCCCAATCAAAAACAATTATAACATCGACCTAAACAATGGTTCAAATCTGGTTGGATATCCCTATTCTCAGGTTCAATCTGTCGAGAAGGGTTTCCAACAATTAGTTGATTCTAAACAATTGCTTTTGGTAAAAAACCTTACTCAAAGTTACGACCCACAAATGCCCGAATATTTGAATACGTTAAAATCACTTGTTCAAGGCGAAGGATATAACGTGTCGATCGTTAACGATTATCCCGATTTCTCGATCCCTGTTCCTTCTGAAAAAAGTCAGTTCACCCAATTCGATATGGAAAACAGTTGTTCTTGGGATTTTGTTGGTTACAAAAACAGTACTGTAAAATACTTTCAATTTGAGTTTGATGGAAATAAATATTCTGAATCAACAAAAATTGGTGCGTTTGTGAATGGCGAATGCAGGGCGATTGCCCCAATGGTTGTTCACGATGGGAAATATTACAGCACACTCGTTATTAACACCAACGATTTAGCAACCTGTGAAATTGTGATTTGCTCAAACGGTTCAGAACAATTGGTTACCGATAGCCTTGTACTTATCCCGAATGACGTAAACCGTTCGGTATCCTTGATCGATGAAAGAAAAACGGACCAAGTTGTCGACAACCTTTTAGCTAGAGTAACCATTTATCCCAATCCGGCAAAGGAAGAATTTTCCATCTTATTAAACTCAACTTCAAACAAGAATGCTTCAGTTGAAATTTTCAATTATTTGGGGCAACAAATCATGGGATTTGATCAATTGGACAACGCCGGAAAAATTGATGTAAATACAAATGGTTGGAGAACGGGATTTTATTTGATCCGAATTAAAAACGATCAAATAGTAATAAACAGAAAGATAGAAATAATCAGATAAAAAGAGACTGTCTACTGGTGCATCCTCTTACAGGTTCAAATAGAAATCTTTCACCATCTCCCTAAATTCGGGGGTGTATTCATGGTGTGTGTCAGTTTCGAGGGTGAGTTCGGTTTCCTTTTCAAGTAGGGTGTCGAGTTTGAATTCCATCAAAACCCGCACGACTGCTTTCTATGGTTTGGGCTTTACACGCGGGTTAAGCAGCAGGCAAACAGCTGATAATTGGCAACAATTGGCAGTAAGTTCCCGCGGGGATAAATGAACGACCTCGCAGAAATCATTAGAGGTATCAATATGAAATTTCAATTTCAGCAAGCATCGGCGCACTAAACTCACTCATCACAATACGCTACGCCATAGGGATTCATTCAACTTACAAAGTTCTATGCTCTCCGTTTTTGATTTTTGAAATTCTCGATTCAAGCCAAAAAATGAAATGAGAAGATGTGCTAAAAGTGGCGTCGATGTTGAAATTTTCTGCTATATTCGAAATTCGTTAAATTCCATATGATCGAAAAACTGAGAACTTTTTTATTGAATTTATTTACTGAACCCGAAGTTGAGTTTATATGTAACGAATTTCGTTTGATTGAACTTCAACCAAACGAGGTTTTTATTAACATGGGCACCTCAACCGAAATTGTTGGTTTTTTGGCCGATGGTGTTGTTCGAAAGGTTGAATATGGGTTAAATGGTGATAGTATTGTTCACTATTTTTTTCAGGAAAACCAATTTTTTTCTGAGGCCAACAGCTATTATCAAAACTTGCCTGCAAAATTTTCGATGGAAGCAGCCACTTGCTGCACAATACTATACATCTCTTTTGAAAAACTGGATTTTCTTGCGAAAGCCATACCAAATGTGGATATTTTCAGAACAAAAGTTAGCGAACAAACCCTTTTTGAAATAACACAAGCCCAGGAAATTTCGAAACGGGGAAACGCGAAAGAGCGTTACGAAGAGTTTCGGAACAACTACCCCACCCTAGCAAACAGACTAACAGTCAAAGACATTGCTTCATTTTTAGGTACCACTCCAAATTATTTGAGTTCAATTAGAAAAGAATTCAGCAAACAGATTCAATAAACCCCCACCTTTTTTGAATTTTCTGCATTATCTACGAAATCGTAGATCGAAAGTCATTTGTATGGCTTTATTTTGCAAGCATAAAAATGTTCGAAACATGTAGCATTTGCTGCACAGAAATAATGTAGAAGTTCATTCGGAATTAAAATATTTAAAGAAATCCTATTAAACCAAAACTGGTCACTCGATGAAAGGCCCTAAAAAAAGTCCTAAAGAATAATTCAAATTCTTATTGTCTATCACTTGATCTAAGCATCTAAGGCAACAACTCCCACTCCTAAACCAGTTGTCTTAGATGCTCAATTTTTGCCCTTTATTTTCCTGAATTATTGGTTTATTGGTAATGAAGTTGCTATTCAAATCAATGGTCCTTCTCGATAAGAAAAGGAAGCATTGCTGCTCCCTTTTCTTTGTTTATTTCTATTTCAGATTACCGTTATTCTTCAATTTCTGAATGGTATTCCTGTAACGATTTCACCTGATACTTTCCACTCTGGCGGTCTTTGATCCCTAACGACGATGCCATTGCTGCCGTTGTAGTGGTAATGTATGGAACCTTAAATTTGATTGCCGATTTGCGGATATACGAATCGTCGAATTCACTCTGCTTGCCGGCTGGTGTGTTGACCACAAGGTTGATTTCCCCATTTTTAATTGCATCAACAATGTTTGGGCGGCCTTCGTGAACCTTCAAAATCGGTTCAGCTTTGATGCCGTTCGCTTCAAGAAATTTCTGAGTTCCACCGGTAGCTACAATTTTAAAATTCATATCGATGAAGTTACGGGCGGTTTCCAATATCTTATCCTTATCGCGGTCGGCAATGGTTATGAGCACAGTACCACTTATCGGAAGTGAAGTTTGAGTGGCTTCCTGCGATTTAAAGAAAGCCATACCAAAGCTTTGGGCCAACCCAAGTACTTCGCCGGTAGAACGCATTTCTGGCCCTAAAATCGGATCAACATCAGGGAACATATTAAATGGGAACACAGCCTCTTTCACTCCATAATGCGAGAACTTCTTTTTCTTCAAATTGAAGTCAGAAAGCTTTTTACCAAGCATAATTTGGGTGGCAATTTTCGCCATTTGGATGTTGCAAATTTTTGAGACTAAAGGCACAGTGCGCGATGCACGCGGATTTGCTTCAAGAATGTATACCACACCTTTATAAATGGCGTACTGAATATTCATCAGTCCAACCACATTCATTTCAACAGCAATGCGGCGGGTATATTCTTCAATGGTTTCTATTTGTTCAGGAGTAATTATTACCGGAGGAATAACACAAGCCGAGTCGCCCGAGTGAATTCCGGCATATTCGATGTGCTGCATTACGGCTGGCACAAATGCATCGTTACCGTCAGAAATAGCATCAGCCTCAGCCTCAATGGCATCTTCCAAAAACATATCAATCAGCAACGGACGGTCGGGCGATACATCAACTGCAGCAGCAACATACTGTTTCAGCATTTGTTCGTCCAAAACGATCTTCATTCCTCGACCTCCCAATACGTACGACGGGCGCACCATAAGTGGATAACCAATACGAGACGCAATTTCGAGCGCTTCGGCTTCGGTACTTGCCATACCCGAATCGGGTTGTGGAATCCCCAATTTCACCATGATTTTGCGGAACTGGTCGCGATCTTCAGCCAAATCGATGGTTTCGGGCGAGGTGCCTATAATTTTTACACCGTTGCGTTGCAATTCACTGGCAATGTTGAGCGGAGTTTGTCCTCCAAACTGACAAATTACCCCTTCAGGTTTTTCCTTTTCGTAAATACTGAGCACATCTTCAACAGTAAGGGGCTCAAAATAAAGCTTATCGGAGGTGTCGTAGTCGGTAGAAACAGTTTCGGGGTTGCAATTTACCATTATGGATTCCAAGCCAGCCTCGCGAATTGAGAATGCAGCGTGAACACAGCAGTAATCGAACTCAATACCTTGTCCAATACGGTTTGGGCCACCACCGAGAACCATAATTTTTTTGCGATCGTCAACCGCTACTTTGTCTGGGGCATTGTAGGTTGAAAAGTAATAAGCGGCATCTTCAACACCACTAACAGGAACAGGTTCCCAAGCTTCGTCAATTCCCAACGACAGGCGTTGACTACGAATTTCACTTTCAGGTATTTCGAGAAGTTTAGCCAGATATTTATCGGCAAAACCATCTTTTTTAGCTTGTAACAATATTGGGGCAGGCAAAAGGGAACCTTTGAATTTCAACAGCTCTTGTTCAAACTCAACCAGCTCTTTCATTTGCTCAATGAACCAGGCTTTAATGTAGGTTTTTTCGAAAAGTTGCTGTACAGTGGCTCCTTTGCGCAACGCTTCGTACATAATAAACTGGCGTTCGCTCGATGCATGCGCAAGCATCATCATCAATTCATCCAACGTTTTTTCGTTGAAGTCTTTGGCAAAACCCAATCCGTAACGGCCAGTTTCGAGAGAGCGAATGGCTTTTTGAAGCGCTTCTTTGTAATTCTTCCCAATACTCATTACCTCGCCCACTGCTTGCATTTGAGTACCCAGCTTATCTTGCAATCCTTCGAACTTCTCGAATGCCCATTTGGCAAATTTTACCACCACATAGTCACCCCATGGAGTGTATTTTTCGAGAGTTCCTTCGCGCCAGTAAGGAAGTTCGTCTAAAGTATAACCTCCGGCCAATAATGCCGACACCATTGCAATAGGGAAACCCGTAGCTTTAGATGCCAGTGCCGATGAACGCGATGTGCGCGGGTTAATTTCAATCACCACCACACGACCAGTCTTTGGATTGTGCGCGAATTGCACGTTGGTTCCGCCAATAACACCAATGTTTTCAACAATGCGGTAGGAATATTCTTGCAACTTTTCCTGAAGTTCTTTTGAAATGGTAAGCATTGGTGCCGTGCAAAACGAATCGCCCGTGTGTACTCCAACAGCATCGACATTTTCGATAAAACATACGGTGATCATCTGGTTTTTCGAGTCGCGAACCACTTCGAGCTCCAACTCTTCCCAACCCAACACCGATTCTTCAACCAAAATTTGATTGACCATACTGGCCTGAATTCCTCGAGCTGCAATCACCCTTAGTTCTTCAAGGTTATAAACCAAACCACCACCTGTTCCGCCCATGGTATAAGCCGGACGAATTACCACAGGATAGCCCAGTTCTTCAGCAATCTTTTCGGCATCTTCAACCGTATTTACAGCTTTGCTTTTCGGCATATCGATCCCCAACGAGAGCATTGAGTTCTTGAATTCGGTACGGTCTTCACCTTTTTCAATTGCTTTAAGATTTACCCCAATCACTTTTACGCCATACTTATCGAGTACTCCTTTATTGGCCAATGTAAGCGACAAATTAAGTGCGGTTTGTCCACCCAAATTCGGCAGTAACGCGTCGGGGCGTTCTTTCTTAATAATTTCGGTGAGGGCATATTCGTTCAAAGGTTCAATGTAGGTTATGTCAGCCATTTCGGGATCTGTCATAATTGTTGCTGGATTTGAATTGACCAGAACAATTTCGTAACCCAATTTTCGAAGTGCTTTACACGCCTGTGTCCCAGAATAATCGAACTCGCAAGCCTGCCCAATAATAATCGGTCCTGACCCAATAATCAGAACTTTTTTGATGTCGTCTCGTTTTGCCATTGTTTTTACGTATGTCTATTTTTGCTTAGTTTTTTATGTTCAAAACACATTGTGGTTCCTTAAAAAAGAATTTTGAACTAAAAATAAATATTAAATGTTCGCCATTGGGATTAGTTGGAAAACATTTCAAAATATTTTGATTTTTTTTGAAAGTTTTGCTTCAGCACAGCTTCTCGTTAAATTAAAAACAGACATCGACCATTAACATTAGGAATTGAACTACACATTACGAGTTAACTCATCACTGGTAAAAAATTACGACCCAAAAACGATGCGATGTGTATAAAAATAAAATCCCCGGGAACCACCCCGGGGAAAACCAAAAATCAACAAACCATGAAATAGTCGTGTATCTAATCACGACTATATGTTGTAAACTGATGTCATTTCAATTATTTAGTCCCATTATAAAAATGTCCAACCACGTCCCAGTTAATCAGTTGCCAGAAAGCTTCAACATAGTCGGGCCTCCGGTTCTGATAGTTGAGATAATACGCATGTTCCCATACGTCAATTGCGAGAATTGGGGTGCCTTTTACTTCTGAAACACTCATTAACGGATTGTCCTGATTGGGTGTTGAGTAAACCTCCAATTTATCATCGACTTTTACCAGCCAAGCCCAGCCTGAACCAAATCGGGTAGCAGCGGCGGCAGCAAATTTTTTCTCAAACTCTTCAACAGAACCAAAGTCGCGCACAATTGCATCTTTCAGTGCTCCTTTAGGTTCATTCGATCCTCCAGGGGTAAGCACCTTCCAGTAAAGGTTGTGATTGTAATAACCACCTCCATTGTTTCGCACGCCTGCCGGATATTTTTCAACACTGGCCAATACCTCCTCTATTGATTTTCCTTCGAGATCGGTTCCGGCAATTAAATTATTTAAGTTTGTGGTATATGCTGCATGATGCTTACTGTGGTGTATCTCCATCGTACGCGCATCGATCAACGGTTCAAGCGCATCGTAAGCGTAATCTAATTTTGGTAATTCGAAACTCATATTGTTGTTTTTTCTAATGTTAATATTAATTCAGACTAAATTGTCTTATTTTCACATATAGACAAAACACCAACCCATTTTGTTTACACAAAAAACAAAATCTTTAATTCTAAATGATTAACAAGTTGATAATAAAATCAATAGAATTTCAATTCTGATAATACCTTTTTTTGAACCAGAACGCCACGTTAACCAAGCCAATCATTACTGACAAATGGTTCTCCCGAGTTGATGCTGAAAACAGAAAAACCTTTATAACAAATTCAATTGGTCTAAACGCAAGAAATAAAAGGAATTTTAACGACTACTGTTGTTCCTATATGAAGCTGAGACTCTAATGAAATTGTCCCTCGATGTATCTGTACAATTTTTTCTGTGAGAGAAAGGCCTAATCCATTACCTGAAATCTCACTTGCATTCTTCGCTCTGAAAAAGGGTTCAAAAATTCTTTTCTTATCAGCCAAATCTATGCCTATACCCCTATCTGCAAATTCCGCAACAATGTATTTGTTATCCAAAAACAACGATATTTCCACAGATTTATCTGGTGAAAATTTGCATGCATTGTCCATCAGATTACCGATAGCCGTTTTAAGCAAATGGTCGTTGCCAAGAACTGTTAATTCTTTTTCGTCCTCAATTGGCTCACTGAAGTTTATTGAAATTTTGTAGCCTTTTTCCCTTTGAATGAGCTCATCTCTAGTCTCCCACATAATTTCGTCAATTCGTAATGACCGAAGTGCAATTGCAGAAATATCAGAATTAGCTTTTGCCATATCAAGCAAACCATTCGTAAGAGCATTCAGATTCTTGATATCTTCATGTACCGAGCACAAAATGGCTTCATATTCTTCATTTGTTCTTGATTTCATGAGGGAAACTTCAATCTGACCTGTGATAGAAGTTAGTGGAGTGCGCAATTCATGCGATGCATTTGAAACAAAACTACGTTGCATTTCAAATGCAGATTGTAACCGATTAAGCATCTGATTAAACGTGATGGCAAGTTGAGCAATTTCATCAATTCCGTTCCCTTCGTTTACACGCATATCTAAGCTTGAGATGCTAATTTTATCCACTTGCTTAACCACTTCAGACATGGGCTTAAGTGCCTGGTTCGCATATACTCTGCCAAAGAAAACGGTAGCCCCAATGCTGATCAAAAATCCAGCAAAAATAATCCAAATGAGGTTGTGAAGTTTTATTCTTCCATAGGTATCATATGCCGAAGCAATTACCACATACCGATGAGAATTAAGTGTAAAAACTAACCCTACTGCCTCATTTTTACCTTCATGATAGCGTATATTTTTTGATTGTCTTATTTTATCAAGAAGTATTTTTGAAATTTGAATCGAATCTTTGTCCAAGCTATTATAAATCTGGCAGCCTTTTTCATCATAAATCATTACCCGTTCTTCATCAAGGGCATTAAGAGTATTTCTGTCAATAATCTTCATCAGCTTATAATCCACCTCCTTCACTTCGATCAGAAGTTTAGCGGTAGTTAATGCCTTCTTTTCCAGCCGATGATAAAACTCAGAAACACGATAACTTGCAGAAAAATAATAAATAAAAAAAGAAAAAAGGATAAGGATAAGGGCCACCAAATAGGTGAACTGGAATGTTAAGCGTGATCGGATGTTCAATTTCATTTTTATCAAGCTTTTAAAATATAACCAACACCCGTTTGGGTATGAATCAGCTTATGTGAAAAATCTTTATCAATTTTCTTTCGCAAAAAATTTACATAAACGTCTATGATGTTTGTCCCCGTGTCGAAGTTGAGATCCCAAACATTCTCGGCAATCTCGCTTCGGGATACAACCTTCCCTTTGTTCCGAAGCAAATAAACCAACAGTGAAAATTCCTTTTGGGTGAGGTTAATTTTATTCCCATTGCGTGCAACCTCATAAGTATTTAGGTTCACTTCGAGATCAAGAATTGAAAGAATATTCCCTTCGCTTTCAGCAAAAGATACTCTTTTCAAAAGCGAGCGTATTCGGGCAATAAGTTCACGAAACTCAAAAGGTTTAACTAAATAATCGTCAGCACCTGAATCGAATCCCATAATTTTATCTTCGGTAGTTCCCAATGCGGTAAGCATTAATACAGGTATTGACTGATTTGTTGTTCTGATTTCGTTACATAGTTCAATCCCATTTTTGTAAGGAATATTAATGTCAAGAATTATCAAATCGTAATTACCTTTAGAGAACATTCTTTCCCCCATTAAACCGTCTGAAGCTATTTCGCAGGTGAAACCATACTCCTCTAAACCGCTTTTTACAAATGAAGCGACCTTTGGTTCATCTTCGACTACCAGAATTTTACTGTTTAGATGATTCATTGCTCGTTTTATAACTCCCCTTTGTTGCAAAGCTAAAATACAATTTGGAGCAAATCGGTTATTGTATTCAATTTTAACCGCTTTTTAATCTGTTTTAATTGCTCTTTAATCTATTGCCCTAAATGTAAGGGTATTTTTGAAACAGTAATAATGAATTAATAGTTAGCATTATGGAAGACAAAGAAAAAAGCAAATACGAAAAATTCATGGACAAATACGCCCTTTTGGTTTTATTTGCGGGTGTTATTGCTTTTATGGTGATACTTAAACTAATAGGGTTCCCTGAAATCATGTCAAAATGATAAAACCCGGCGATCATTTCATCAGTTCTTCAAATATGTGATTTTGGTTTATTTTAAACAGAAGATGGTTTATTTTAAGGATACTGTGGGTCTGACTTATGGTATCCTTATTAAACACTTTGATATTTCAAAAAATTACAAACAGAAATGCGGCATAATTGTATTTGAGTTATAGGAAAGATACAATGCCCACAGTGCGAAATAAGAATATTTCAATTGATGCCACTTGTTCGCTTTTAATTCAAACAAGTGGCAACGTTATTCATTTGTAATACCTCTTTTTGAACCAAAATGCCACGTTCACCAAACCAATCATCACCGGTACTTCAACCAGCGGACCAATTACGCCCGCAAATGCTTCACCAGAGTTGATGCCGAAAATGGCAATGGCTACGGCAATGGCCAATTCAAAATTGTTGCTGGCCGCTGTAAACGACAATGTGGTGGCTTGCTCGTAGGTTGCCCCCACTTTTTTACTCATGAAGAATGAGGAGACGAACATCACCACAAAATAAATTAACAAAGGAATAGCGATGAGCACAACATCCATCGGAATTTTGACAATATATTCGCCCTTGAGAGAGAACATTACCACAATTGTAAACAACAATGCAATAAGGGTTAACGGGCTAATTTTAGGCGCAAATTTGGTTTCGTACCAAACTTTGCTTTTTACTCGTGTGAGGATGAATCTTGTAAGGAAACCTGCAATCATGGGTATTCCCAAATAGATAAACACGCTTTTCGCAATTTCGCCCATCGTTATTTGCGAAACAGTTTCGTTTACAGGCACTCCAAACCAGCCCGGAAGTACGGCAATAAAGAGATAGGCATAAACCGAAAAGAGCAACACCTGAAATACAGAGTTAAAGGCAACCAATCCGGCGGCATATTGACGGTCGCCTTTGGCCAAATCGTTCCAAACAATCACCATGGCAATACAGCGTGCAAGTCCAATCAAAATAATCCCGTACATGTAAGGCAGATTGGCATTGTTCTCGCCCGGGAAAATTTTGAAGAACGTAATGGCCAATGCAAACATCAATACAGGGCCAATGATCCAGTTCTGAACCAAGGAGAGGCCAAGAATTTTTGTGTTTTTAAAAACATCTCCCAGCTCTTCGTACTTCACTTTGGCCAGCGGCGGGTACATCATCACAATCAAACCAATGGCAATAGGAATATTGGTGGTACCCGATGACATGCTGTTCCAGAATTCGGCGACTTTAGGGCTTAACCACCCCATGAAAACCCCAGCAAACATGGCAAGGAAAATCCACACTGTGAGGTAACGGTCGAGAAATTTAAGTCTTGTTTTCATCTTCAATGTGTTATTTTGACAACTTACTATTTTTATAATGAATTAATTTAATGCAACTTAACAGCTCCAAAATTCAGACAAACCGTTGAATCAAAGCTTCAAACAATGAATCTCAACATATCCCACATGGAATATTTCTAAAGGATACCGTCAGTTTCTTTCTTTGACGGAAACCCCAACAAGTCAAGCAGTTTTTCATTCAGCCTGCGGTTTCGACCTTTATATGGATAACAGTGTATATGAATTGCCGGATTGAAATTTAATTCGATAATGGCATAGTTATCATCCGTCGCTTCCTGTGTGTAATCGGGTATAATCATATCGAGACCGGTGATTTTCACATTCAATGCCTGCGCTGCTTTTACTGCAATTGTTTTGTACGATTGAGGTATCTCGTCGGTAAAGTCGATACTGTCGCCACCTGTGCTGATGTTTGAATTCTCGCGCAGAAATACAGTCTCGTTTTCGGCAGGAATGGTATCAAAATTCTTCCCTTGGGCATTAAGAAACATCTGTTCGGCCTCGCCCAATTGTATTTTTTCAAGCGGAGTACGGTACCCTTTGCCTCGAAGCGGATCTTTGTTCTTTTCAACAACAAGTTCGCTGATGGTTTGCTTGCCATTACCTGTTACATTGGCCGGAACACGGTGCAGTATTCCCACCACTTCATCGTTCATCACAAACACGCGAAACTCTTTCCCAGCGATGAATTCTTCAATTATGATGCTATTATCGGCTTCAAAAGCAATGTCAACAGCACGTTCAAAAACAGTGGCATTGTTGTTCTCTTTCAAAATGGTGATGCCCTCACCAAAGTTGGTCGATTTTGGTTTGACCACCACAGCCCGGTTCTCGAACAGATGAAAGTCAGACTTAGCTGAGAAACTGTCGGAATAATCCATCCCTTTGGGCACACGAATTCCGTTTTCCTCCAATATATTCTTGGTCACCACTTTATTTTCCATGGCCAAAATGCTTGCATAATTGTCGAGCGAAGTTTTGGTGGCTTGCCGCACGTATTGGATGTTTCCGTCACGACTTAGGCGTACAAAATTCTCCTTTCGGTCGAGTATTTCGAAAGCTACACCTCGCCGAACCGCTTCGCGAAGCAACAATTGGGTCGACAACTCCATATCTTCAAACCCCTTAAAACTGAAACTGGTTTTCCGGCTTTCTGCGAGGTATTCCTGGGCCTTTTCGAGATGAAATCCAACAAAACCTTTCTCGTCAATTCCCGATATAATTCGATGCACATCGCGCTTTTGAGGTTGGTTTACCATCAACTGAATGTAATTGAGCATATTCCGGTAATCGCCATTTTCGATCTCCAATCGGTTGTACAAATCTGTCATCGAATTGATGATTGTACGCGCTTCGTCCCATCCGTTAACCGTATTTCCTGACGAAGAAACAATTGTAATATCTTCATGCAACCCATTTAACGACACAGTTTCGTGGTTTCGGTTCGCAATGGTTTGATCGTTCTCACTGAAATCATCCTGCTCGTCGGTGAGTAAACCATAAATGGCCAGCCAATGGATAAAGCGAAGTATTTCAGGGGTAATCCCAATTTTACTCATGGGGTTGATGTCGACATAACGCACCTCAACATAGGAAATGGATTCGGAACCATTTAAAAATTTTGGCCGCAATGATGCATACAGCTCTTTAGCCGCCGACAGTTTTCCCTGCTTAACCATCTCATCAATGCTTTGCAGATATCCACTCACCGATCGGTAGTCGGGATAGAGTTCTTCGATGTTGCCGTAGCCAAAGCAGCTGTTGCGAAACGAAAGTGCGCGCGACTTTGTGCTCAGATAGATGGGCAGGTTGCGGCATTTCAGGTCAAAACTCGAATCGACCGCCGGACTACTTCCAAACAACAACACATAAAGCCACCTGTAACGAAGCAATTGTCGGGTAATTTTCAGATAAACAGCATCGGTGAAATCGGAGAACGGAACTGCTGGTGCAACATGGCGATGAAGCTGGCGAAGCAGGTTGTTATTCAGCGAAAGGTTGAAATGGATTCCTGAAAGTGCCTGCTTTTTGCGTCCGTACTTTTGCGACAGGTTCTTTCGGTACTCTTCTTCCTTCTGATCCAAATTTGAATACTGGGCAATGGGAATTTGATCTTCGCCGGGCAAAACCGGTGGTACACTCTGAGGCCAAAGGTATTCTTCGGCAAGTTCGAGGCTCACCAAATCGTGAATGGTTTCGAGAAAACCCAGTGCTTCTGAAATAGACGACAACGGCGGAGTGATCATTTCAACCTGGCTTTCGGAAAAATCGGTGGTGATGTAGGGATGTTTGAGTTTGTCGCCAAAAACTTTGGGGTGAAGCGTTTGTGCAATTACACCTTGTTTGTCGACCCTGATATTTTCCTTTTCCAAACCAAACTGCGCTTTAAGAAAAAGATCCCCTTTTAAATGAACGGTGGCTATGTTGAAATTTGTGTTCTGTTTCATACGTAAATAATTTGATTCTTAATTGTCGTATGGTCCCGATAATTATCGCGATCACATGTTGGATTTTGGCTAACGCCGATTTTCAATTCATCGGGACAAGTTGTGATTATCCGCAAACATGTTCGTTTCATGGCTTTCTTTGTGATATTAACAACACTTAACCTCACTTGGAGAACAGTCGCAACTGGGTTCTGTATTGTTAAGTATTCCATTGATAATTGCAGCGGCACAACCAACACCTGTTTTTACGGTTATGGCCCCATACTGGCAATTGAGGGCACAAGCACCGCACTCCATGCAATCGTCTACATCAACGATACGGGCTTTTTTATCCACCATTTCGAATACGGCATGAGGACACACAGTGATACACATTTTGCACCCTTTGCACAATTCGGCATTCAGTTTCAACGTGCTCACATTTTTAAAATATTGCATAGTCTTCATGTTTATACCAATTTTGAACTGATGAATAAAATAAATCCAATGGCTGCAAAAGCAATCTGAAACGGGATGGCCACTTTCATCTCTTTTTGCACCCCTGAAAGCGAAGTGTAGGTCGATGAGCCTGTAAAATTCATGGTCATAAACGAAGCAATACTCAGGTTAATAAGCCCCAACCCCACTCCTTCGATAAGCGAAACCGGAACAAGCAGGTTCAAAACCACAGTAGTTACCACGGCCCAGAAAGCGCCCTTAAGCGCAAAAGCACGGAACGGAACCCACGATAAAAACAGCGGTGCTAAAACAATTCCGGCAAGGTAGGCTCCAACTGCATTTAAGAGCGGGAATAAACCTGTTTCAACCATTTTTGCAAAAAGAAACCCTGTTTTATCGAGACCTGAAAAAAAGAAAATGACCACCAACACCAGCAACAACTGATATTTCCGATACATAACATCAACAGGTATCAGCTTGGCACGCTCGCGCATTGGAAATACCATCTTCCGCATTTCGGGGGAAGCCTTGTACCCAGCTTCGATAAACTGGCGGATGTCGCACGCCCTAACCGGACCAAAAGTTACCGCAAAGCCCGATTGCTCTTTTACCTTATGGGCTTCTACACCGGTGGCTGCAAGTTGCGGCACAATGATGCGCCGATGTTTTACAACCAATTCAAGTGAATTCTCTTTGATGCTTTTTACCAAATTATTGGTTGCAAAGGTTCCTTTCCCGGCAGCACACCAAACATTTACGCCTTTGGTATCGATTACCAGAATCCAGGCATTCATTCCTCCCAGATTTTTGCGCAAAGCATCGAACGAAAGTTTGTAATTGGCAGAGATAAACACATCTGACTCGTTGTTGGGGTTCCTTATTTTGTAAAGGCCGGGAGCAACCCTGTAATTGTCACGACCAATACCCCAGCGCACCTTAATGGCCCCAAGGTAATCACCAAATTTTAATTCTGGGGACACTGCAGAAGCAGCAACAACAATAGGTTTTAATGTTTGAAAATCGAATGGTCGATTCATTACTGTTGGCTTTTTTAATTTTTACTTTGATCCTGAACAATCGATTTATAAAAGTTCCAAAATCCTTCTTTTATCTCATCGCGCACACGAATGAATTCGCTCCAGATGAACTCATCGGTGCCAACCGCATGACTTGGATCGTCGAAGCCAATGTGCAGGCGGTGTTTTACTTTTCCGAGAAATGCAGGGCAATTCTCATTCGCGCCACCACAAACAGTGATCACATAGTCCCACTCCTGATCTAAATATAAATCAACAGAATCGGAAGTGTGGTGACTGATGTCGATGCCAGCTTCTTTCATTACTGCCACAGCTTTCTCGTTGAGCTTTCCTGAGGCTTCAGTTCCTGCAGAACAAACGGTAATGTTCGGGTCGAACGATTTCAGAAAGCCATGCGCCATTTGGCTGCGGCAACTATTTCCGGTGCATAAGATCAATATTTTCATTTTTTTCATTTTAAGATGACTGAAATGAGTGAGATATTATTTACAGCAGAACTTCTCTGGATTTTTAAATTCACCTAAAAAGGTTGATAGAATTTCAAGCATTTCATTAACCTTGTTATAATCGAGGCAATAATCTTTCTTGGTTCCGCCTACCTGTCCGCGAATAATCCCAGCCTTTTTCAGCTCTTTCAGATGTTGATTTACCGTGGTACGGCCCAGCGGCAATTCTTCTGAAATATCACCTGAATAACAGGTCTTCGTTTCAGCAAGGAACTTGATGATTTGCAACCGTGCCGGATGTCCCAAAACCTTGAAAAGGTTGGCCTGCTCCTGAAGTACTTCGTCGAACAATTCTGTTTTTGATGCTACCATTGCTGTTGTGTTTATGATTGACAATTCAAATTACGACGTAAATATACGTCAAAAAGTATTGTAACGTATACTTACGTCAAAATTATTTAGAATGTTTTCTCAATGTTAAACTCTTTTGAAAAATCATTCTTTAAACCTACATTTGAAATCAACCGATAATAACGTCTTTATCATCAAACTCAAAAACTTATGAAGATATTTTTTCATTTTGCAATTGTTGCGATACTCCTTTTAACAGGTTGTTCAGAAAAAAATCAAACCATTGCCCAATGGCGTGGTGTTAACCGCGATGGCATATATCAGGAATCGGGTTTGTTAAAAGCATGGCCTGCTGAAGGTCCCAAACTGCTTTGGTCGACCGAAATAATTGGAAATGGCTACGGATCGCCTGTTGTTTCGGGAAACACCTTATATGTGAACGGCGAAATCGATTCCATCAGTCATCTGTTTGCTTTCGATTTGAGTGGAACTCTTTTATGGAAAGCACCTAACGGACGCGAGTTTACTGGCGATGGGTTCTCGGCCGGATTCCCCGGTTCACGTTCAACACCTACTGTTTTTCAAGGGATGGTTTATGTTTGTTCAGGACTTGGCCGCATAGCTTGTTTCGATGCTGCAACCGGAAAAGAGATCTGGTCGAAACACATGGTAACCGACCTAGGTGGCATATTGGGTTATTTTGGATATAGCGAATCGTTGTTAATCGATGGAAATTCGTTGTATTGCTACACTGGCGGCCCCACTACCAATGTGGCTTGCCTCGACAGGCTAACCGGCACAACCGTTTGGACATCGAAAGCCATGGCGCAAAATGCAGCATTCTGTTCTCCAATCATAATTACACTTCCCGAAAGGAAACTGTTTGTAACCATTTCGAAAGACAACCTTTTTGCCCTCGATGCAAATAACGGTGAACTACTCTGGAATGTGAAAGACGACTCGATAAAAATGGATGCTGAATATTGCAATACACCCGTTTATGCCAAGGGATATCTCTATAGTGTTCCTGGTTATGATCAAGGAAACGGCACACTAAAACTTAAACTTTCGCCCGATGGAAAATCAATTCAGGAGGTTTGGCACAATAACAAAATGAGAAACGATATGGGAGGCTTTGTGGTTGTAAACGACAAAGTATACACCACTTCGAAAGACAAGAAACTTCGATGCGCCAATGC
>Ga0209373_10001499_pt1 | contig 27042 bp, 22 predicted proteins | sample Higcelweek5metaG_FD_187173 | JGI IMG/M metagenome (GOLD analysis project Ga0209373, IMG submission 187173) | Freshwater pond sediment microbial communities from the University of Edinburgh, under environmental carbon perturbations - High... | ecosystem: Environmental > Aquatic > Freshwater >... | reverse complement strand
CGACGAGCGCGGCACCAGCGAGTACAACCTCGCCCTGGGCGAGCGCCGCGCCAAGGCCTCCCAGCAGTTCCTGAACCAGCTGGGCATTTCCGACAGCCGCATGACCATCGTCAGCTACGGCAAGGAACGCCCGCTTGATCCGGGCAAGGGCGAGGCCTCCTGGTCCAAGAACCGCCGCGACGAGTTCAAGATCCAGAACTAGCCCGCGCCAGACTTGACTTCACGACCGCCGTGGCCCTCGGGCTGCGGCGGTTTTTTTGCGTTTGGCGAGCCGTGCGTTCGACGGGGCAATCTGGGGCGGAGTAACCTTGGGCGGTGTTACCTTGGGCGGTGTTACGTTGGGCGGAGTAGTGCTGGGCAGAGTCGTGTGGCGGAAGGAAGCGCGGTAGCCAGAAGCGCGGCGGCAAGAGAGGGCGGCAGGGGACTGCGTCGCCCCGATGCACGGCCTTGGCGCATGTCCCCAGCTCCGCGCCCTGGCAAAGAACGCCCAGGCAAAGCGGGCCTTGGCGATCATCTCAGGCGACCAGCCCCGACGAAGGCTGCCAGGTGGCGGGTGGGGTGCGGGCAGCCTGGCTGCGGGTGCGGCTACAAAAACAGGCGGATGGGGAGGAACGCGGCGGCGGCGAAGAGCCCGGCCACCAGATCGTCGAGCATGACGCCCAGGCCGCCCGGCACGCGGCGTTCCACCGCGCGGATGGGCCAGGGCTTCACGATGTCGAAGAGCCGGAACAGGCCGAAGAGGATCGCGAACTCCCAGAGGCTGCCCCCGGTGAGGCTGGACGACCAGCCCGCCAGGTGGAAGGGCGCGAAGGCCGTCCACTGGCCCAGCAGCTCGTCCACCACCACGCAGCCGGGGTCCTCCTCGCCCAGGATGTCCTCGGCGCGGGCGGCGGCCCAGGTTCCGGCCGCCAGGATGAGCGCCAGCACCCCGAGCCGCCAGGACAGCGGCAGGGGATTGAAGACCCAGGGCGCGAGCACCAGGGCCAGGGCCGAGCCCCAGGTGCCGGGGGCCAGGGGCAGCCTGCCCACCGGGCCGAGGGTGGCGATGGTGAGCGCGAGGGCGTCCAGGCCCTTGGGTGCGGCCGGTGGCTGCTGGGCGGTGCCGGTCATGAGGCTTCCTCCGCTGGTTAGGCCTTTTCGGCGCAGATGAGGAACAGCGGGAAATCGCGCACCACGCCGTCGTGGCAGGGTTTGCGGATGACGTGGTGGGCCAGGGTGGCGGCCACGCGCAGGCCCGCGCGCTCCAGCATGGCGGCCATGTCCTCGGGCCGGAAGCCGTTGTGGGGCACCACGTTGGGGGCATGGAAGCTGCCGTCCTCGGCGGCCACGTCGCTGACCAGCAGCGCCCCGCCCGGGGCCAGCAGCGCGGCCAGGCGCTCCAGCAGGGGCGGGAGGTCCTCCACGTGGTGCAGGGCGTTGTTGGTGACGATGAGGTCAAAGGCTCCCCGCGGCAGGTCCAGCGCGTCCAGCTCACCCAGGTGTGTCTGGACGTTGGCGAGGGCCTGGGCTTTGATCTTGGCGAGCAGCACCTCCATCATGCCGGGCGAGGAGTCCAGCAGGTCCACGTGGCTGGCCCTGGCGGCCAGGGGCAGACCGATGAGGCCCGTGCCCGCGCCGAAGTCCAGGACGCGGCCCGCAAGCCGCTGCCCGGCCAGGGGCGCCACGGCCTCCAGGAAGGCATGGATGGCGGCCAGGCGCACCGGGTTCTGGTCCCAGGCTGCGGCCTTTTCGGCGAAATTGTCGGTCATGGGGGCTCCTGTGCGCAGCGGCGCGTGCTCTGCCTATCCTATCTCGCCGCGATGAGACCCTTGTCAAGCAGGTGCCGGGCGCACTCGGCCACCGGCAGGCCCACGACGTTGGTGTACGAGCCGCTGATCCGCTCCACGAGGAACGCGCCCAGGCCCTGGATGGCGTAGGCCCCGGCCTTGTCTGCTGGCTCGCCCGTGGTGATGTAGGCGCACAGTTCCTCGCGGCTGTTTGCGCGCATGACGACCTCCGTGATCTCGGCGAAGCAGATGCGTTCCTCCTGGCCGGGCAGGGCCAGGCAGCAGCCGGTGATGACCTGGTGCGACCGGCCCGAGAGCAGGGTCAGCATGCGCAGGGCGTCGGCCTCGTCGACCGGCTTGCCCAGGACCTGCGCGGGCGCGCCGTCCTCGGCCGGCAGGACCACGATGGTGTCCGCGCCGAGCACGGCGCAGTCCGGGTACAGCACGGCCACGTCCAGGGTTTTCAGCAGCGCCATGCGCCTGGCATACGCTCCGGGCTCCTCGCGGGGCAGGGGCGGGGGCTCGGGCGCGTTGCTCGGGCAGATCTCCAGGGCCAGGCCAAGGGAGCACAGCAGGTCGCGGCGGCGCGGGGAGTTGGACGCCAGGACCAGGGCCGACAGGGTGCGGAAGGCGCCCAGGGGCGTCTCGGGGAGGTATGCGTTGGTCATGGGGGCGCTTGTGACTGGATTTGCGCCTGGAGTCAACTTCGGCGGACTTCTCCAGATGTCGGCAAACGGCGGCAAACGACATCAAATGGCGGGCCGCTTTCCAGCGCCGGAGTTTTGGCGCGTCCCCTTCGGGGCTTCCCGGATTGTTTGCAATGTGCCGTCAAAGCAGCCGGTTGCAATCTTGGCAGGCAATTTGCTTCGGGCAATGCGCAGTCCCCTGGAATGTCCGGGGGCTGGGTTCAACGTGAGGTGTCTTATGGGCAGACGGGACAGGCAGCACGCGCATCGTCCGGGCGGGAGCGGAATCCTGGCCGCAGGCGGAAACTTCGCCGAGTGGTCGGTACCCTGGGCGGACCTGATGATGATCATGTTCGTGCTTTTCGCGGTGTTGTTCATCTACAGCCGCTCGCACACGGACAAGCCCGCGCCGCAGGCCCCGCGCGCCGCCGCCACCCTTGCCCCCACCGACCCCATGCAGGCCTTCCTGGGCCAGCTGGACGACCCGGTCCACGGCGGCAAGGCCTTTCAGGACGTGTCCGGCAAGGCCGTGCGCGAGACCTACTACCAGTCGGACAACCTGGGCATCTCCGTGGTGCGCGAGACAGACCGGCAGGTGCGCGTGTTCCTGCGCGGGGACCTGTTCTTCAGCCCCGGCGGGGCCGATCTCGCCCAGAACGGCGCGCCGTACCTGGCGCGCATCGCCGAGATCCTGCGCGTGAGCTCGGGCGCGGTGCTCGTAGTGGGCCACGCGGCCGAGGGCGAGGCCAAGACCGAGGCGGAGAGCCTGGGGCTCTCGGCCCGGCGCGCCGCCAGCGTGGCCGAATATTTCATCAGCACGGCGAAACTTGATGCCAGGCGCTTCCTCATCACCGGGCGCGGCTCGTTCCAGCCCGAGGTTCCGGCCTCGGTGGAGGACGCGTCCAGGCGTAACCGGCGGGTGGAAGTGCTCGTCTTGACTGACATGTAAGGGGGACCGGAAATGAGCAAGCGGAACATGCTGGGCGTTGGGCTGTGCACGGCCATCTTCATCGGCGGTTTTTGGATGAGCGGCGGGCTGGCCCTGTACTGGAACCTGGCGGCCTTCCTCATCGTGGTGGCGGGGCTGTGCGCCTCCCTGTTCATGAGCTACCCCTTCGAGCGCATCCGGACGGCGTTCTTGCTGTGCCGCAGCGTGTACACCAAAAAGCAGCCCACGCCGGACGACATCGTGCGCGTGCTGCTTGAGCTGTCCGTGAAGTCGCGGGTGGAGGGCGTGTTGTCCCTGGAGGCCATCCGTCAGAAGATTGGCGACGAGTTCCTGCGCGGGGCCGTGGCCTTCCTGGTGGACAACTACAAGGAGCGCGACATCCGCGAGTTCTTGAACACCGAGATGAGCTTCTTCCAGGACCGCCGCCAGCAGAGTGAGCGCGTGTTCCAGACCATGGCCAAGGCCGCTCCTGCCTTCGGCGTCGCAGGCAGCGTCATCGGGCTCATCGGCATGCTCTCGGGCATCAACGACACCCAGGCCCTGCTTTCGAGCATCCCCGTGGCCTTCATCTCCACCCTCTACGGCGTGGTCATTTCAAACCTCATCCTGGCGCCCATCGCCGAAAGCATCAACTTCAACACCAACGCCGAGATGCTGAACCAGAAGCTGATCATGGAGGGCATCATCGCCATTGCCAAGGAGCAGAACTCGCACCGTCTGGAGAAGAAGCTGACAAGCTTCCTCTCCCCGGACGAGCGCGCGGGCAAGACCGAGCTTCTGCGGTCCATCACCAAGAAGTACATCACCCGCCAGCGCGCGGCCAACGAGCGCGCGGCGCAGCAGCACGCGGACGCGACCGAGCCCAAGCCGTTCAACGACTCCGTGCCCATGCCTCAGCCCATGGAGATGCCCGCGCCCGGACATCTGCGCATGTCGCCCCTGGCTGGCGCCCTGTAGCCCGCAGAAATTCCGCACAAATATTCGGGGGGGGCTTGGCTCCCCCCTTTGTTTTTTCTCCGGGTCTCTGGTAGCAAGAGGCCAGGGCTGGAAGCTGGCGCTTGATCCAGCAGGCCCGGGCGGAGGCCAATGCAACGGATTCTCGCGGCGGACATCGGCGGCACCTCCAGCCGCTTCGGATTCTTTGAACTCCATGGCGAGGCGGACGAGCCGCATCTCTTGAGCCTCGTCCGATTGCCGACGCAGGGCTCGGACTCCCTGGTCGCCCTGCTGGAGCTGCTCTTCTCCGAGCAGCGGCCCTTCGCCGTCTCCTCCTGCGACCTGGCCGTGCTGGCGGTGCCCGGCCCGGTGCAGGGCCGCTTCTGCCGTCCCCCGAACATCAAGTGGAACATTGACCTCTACGACATCACCAAGGTCGGGCTGTCTCGCGGGGCACTGCTGAACGATTTCGCGGCCCAGGCCTTTGCCAGCCGCAGCCGCGCCGTGCGCGACGCCCATGTGCTCCAGGCCAGCCGCTCCGAAGGGCAGATCACCGCCGGGGGCACCGTGGCGGTGCTTGGCGCGGGCACGGGGCTGGGGCATTGCGCCCTGGTGCCCGATGGCCGGGGCGGATATCTGGCCGTGCCTTCCGAGGCCGGGCACGCGGCCTTCCCCTTTGTGGGCGACACCGAACACGCATACGGCGAGTATGTCCGCCGGGTCTCCAGCCTGCCTTACTGCCACGGCGATGCCGTGGTCTCCGGTCCCGGGCTCTCGCGTCTGCACGCCTTTTTGACCGGCGAGGTGCTGACCCCGGCGGTGCTTTCCCCGCGCCTGGCCAATTTCCCGCACACGGTGGAGTGGTTCGCGCGGTTCTATGGCCGGGCCTGCCGCAACTACGCCCTTGCCGTGCTGGCCCTGGGCGGGGTCTACGTGTGCGGCGGGGTGGCGGCCAAGAACCCGATGCTGGTGAAGCACCCGGCCTTTCTGGAGGAATTCCGCCTCGCGCCCTCGCACCACGCCCTTTTGTCCGGGCTGCCGGTGCTGCACAACGTCAATGAGGACTCCGGCGTGTTCGGTGCGGCCCTGTACGGCGCGCAGCGCCTGCGCCACCGCGCCTAGAGCCTGGAGCGCTCCCGCCAATCCGGCAGGCTTCACGCCCAGGCTTGGGCTTGCCTCGCCCCAGGCTCTCGGCTAGACTCAAGGCCTTCAAGAAGGGGCGCCCGGTGGAGCCGCAAACCGACGTCAAGGTTTCTCCTGTCTCTTCGGGACAACCGCACCGCGTTGCCGGGAGCTGTCCTGCGGTTCCTCTGGCGCGGCATTGTCGAGCACCCCACGCCAAGATCCGCAGCGGGCTGGGAACCTGCGGCCATCCTGGCGCGCGGCGGGAGACCCGCCTCCTCGATATTCTCAACATCTCAAGCTTGCGATTGGCTGCGGCGTTGCGGGGCCTGCCTGGCGCGCATGCCTGGAGGGAGATCTTCATGAAGCTGCAATTCCGGAACGTTGCCGCGCTGGCGCTGAGCATGGCCTTGGGCCTGACCCTTGCCCTGGCGGGCTGCGACAAGGCTCCGGAAAAGGCCGCCGCTCCCGCCGCCCCGGCGGTTGCCGAGCCCAAGACCGGCGAGCTCAAGGTCGGTTTCGTGTACACCTCGCCCGTGGGCGAAGCGGGCTATTCCTGGGCGCACGACCAGGGCCGCATGGCCATCGGGAGGCTGCCGGACGTCAAGACCTCCTTTGTGGAGGCCGTGAAGGAAGGCGCGGAAGCCGAACGCGTCATCGCGGACATGGCCAAAAACGGCTATGACCTGATTTTCGCCACCAGCTTCGAGTTCATGGACCCGACCATGAAGGTGGGGAGCAACTTCCCCCAGGTCAAGTTCATGCACTGCTCGGGCTTCAAGGCCGCCGGGAACGTGGACAACTATTTCGGGCGCATGTACCAGGCCCGGTATCTGACCGGCATGGTGGCCGGGCTGATGACCAAGACCAACACCATCGGCTACGTGGCGGCCTTCCCCATCCCGGAGGTCATCCGCGGCATCAACGCCTTCACTCTGGGCGCACGCAGCATGAACCCCAAGACCCAGGTGCGCGTGGTCTGGACCAAGACCTGGTTCGACCCGGCCCTGGAGAAGGCCGTCGCCTTAAGCCTGCTGGACATGAAGGCCGACGTCATCGCCCAGCACCAGGACTCCCCCGGCCCGCAGGAGGCCGCGCAGCAGCGTGGCAAGTATTCCATCGGCTACAACTCCGACATGTCCCGGTTCGCGCCCAAGGCGCACCTGACCGCGGCCGTGTGGAACTGGGCGCCGCTGTACGAGGCCATCGTGAAGGAAGTGCGCGCGGGCACCTGGACGGGCAACCGCGCCATCTGGTGGGGCATGGACAAGGGCATCGTGGACATCTCGCCCTTTGGCCCCATGGTCCCCAAGGCCGTGCAGGGCAGGGTCCTGGCCCAGAGGGAGGAGTTTCTGAAGGGCAACGACGAGGTCTTTGTCGGTCCCATCAAGGACCAGGGCGGCAGGGTCAGGATAGCCGACGGGGTAAAGGCCGCTGACAAGGACCTGCTCGGCATGGTCTGGTTTGTGGAAGGCGTCGTCGGCAGCGTGCAGTAGAAACGGGGGGCCTGCTCCCGGCGGCGGACGCTCCTGGCGGCCCACGGGTGTCGGCCTCGCTCCGGTAGCCCCGGATATCCTTTGCCTGCGCCGCGCGTGGGCTACTTGCGCTGCTGCTCCAGCCGGTCCAGGTCGGCCCGGGTGGTCTTGAGGCGCGCGAGGGCCTCGGCGATCTCCGGCACGGGCCTGCCCGCGCGCTGCTCGGCCTGGGAATAGAAGCCTTCGGCCTGGTCGAGGTCGTCCGCAAGCTCCGCGCATACCCCGGAAAGATACGGCAGCACGAACCCGGCCCCGTGGCTGCGGGCGGCATTGCGCCAAAGCGCGCAGGCCTTGTCCGTCTGCCCGGCCTTGGCGAAGTCCACCCCGCTGGCCACCTCGGCCTTGGCCTGGGCGCCCATGCCGGAGTCGTCCTCGGTCAAGAGCGGGATCTCCAGGACCAGGACGTGCGGGGCCACGTGGTCGCGGAACCGCGCGATGGCCTTGGCCCGCGCTGCCCCGAGGAGCGTGCTTCCGCTGGTGGGCGCGCCCTTGTCCAGGCAGGCGCTGCTTCGCCCGGTCTCCGCGAACTCCTGCGCCAGCAGCACCTCGCCGGTGTCCTTGGCCACGACCCTGGGCGTGAAGCTGAACCGGGCCACGCGGGTGACGCACCGGACCTCCCTGTTGCCCCAGAAGATGCAGCGGCCCTTGGCGTCCTCGGCCACGCACTCCCGGCGCTTCTCGGTGTAGCGTTCGTCCTGCCAGTCGTTCTGGCCCACGCTGCCCTGCACGGTGCCCTCCGCGCCGTAGCGGATGGGCTGGGCCTTGGGCCTGCTGGAGTCGATCCACTGCATGGGCTTGCCCAGGCTGCCCGCAGGCGCGCTGGCCCCCACCACGGTGAAGTAGGGCCGACCGTCCACCACCACGGAGGCCAGGGCGCTCTCCACTGCGGCGCGGACCTGGCCTGTGCCGTCGTTGTCGAAGGCCGTGACCTTGAGGCGGGTGAGCCGGGCGACCTCTGCGGCCGGGGCCGGAACAAGCACCTGCTTGCTGACCACCGGAGCGGCGCAGGCCGGGAGCAGGAACAGGCAGCACAAAACCAGGGCAAGTCGGCGCACGGTCGTCCTCCGGGGCAATGAAGCGGTGCGGGCTCGCGCCCGGCTACACCATGTAGGCTCGCGCCACACGGAACACGTCGTCGTAGGAGAGCCCGGCCTTGATGGCCAGGCACAGCTGCGTGGCCATGTCCATCTTGCGGCGCGTGGCCAGAAGCGCGGCGTCGCGGATGCTCGCCAGGTGCCGGGCCACGAACTCCGGCTCAAACCCGTCGGCGCAGAGCGAGAGCCCCTCGGCGAAGAAACCGGCGCTGAGGTGCGGCAGGCACTCGTTCAGCGCCTGCTTGCCGTTGCGCCGGGTGCTGATGGCATAGAACAACAGCTTGACCACCAGCCGGTCCTCCTTGAGCTTGTGGTCCACGCTGAGCAGCGTGGGCCGGTCCGCCTCCTTCTGGGCCACTGCCGTCATCAGCGCCGTGGCCAGCTCGAAGGTGCGCGGCTCGTGGAAGGGCGTGCCGGACACCAGGGCGTTCAGCCCCAGCAGCGTGAGGCGCGGATTTTCGGACGCGGCCAGTCCGGTCAGGGCGCGGCGCATCATCTCCATGCGGCGGCGGAACACCGTGAGCAGCACCCCGCGCTTGGCCTTGGCCAGGGTCAGGGCCAGCTCCGGGGTGAAGTTGGCCTGGGCGGTGTCGAGCAGGTGGCGCACAAAGGGCTCGGAGGTGTTCTCGGCCTCCAGGGCCAGAAGCGAGAGGTCCTTCTTGGCGTCCAGGAGCTTCTTGATGGACAGCCAGTAGGCCGCCAGGGCCTCCACGGGCATTTCCAGGATGTCCAGTTCCTTGTTCGCGTCCATGCTGCTTCTCCGTGGTGCTTCCGGGCGTAATTCCGGGCGTTTCTGCCGGGGCTGTATTCTGGCCCGTTTTCTGAGCAATCATCTGGCCGATTTTCTGTGTTGACGCGGGTCGCAAAAAGACAGAGGCTCCCGACTGTCCGAGCGCGACCCTAGCGCAATTCCCGGCGGGAAACAAACCCGCCCGGCCAGGCCCGGTGCCCTGGCCCGCCCCCCTGTGAGGAGACACGCCATGCTCGAATATCCGGTCATCAACCCCATCGCCCTGCAGATCGGCCCGCTGGCGGCCCGCTGGTACGGCATCATGTACGCCGTGGGCTTCTCCGCCGCCTGGCTGCTGGCGCGCCGCCGCGCGGCCCGGCCCGGCTCCGGCTGGACGGCCGCGCAGGTGGACGACCTCATCACCTGGGCCGTGGCGGGCGTGGTGCTGGGCGGGCGGCTGGGCTACGTGCTGTTCTACGATTTCTCCTACTACATGTCCAACCCAGCGCAGATATTGTCCATCTGGCGCGGGGGCATGAGCTTCCACGGCGGGGTGGCGGGCGTGATCCTGGTGGCCTGGCTGTATGGCCGCAGCATCGGCAAGTCCCTGCTCGAGGTGGGCGACTTCATCGCGCCGCTGGTGCCGCCGGGCCTGCTGGCCGGGCGCCTGGGCAACTTCATCAACGGCGAGCTCTGGGGCCGTGTCACCGACGCGCCCTGGGCCATGGTCTTCCCCACGGGCGGGCCGCTGCCGCGCCATCCCTCGCAGCTCTACGAGGCCGCCCTGGAGGGTCTGGCCCTGTTCCTCCTCCTGTGGGTCTACTCGGCCAGGCCGAGGGCGCGCGGGGCCGTGGGCGGGCTGTTCCTCATCGGCTACGGGGCCTTCCGCTTTTTCGTGGAGTTCTTCCGCCAGCCCGACGCCCAGCTGGGCTTTGTGGCCTTCGACTGGATGAGCATGGGCCAGGTGCTCTGCCTGCCCATGATCGCCCTGGGGTTGTTCTTGATGTTGCGCACGGGCCCCAAGGCGGCCTGAGCCCCCCACCCGTTCACCAGTCCCCCGTGCCTTGCCGGGCCAGGCGTCGGCAGGCCGGGTTTCCGCAGGCCCCCTCTGTAACGGCTTTTGGGTGAGCGCGCGCAAGGGCTCCGGTCGGCGAAATCGTCGTCCGGAGCCTTTTGCATTCCGGGCGTCTTGCCGCTGGCGCGCCCCTGCCGCCTTGCTCCGCTGGATTGGGCGCGCCGAGGAACCGGCCGGGCTCGCCGTCCCAGCTGGGCGTGCAGCGCGCGGGGTTCTTCGCGCGGGCAACCAGGAGAGGGCGGGACTGCGCCAGGCGTGACGCCGGGTCGCGGCAGTTTTGCCGCAGTCGGGTCCGGCGGGGTGCTTTGCAGGGAGGCACTACGCTTGGCGTGTGGCCCGTGGAAGGAATTGAAGCCGGGCGGGGCCGGCGAGGGCCGGGGCTACTGCCAGCCGCCGCCGTGCTTGGAGCTGTAGATGATGCGGTTGGCCTTCTCGGAAACGGGCTGGAAGTTGCCCTTGCGGCAGGCCTCCGAGGCCTCGGCCACGCTCTCCAGGATTTGTTCCTTGTAGAGCACGCTGCCCACGAAATAATTGGGGTTGCTTGGGGACCGCCGCACCTGGCAGACGATGCCCTCCACGTCGATGGCCTTGTAGCTGGCCCGGTACAGGCCGTCGCCCTGCTTTTGCACCTGCATGCTGTTCCTGCCGCCGATGATGTTGGCGTTCATCCGGCGCATCTGCTCAATGGCGAACTGGGTGAAGCGCTCGTGCTCATGGGCCAGGGCCTGGTCCATGTAGACCGGGGCGTTGGCCTGGAGCGGCAGGCTGCTGGACGCTTCCGCGACCGGCAGGGTGCTCGGCGCCTGCTGCGGCTGGGAAGGCACCTGCGAAAGCTGCTCTGGCGCCATGCCGGTGGGCGCGAGGATCGACTCCACGGCCAGGGCCGGGGCGGGCAGGACCATCGGCAGGGCCAGGGGCAGGGCCAACAGGAAAAGGGCGGCGGACAAATAGGCGGTGCGGCGCATCTGGTACTCCGGAAAGCCGCCCTGCGGGCTGCGGGAACTCGGAGTTCCCGCAGCCCGAGGACGTTTGGGGTGCTAGTTGCTGCGGATCTCGACGCGACGGTTCAGGTGGCGGCCCTCAGCGGTCTTGTTGTCGAACTTGGGCGCAAGCTTGCCCATGCCCTTGGCGACCAGCTTCCCGGCGTCCAGGCCCTTGCCCGTGAGCCACTTGACCACGGAATTGGCGCGGCGCTCGGAGAGCTTCTGGTTGTACGCCACGGTGCCGACGCTGTCGGTGTGGCCCTCGACGACGAACTGCTTGCAGGAGGAGTCCTTCAGCACGGCCAGGGCCTGCTCCAGGGCGGGCTCCATGTCCGGGGTGATGGCGAACTTGTCGAAGCCGAAGTTCATGTTGCCCAGGGTGATGGACTCGCAGGCGGCCGGGGCCGGAGTCAGGGAGCGGGCCGGGGCGTCGGCCACGACGTCGTAGAACACGTCATGCACGTACTGCTTCAGGGCGGCCTTGTCGGCCAGGGCCTTGGGATCGCCCACCACGGTGCAGCGGCTCAGGGCGCGGATCTCGTCCACGACCATTTTGCCGCGGGCGTTGTCGGCGTAGCTGACCACATGGATGCACAGGCGGTTCTGGTACTTGGTGTACAGGGCCTTGGCCTCGGCCACGGGGTCCTTGCCGTAGTTGGAGTCGCCGTCGGTGAAGATGATCAGCGCGGTTCTGCCGTTCATCTTGGCCAGCACGTCGTCAAGATCGCTCAGGCCAATGCCCATGGGGGTGTTGCGGCCGTAGATCTCGTAGTTGGTGTCGATCTTGGCCAGGGCGCCGGCCACGGCGGCGGTGCTGTACTTGGTGGGGGCCAGCTGCGTGCCGTAGGGGGCGAAGGTGTTCACGCCGCTCACGTAGCCCAGCTCAGGGATCTCGGCGTTCATCTTGGTGGCGAGCTCCTTGGCCAGCTTGATCTTGATGCCCTTGAAGGCGTCGCTGGTCATGGCCATGGAGCCGGAGTGGTCCACGAAGAGGATGAAGTTGTCGACCTTGGGCTTCATGGTCTCGGCCGGAGCCTGGATGGCAAGCATCAGGACAGCCATGGCGGCCAGCACGGCGATGGTGAGAAGGCGTTTGCGCATGCTCATTGACAAGTCTCCTTGAAATTTCAGTGTTGTACAAAGTCGGCCGCGCGGGAGAGGATTTGCGACCAATGCAACTATAGGAAAGATTCTCCGCCATTGCAATAAAAAGCTCAAGAGAAATCCACCCCCGGACCGGCCCGGCCGGGCCTGTTGCCAACCAGGGCGGCTCCAGGTAAAGTTTAGGGTTCAAACGCAAGGCCTGGCCCGGCTTGGCTGGCCTGTGGACCACAAACAGCGAAGGGAGATGCCGCATGTACATAGTCACCGGAGGCGCCGGCTTCATCGGCAGCGCCATGATTTGGAAGCTCAACCAGCTGGGCATCGACGACATCCTGGTGGTGGACGACCTGGCCTCCACGGACAAGTGGAAGAACCTGGTGAACCTCAAATTTTCCGACTACCTGCACAAGGACCAGTTCCTCAAGTTCATGGCCGAGGGCGACGACCCCTTCGGCACCCAGGCCGTCATCCACATGGGGGCCTGCTCCAGCACCACCGAGCTTGACGCCGACTACCTCATGGAGAACAACCTGCGCTACACCCAGGTGCTCTGCCGGTTCGCCCTCAAGAACTCCGTGCGCTTCCTCAACGCCTCCAGCGCGGCCACCTACGGCGGCGGCGAGCACGGCTTCTCCGACGACCACGCGGGGCTGGGGCGCCTGAAGCCGCTCAACATGTACGGCTACTCCAAGCACCTGTTCGACCTCTGGGCCGCGCGCGCCGGGGTGCTCGGCAGCATCGTCTGCCTCAAGTTCTTCAACGTCTTCGGCCCCAACGAGTACCACAAGGACGACATGATGAGCGTCATCTGCAAGGCCCACAAGCAGATCGGCCAGACCGGGGGCATGCGCCTGTTCAAATCCTACCGGCCGCAGTACCCGGACGGCGGGCAGATGCGCGACTTCGTCTACATCAAGGACTGCGTGGACATCCTCTGGTGGCTTTTGGAGAATCCCCAGGTGAACGGGATTTTCAATGTTGGCACCGGAATTGCTCGTACCTGGAACGACCTGGCGCTGTCGGTGTTCTCGGCCATGGGGAAGCCCGCGGATATCAGCTACATCGAGATGCCCGAGGCCATTCGCGACAAGTATCAGTACCGGACCCAGGCCGACATGGGCAAGCTGCGCGCCGCCGGGTACCAGGCGCCCATGACCAGCCTGGAGGACGCGGCCAGGGACTACGTGACCGGCTATCTGGACAAGGACGACCCCTACCTGGACTCCAGGAACGTGTAGAAAAGCAAAGGACGACAACGGGTTGAATCGCAAGCGGTATGTGCTCTTCCTGGCCCTGGGGCTGCTCCACTGTCTGCTGGCGGGGCCGACCCTTGCGGTCATCGGCGCCGCAGCCGACGGGCCGGAGGTGCGCCTGCCGGTGACGCCTCCGCCTGCGCAGGCCCCGACCGTCCGCCAGGTCCGCCTCGAGGCGTCGTCCGCGCCGCACGTTCCGCCGCCACCGGACATCACCCAAAGCGTCGACATTCCGACGCCCTCCCGCACGCAGCCGCCGGTGTTCGCCGAAACCCTGCTCCAGGGGCACAACGGCGCCCTGGTCCAGCCGGGGCCGGGCATGGCCGTGAGCGGCCCGGACGTGCGCATGGGCGTCAGTCCTCCGGGGCCGGACCTCTCGCTTTTGCCGCCGCCTGCGCCGTCCTTCCCCATGGCTGCGGAGCTGGGCCCGGACCAGTGGAAGCTCTCCGCCGACCGCATCGAGGGCCAGCACGACAGCGAGTACGTGCAGGCCACGGGCAATGCGGTGCTGGTCAAGGGGCTGAACACGCTCCGGGCCGATTTCATGCGCTACTATCAGGCCAGCCGCTGGGTGGTGCTCAAGGGCCACGTGCGCGTGACCTGGGAGGGCGACATCCTGGAGGCCGAGGAGGCCGAGTTCGACCTCGCGAGCATGCTGGGCTGGCTCAAGAACGGCAAAGTCTTTGTGGGCAAGGCGCACCTCTATCTGCAGAGCGACACCATCCGCAAGTACGGCGCGTCGAGCTACCGCTTCAAGAACGCCAAGGTCACCGGCTGCGACGGCGAGTCGCCCGCCTGGGCCGTGACGGCCGAAGAGGGCGACATCAACATCGACGGCCGCGCCAAGCTCTGGCACACGCGCTTCAACGTGAAGGACACCCCCGTGACCTACATTCCGTTCTTGTCGCTGCCGGGCGGGGCCAGGCGGCAGAGCGGCTTCCTCGTGCCGGAGATCTCCTACAGCAGCAAGCGCGGCGTCGGGGTGAACCAGCCCTACTACCAGGTCCTGGACGACGAGCACGACCTGACTTTTTACGAGTACGCCATGAGCCGCCGGGGCCTCATGCAGGGCCTGGAGTACCGCCACGTCGAGAATCCGGACACCAAGGGCGACTGGCGTTTCGACTACCTGAACGACCGCAAGACCGCCGCGAACTCGTCCAAGGAGGACCTCTACCTCCAGAGCGACGGCCTGACGCGCCCGAATTCCAACCGCTGGTGGCTGCGCAGCAAGTTCAACGGGTTCATCAAGGACCCGGCCTGGCAGGTCAAGCTGGACCTGGACATGGTCAGCGACCAGAACTACCTGCGCGAATTCGGCGGCAGCTCCTCGGGATTCACCTCCAGTCGCGCATCCTTCCTCAAGGAATTCGGCCGCGACATCGACGTGGCCGACTCGCTCACCCGCACCAGCACGGCCTACATCTCCCGCAGTTGGGACCGGTACGGGGTGGTGGGCAAGCTGGCCTGGACACAGAATTTGGCCTATCTGAACGGCAACAACCCGGCGGGCGCCAACCCCACCACCCAGACCCTGCCCGAGGCCCACCTCTACGCCTTCAAGGACTCCATCCCCGGCACGCCGCTGGAGTGGGAGGCCGCAGGCAGCTTCGACTACTTCTGGCGTCAGTATGGCACCCGCGGCTTCCGCACGGACCTGCACCCCATCTTGAGCCTGCCCTTGTCCATGGGGCCGGTGACGGTGATCCCGAGCGCGGGCCTGCGCTCCACCTCCTACGGCGTGGGCGGGTACACCAACGAGCCCGCCACCACCACCACCAACAAGGCCCCGACCCGGACCTTCCCGGAACTCGGGTTCTCGGCCTTCACGGAGATGAACCGGGTGTTCAGCCTGGGCGCTCCCCTGGAGGCCAAGATGGAGAACGTGGGCAAGAGCGAGTGGGGCGCGGTGCGCCACAGCGTGGCCCCGAGGCTGGATTTCTCCTACATCCCGGCCCCGCAGTCCCAGGGTCGGCTGCCGCTGTTTGACGCCCTGGACCGCATTCAGCGCAAGAACGTCATCACCTACTCCCTGACCAACGTGCTGGACCGCAAGCGCACCAGCGTGGTGGCCGCGCCAAAGGGCAACGCCACCATCCCGGTGACCGCCACGGACTACCTGGACTTCTTCCGCCTGCGCGTGGAGCAGTCCTACGACCGCGACGAGGCCGCGCGCAGCGACCTGCTGGGCAAGTATACCCGCAGGCCCTTCTCCGACCTCATGGTGGAGTCCTCGGTGACGCCGCAGAAATATGTCAATCTGACCTCCAGGACCTACTATTCGCCCTATCTGGGCCGCCCCACCGAGCACGAGCACCTGCTGACCCTGACCAAGGAGAAGGTGGGCGAGCTGCGCTTCGGGTACGACTACCTGTACCCGCTGGACGAGTACAAGCGGAAGCACGACAAGGACATCCAGGCCCTGCGCGTGGGCGTCGACGTGGCCCTCACGGACAAGCTCAAGTTCACCTCGGACTACCGCCTGGACATCGCCGGACACGCGGACCTGGAGAAGACCGCCGGGTTCGTCTGGACCGACCAGTGTTACAACGTGCAGCTCATCTTCACCCGCAAGCCGAGCGACCAGAGCCTGGAGCTGCGCTTCAACCTGCTTGATTTCGGCAAGCCCTAGGGGCATGCTGGCGCCATGACGCGCCGAGCCATCACCCTTCTCCCTGATATCCTGCGCAACCAGATTGCCGCCGGCGAGGTGGTGGAGCGCCCCTCCAGCGTGCTGAAGGAGCTGGTGGAGAACAGCCTGGACGCTGGCGCCGCGCGCATCGACGTGACCCTGGAGGGCGGCGGCGTGGCGCGGCTGGTGGTGCAGGACGACGGCGCGGGCATCCCGCCGGGCGAGCTCGGCCTGGCCGTCACCCGCCATGCCACGAGCAAGCTTTCCTGCGTGGCCGACCTCTTCTCCGTCACCAGCTTCGGCTTCCGGGGCGAGGCCCTGCCGAGCATCGCCTCGGTGTCGCAGCTGACGCTCACCTCCCGCGTGCGCGACGAGCCCGAGGCCGCGCGCATCGACGTGGACTGCGGCCAGGTTTTGGCCGAGGGCCCGGCCGCCCTGGCCGGCGGCACCCGCGTGGAGATGCGCAGGCTCTTCGCCGGCACCCCGGCCCGGCTCAAGTTCCTGCGCACCGAGGCCACCGAGGCCAAGCGCTGCCAGGAGGCCCTCGCGCGCATGGCCCTGGCCCGGCCGGACGTGGCCTTCTCCCTCACCCTCGGCGGCCGCGAGGTCTTCCGCCTGCCCGCCGGGCAGACGCTTGCCGCGCGGCTGGCCCAGTTCTGGCCCCCGGCCGTGCTGGAGGGGCTGGTGGAGTTCAGCCGCGAGCACGGCGGGCTCTCGGCCCACGGCCTGGCCGGGCGGCCCTCCCACGCCCAGAACCGTGCCGACCGCATGCTCTTCTACGTCAACGGCCGCCCGGTGCAGGACCGCCTGCTGGCGCGCGCCGCGCGCGACGCCTACAAAGGCCGCATCCTCTCCGGCGAGTATCCGCAGGTGCTCCTGTTCCTGACCCTGCCGCCCGAGGAGGTGGACGTGAACGTGCACCCGGCCAAGCTGGAGGTGCGCTTCCGCGACGAGGGGGCGGTGTTCGCCCTGGTGCGCCTGGCCCTGGGCCCGGCCGCCGGAGGCGAGGTGCTGTCCGAGCAGGGCATGGCCTACAATTCTTCCGAAGGTCCTGCGGCCGGAATCGCCGCCGGGTACTCCGGCCCGGTCTCGGCCCCGGCCTGGCCGCCGCCGGGGCAGGGCGGCTCCTGGTCCGCGCGCGGCTCTTCAGCCCTTGGCGACAAGCCGGGGATGCTGCGCGGCTGGCGGTCCTTCCAGAACCCGGAGCCCGAGCGCGAGGCGTTCCTGCCCCTGGCCCCGCGGCAGACCGCAGCGGAAGGGGCTGCGCCCACGGCAGGGGGGCTCCCCCCCTCGTCGCCGGAATACCCTTCTGTCTCGCCTGGTTCCGAGCCAATTCCCCTGTCCCAGGGTGGGCTGGAATACCTGGGCCAGATCGCGGATACCTACCTGGTGCTGCGCCAGGGACCAGGGACTGGCGGCGGCAAGCTTGTGCTGGTGGACCAGCACGCGGCGCACGAGCGGGTGATCCTGGAGAACATGCGCCGGGCGCGCAGCAGTGGGGACTCCCAGCCCCTGGCCCTGCCCCTGGAGCTTGGCCTGCACCCGGCCGAGGCCGCGCGCGCAAGCGAGCTCTGGGCCGAGCTTCAGTCCTGCGGCTTCCTGCTCTCCATGTCCGGCGCGGATAGGCTCCTGGTGCGCGGCGTGCCGCCCAGCCTGCCCGCGGGCAAGGCTGCGGAGTTCCTGCGCGACGCCCTGGCCGACCGCACCGGCGGGCTGGCCGAGCTGTGGACCATGCTGTCCTGCAAGTCGGCCATCAAGGCCGGGCAGCCCCTGGCCCGGGACGAGGCCCTGAGCCTGCTGGAGACCTGGCTGGAAACCCCGGAGCGCGACTTCTGCCCCCACGGAAGGCCCGTGGCCGTAGCCTTTGGAGCCGGGGAACTGGAGCGCCTGTTCAAGCGCAAATGAACTACGTAATTTTGTGCCGTACCGGGGAGAGGCCAGCTACGCATCTTGCGCGGGAGCCAAAACTCTGCCAAAGATCGCTCGGCGCTTCCTCATCCCTCTGAGATCCACGCGTTCAGGAGTCTTTTGTCCAATGACCATAGCTTTCAACAAACTTGAGGTCCGTATTCGCCTGACAGCGATCCGGGCCAACTACCGGCTTTTGTGCGGTCGCGGCAGCCGCATCATCGGCGTGGTCAAGGCCGATGCCTACGGTCACGGACTGACCGAGGTCGCCAGCGCCCTGGCCAAGGAAGGCTGCGACACCTTTGCCGTGGGCACCGTGGCCGAGGGCGCGGCCCTGCGCCAGCACCTCGCCGCCAAGGGCCTGAACAGCCGCATCATTGTGCTCCTCGGCCCCATCGACCCCGACGATTACCCGCCCCTCTGGGAGCACTCGCTGATCCCCTTCATCGGCAGCTTCCGGCAGCTGGAGGCCCTGGCCCGCCAGGCCGCGCGCGTGGGCAAGGGGCTGGAGATGAGCCTCAAGTTCGACACCGGCATGGCCCGCCTGGGCTTTTGCGTGGAGGACCTGCCCCGGCTGCTGGACCGCCTGCGCGAGGCCCCGCTGGTGCGCCCGGTCATGGCCAGCTCGCACCTGGCCACCGCCGATCAGCCCGAGTCCGTGGACTATCTCATGGGCCAGGCCGAGTGCTTCACCACCATCCTGTCCGCCCTGGCCAAGGGGGGCTACGCGGTGGAGGCCAACCTGGCCAACTCCGCAGGCATCCTGGGCCACCCCTCGGTGCACCACCAGAGCCAGCGCGCGGGCATCGCCCTGTACGGGGCCAACCCCTTCGGGGGCACCGCCTGGGACCACCTTGGCCGTGGGCTGGCCCCGGCCATGACCGTGCGCACGCGCATCGTCTCGGTGCATTCCCTGCCAAAGGGCTGCAGCATCAGTTACGGGTGCACCTTCACCGCCGACCGCGACATGCGCGTGGCCATCGTCGCCGTGGGCTATGCCGACGCCTACAGCCGCTGCCTGACCGGCAGGAGCGCGCAGATGCTCATCGCGGGCCGCCGCGCGCCGGTGGTGGGCCGGGTCTGCATGCAGCTCACCGCCTGCGACGTCACGGACATCCCCGACGCCCGGCCCGGCGAGTGGGCCACGCTCCTGGGCGGAGACGGCCCGCTGGCCATCAGCCCCGAGGAATTGGCCTCGTGGTGGGACACCATTTCCTATGAAGTTTTCTGCCTGCTGGGCATGAACCGGCGGGTGTACATCTAGGGCCAGGGAGGCGGATGATGAGCGAATTGAAGGACGAGTGGATCCAGGCCGAGAGCCTTCCCGTGGACGAGACCGACCCCAAGGCCCTGCTGCGCAAGTGGGCCAACGTGGCCGAGGACATGGCCCTGGTCCCGGAGCTCAACGTGCGCATGCGCGTGGAGGCGGGCATGTTCGTGGTCGAGGTCAGCCCCGAGCTGTACGACGTTTTCCGCTAGAGCCAGCCTCGCAACGCGTCTTTTGCCCCCTGAACTGCGCCCGGACCCGGGCGCTCTTTCTGCCTGGGACCGAAGCCTTCTCTCGGCAACAGGCCCGTCCTCCCCTGTTCCCCTGATCTTTCCCCCAGGTTTGACAACCCTGGCGCGGGCCACGTATCCTGCGGGCAGTCCTGACAATGTGGGAGCCGCTCATGGGTGATGTGTTCGTGTGGTCCGGCGTTGCGCTTCTGGTGGTTCTGGCCGCCCTGGGCGGCTTTGCGCTGGGTCGGCATGTCCGGTCGCCCCGGCCCGCCCCCGCCGCCCCGGCCGCGACCCCGGAGGGCCTCATGGCCGGGCTCATCCGCCTTGCCGCGCCGCTGGACCTTTTGCCCGGCCCCTCGGGCGAGCCCCTGGCCCGCTGTCTGCCCGTCAGCGCCGGGCCGGAGGGCCTGGTCTGCGAGCTTCTGGACAGCTCCACCTCCCTGGACCTGCACCCCGGCCGGGCCGTGACCGCCTTCTTCGCCCCGGTGCGCCAGGGCGGGCGCAAGGTCAACGCCTTCGAGACCGAGGTCACGGCCCTGCACAGCGCGCTGGAGCCGCCGCAGGTGGTGCTGCGGCCCCCGCGGGAGCTTTTGTCCGTGCCGCGCCGCAGGCACGCCCGCAAGCGCGTCAGCGACCCGCGCTTCGTGCACGTGCGCCTCTGGGCCGCCGACGCCGAAACAAGCCGCCTGTTCTTCCCCGAGGCCGCCCCGGATATCTGGGTCAACGCCTACGACGGCCGCAACGGCGGCGAGAACGCCGTCACCGACATCTCCCCCGGCGGCCTGGCCATGGAGGTGCGCGCCGCGCTGGTGCCGCTTGGCCTGGAACCCGGCAGCCCGGTGGTGCTCAAATGTTCGCTCTTCCAGTTCAAGGAGAAGCAGTTCAAACCCTACTGGTACGCCGGTCTGGTGCGGGGCGTTAGCGCCCCGGACGACAAGCTCCGGCGCATCGCCATCAGCTTCACCGCCGTGGGCGCCCTGGACGGGAACGCCCCGCAAGGCGTGCGGTGGACCGAACGCATCACGAACGAAACCTGAGGGAGACAGCGCATGAAGGTCCTGGCAATCAACGGCAGCGCGAGGCTCAACGGCAACACCGCCATCATGCTGAACACCGCCCTGGCGGAGCTGAAGCACGAAGGCATGGACACGGAGCTGGTGCAGCTCGGCCCCAAGGGCCTGCAAGGCTGCATCGCCTGCTACAAGTGCTTCGAGAACAAGGACCAGACCTGCGCCGTCAAGGACGACATGAACGGCTACATCGAGAAGATGCGCGCGGCCGACGGCATCCTGCTGGGCTCGCCCACCTATTTCTCCGACGTGACCACCAACATGAAGGCCCTCATGGATCGCTCGGGCATGGTTTCCCGCGCCAACGCCGACATGTTCCGCCGCAAGGTCGGGGCCGCCGTGGTCACTGCGCGCCGGGGCGGGGCCATCCACACTTTCGACACCCTGAACCACTTCTTCTTCATCGGCCAGATGATCGTGCCCGGCTCCAGCTACTGGAACATGGGCTACGGCCGCGAGCCGGGCCAGGTCTCCGGCGATGAGGAGGCCCTGGCCACCATGCGCACCCTGGGCCAGAACATGGCCTGGCTCATGAAGAAGATCGCGGGCTAGGCGGTGGACATGGCCTTGATTTCCGCCCTGCTGCTGGGTCTGGCCCTGGGCGCGGGCCTCGTGTTCCTCCTGCTGCGCGCCCGCGCTGCGGCCGACTGCGCCGCCCTGCGCGCCGGGGCCGAGGCCGCCCTGTCCCAGGCCCGCACAGCCGAGGCCGGGCTCATTGAGCGCCTGCGCGGGGCCGAGGAGCGCCTGGCCGCCCTGGCCTGCGACCTGGACGCCGCCCAGGGCGAGGCGAGGGGGCTGCGCGACGAGCTGCGCTTCGAGACCGGCCGCCGCGCCAGCGCCGAAGAATCCGCCGCCCGCGTGCCCGGCCTGGAGGAGCGCCTCACCGCCCAGAACGGGGAGCTCTCGGCCCTCAAGGTGCGCGAGGGCGACCTCGCGGCGCGCATGGAGGAGGAGCGCAAGTCCGCCCTGGAGAAGCAGGCCCTGCTGGAGGACCTGCAGGCCAGGCTCCAGGACACCTTCAAGGCCCTGTCCGCCAATGCGCTGAAGGACAACAACGCCAACTTCGTGGCGCTGGCCAAGGCGCACCTGGGGAGCTTCCAGGAAGCGGCCAAGGGCGACCTGGAGCTGCGCCAGAAGAACATCGAGGGGCTGGTCAAGCCCATCAAGGACTCGCTCACCCAGGTCGACGCGCGCATCCAGGAGATGGAGAAGTGCCGCCAGAACGCCTACGTGGAGCTCTCCCAGCAGGTGAAGTTTTTGGCCTCGGACCAGGTGGACCTGAAGAAGGAGACCAAAAAGCTCGTGGACGCCCTGCGCCGGCCCACGGTGCGCGGCCGCTGGGGCGAGATGCAGCTCAGGCGCGTGGTCGAGCTGGCGGGCATGATCAACTACTGCGACTTCACCGAGCAGACCTCCGTGACCACCGAGGACGGCCGCCTGCGGCCCGACATGATCGTGCGCCTGCCCGGCGGCAAGAACGTCGTGGTCGACGCCAAGGCCCCGCTGGAGGCCTACCTCAACGCCTACGAGTCCCAGGACGAGGACGCGCGCAGGCAGAACATGCTGTCCCACGCCCGGCAGATCCGCGACCACATGACCAAGCTCGGCCAGAAAAGCTACTGGGACCACCTGAAGCCCACGCCGGAATTCGTGGTCATGTTCCTGCCCGGCGAGATCTTCTTCAGTTCCGCGCTTGAACACGACCCCGCCCTCATCGAGGAGGGCGTCAAGCAGAAGGTCATCGTGGCCTCGCCGACAACGCTCATCGCGCTCCTGCGCGCCGTGTACTACGGCTGGCAGCAGGAGAAGATCGCCGAGAACGCCCAGCAGATCAACGAGCTGGGCCGCGAACTCTACAAGCGCATCGTGACCCTGGCCGAACACTTCGGCCGCGTGGGCAAGGGCCTGTCCGGCGCGGTGGACGCCTACAACAAGACCGTCAGCTCACTGGAGTCCCGCGTGCTCGTGCAGGCCCGGCGCTTCAAGGAGCTGGCCGCCTCGCCCGAAAAAGACCTGCCCGTGCTCGACCCGCTGGAGGTCACCGCCCGCGAGGTCCAGGCCGAAGAGTAGGGGAGCCTCCGGCGGCCGGGGGCAGCGGCCCCCGGACCCCCAGCATGGGCCTGGGCCGGGGTGGCCTTGGCAGGAGCCTCGGCTTGGCCTGGCCCTGGCAATGCGCGCGGGTTTTCGAGCGGAGACGCTCGAAAACCCGCGCGCGGTTGGCCTCTTTTTTTGAGCATTTCCGAAAGGGCAAAGACGCGCTCTCGTGATTATCCCAAAGAAAGCCGAACGGGCTGCTTCAGGTTCCTCCTGAAGCAGCCCGTTCGGCGTACTGGGGGGTCCGGGGGCCTCAGGCCCCCGGCGGGGTCCAGGGGCAGCGCCCCTGGCTCTCCGATTCTCTGGTCATCTGGTCGGCGTGGACGAGGCCAGGAACGTGCCGCTCAGCAGGTCGGGTTTGTTCACGGCCAGGCGGGGGCCGGGCTGGCCGTCCACCAGGGCCACCACGCTGCCGCCCGCGCCTTCGAGCACGGCCTGCCCGGCGGCGGTGTCCCATTCGCGCATGCCGATGCTCAGGCGCGGGTACAGGTCGGCCTTGCCCTCGGCCACCAGGCAGAACTTGAGCGCGCTGCCTGCGGTGATGCGTTCGGCCACGTTCTTGTCGGCGAGGAAGGCCTCGGTTTCCGGCGAGGGGTGCGAGCGGCTGGCCAGGACGGTGAGCCTGGCCTTGTCCGGCTGGCGCACGCGGATGGCCTGCCAGGCGTTGTCCTTGCCGTCGCCGATCTCCCGGCGGAAGGCGCCCAGGCCCAGGCCGCCCACGTAGGTTGTGCCCCACGTGGGCACGTGCACCGCGCCGAGGATCGGGAAGCCGCCCTCTGCCAGGGCGATGCACACGCAGAACTCACCTAATTCCTTGACGAACTCCTTGGTGCCGTCCAGCGGGTCCACGATGAACAGCCGTTTCCAGCGGCGGCGAGCCTCCACAGGGATGTCCGCGCCCTCCTCGGAGAGCACCGGCACGCCGGGGAAGTGTTGGGCCAGGCCGCGCAGGATGGTCTCGTTGGAGGCCAGGTCGGCGCGGGTCAGCGGCGAGGCGTCGTCCTTGTACTGCACGGTGAAGCCGACGCGGCGCACCTCCAGGATGGCCGCGCCTGCGGCCTCGGCGAGGTCGGCCAGGGTGGCGAGGTCCGGGTGCGGGGCGTTTGCGGCCTGGGGCTCTGCGGCCAGGCGCAGGGTGTTGTCCCGGCCCGAGAGCGCGGCCACGAGCCCGGCGCGGTGGACCTCCAGTCCGTCCAGGCGGAAGGCGGCCCCGGCCAGGGCCTCGGGATCGGCGGCGAGGAGCTCCGCCAGCCTGGCCGCGCGCAGCTCCACGCCCTGTTCGAGCACGGTCGTCAGGCATTCCAGGGCCACGGAGTTGAACAGCTTGAGGGTCACGGCCAGGGGATGTCCGGTGACGGCTTGCGCGGCCTCGGCGTGCCCGGTGTCATGGGTTATGCCCTCGCGGAACACGCCCACCGGGCTGCCCCGGCGCATGGCGATGCCCGCCACGCCGGGCAGAGCTCCGGCCAGGGCCAGTGTGCAGCCGGGGCTCGCGCTGTCGGTGTCGATGTCGTCCACGGGCGAGCCGTCGAGGAACACGGTCTGCACGCGCTCCTCCACGCACTCCGGGCAGAAGCCAAGGTCCTGGATCATGGTCTGGCGCAGGGACAGGCCGGGGCGCAGGCTCACAGCCACGCCCTCGCGCAGCAGCGGCGTCAGGGCCAGCAGGACCTCCGGGCGGGCCGTAACAATCAATGTTTGCGTCTGGGGCATGGGCGCTCCTTGCCTGTGTCATGGCTGACATATGTCATGCAAGACATAAGTACCAAATATATTTGACTTTTTGTTTCTGGTACGTATCTTCATCATATCCTCGCAGCGAGTCAAGGCCCTGTGCCTGGGCAACAATAAACAAGGAGCGACGAGATGTCGAAGATACTGCGCATCAACACCCGCACCAAGGACTTTCATTTCGAGGAGCTGGGCAAGTACCTGGGCCTCGGCGGCCGCGCGTTGACGTCGCGCATGGTGCTGGATGAGGTCCCGGCCACGGCCCACGCCCTGTCCGCCGCCAACAAGCTGGTGATCGCCGCGGGCGTGCTCACGGGCACCATCGTGGCCAACTCCGGCCGCATCTCCCTGGGCGCCAAGTCTCCGCTCACCGGCACCATCAAGGAGAGCAACTCCGGCGGGCAGTTCGCCCAGAAGCTCGCCAAGCTGGGCATTCTGGCCATCGTGCTGGAGGACAAGCCCGAGGCTGGCGCGGACTTCACCAACATCCTCATCACCAAGGAAGGCGTGAAGTTTGAGGCCGCAGGTGAGCTGACCGGCCTGGGCACCTATGCCAGCATGGACAAGATCCTGGCCAAGTACGGCCCCAAGACCGGCACCATGCTCATCGGCCCGGCCGGTGAGACCTGCCGCCTGGCCGCCTCGGTGCAGTTCTCCGACCCCGAGGGCCGTCCGGCCCGCGCGGCCGGGCGTGGCGGCCTGGGCGCGGTCATGGGCTCCAAGAAGGTCAAGGCCATCGTGCTCGACGACGCGGGCTGCGGCATGGTCGCGGCTGCGGAGCCGGAGAAGTTCAAGGCTGCGGCCAAGCGCTGGGTGGAGATCCTGCGCGGCCACCCGGTGACGGGCCAGGGCCTCCCGGCCTTCGGCACGGCCATCCTGGTGAACATCATCAACGAGGCGGGCGCGCTGCCCACCAAGAACTTCCGCGAGGGCCGCTTCGAGCACGCCGCCGCCATCTCCGGCGAGGCCATCGCCGAAACCATCACCAAGCGCGGCGGCAAGGTCAAGCACGGCTGCCACACCGGCTGCGTCATCCAGTGCTCCCAGGAGTACGTGGACAAGGCGGGCAAGTATCTGACCAGCGGGTTTGAGTACGAGACCGTGTGGGCCTTTGGCGCGGACACGCTGATCAAGGACCTGGACGACATCGCCATGCTCGACCGCACCTGCGACGACATGGGCATGGACACCATCGACCTGGGCAACGCCCTGGCCATGGCCATGGAGGCGGGCGTCGTGCCCTGGGGCGACGGCAAGGCCGCCGTGAAGCTGCTGCAGCGCGTGGGCGACAAGAACGACTCCCTGGGCCGCATCATGGGCAACGGCACCGGGTTCGCCGCCCAGGCTTTTGGCGTGGACCGCGTGCCCGTGGTCAAGAACCAGGCCCTGCCCGCCTATGACCCGCGCAGCGTCAAGGGCATCGGCGTGACCTACTGCACCACCACCCAGGGCGCGGACCACACCGCTGGCTACGCCGTGTGCCAGAACATCCTGAAGGTCGGCGGCGACGTCTCGCCCACCGGCAAGGAGGGCCAGATCGAGATCAGCAAGAACCTGCAAATCGCAACCGCTGCTGTGGACTCGCTGGGTCTTTGGCTGTTCGTGGCCTTTGCCGTGCTGGACAACGCCGACGGCGTGCCCTGCATCGCCGACCTGGTGGCGGCCCTTACGGGCAAGCCGTACACCGTGGACGACGTGGTGGCGCTCGGCGTGGCCTGCCTGAAGGACGAGATCGCCTTCAACACGGCGGCCGGATTCACGGCCAAGGACGACCAGCTGCCGGACTTCTTCCGCAACGAGAAGCTCATGCCCCACGGCACCACCTGGGACTTCACCGCCGAGGAGATGCAGGCCGCCAAGGTCGGCTAGGCCAGACGAGACAAGAAATGCAGAAGGCCGGGGCTCGCAAGGGCTCCGGCCTTTTTTGCGGGCTAGTTTTGCCCTGGGCTGTGCCTCCTGGGCGGGATGATCAGCTGGATGGGCGCTGTGGGGCAGACAAAGCGCGCTGTGGCGAGGGCGTCTTCCTGCTGAAAGATGAGTGTGTTCACTGACTTTTCGCCGTGGGCCTTTCGCTCTGGCACGTCGTTGCGCAGCGGCTGGCCGTGAGCCGTGACAAATAGTCCCTTGCGGGAATACGCGCCCGTGGCGTCGTTTTGGCCGATGATCTTTCGCGACTCGTTAAGGATCGGCTGGAAGCGGTCGCTGGCATCCGGCTTCAGCCGGAAGGAAACGGAGTACACGTAGCCCTGTGGCGTATGCAGCCCGAGGAAGCTGTCCTCACTGCGGACGATGAGGACCCTGGCGATATTCTCGCAGGAGATGTCGTAGACCAGATCGCCGGTTGGGGGCGGGAACAACGCCTCCGGCACGGGCGGGTTGGCCGGGTCCGGGTCCACCAGCCGCCCCTCCACCAGCACCTGGGCCGGAACCAGCGCCGGGCAGACCTCTTCGGCCAGCTGGAAGGCCTCGCGTTCCCGCACCGCGATGAAGGTGATGCCGTGGTCGCCGTGCTCGGTGAGGGCCGAGGCGCGGACCGGCAGCGTGCGCCTGTGCGAGATGACGCGGATATTCTCCCTCGGGTAGATCTTGTCCCGGAACCTGATGGGAATCTTGGGCGTTGCGTCGCGCAGCCGCACGAACGCCTCGGCCGCTTCCGGCTTCAGTTCGAAATGCACCGTATGGTACCAGCCGTAGGAGGTGATGTTCCCCACAGTGTCTCTGAGGCGTTCGATGCGGATGTTGGCCACGTTGTCGCAGGTGATGTCGTAGACCACATAGGCGGATGCCGTTGAAGGGACCAGCAACAGCGCCAGCAGCAGGAGAAGAGCTCGTTTCATTTGTATTCTCTCCGCTCCCAGCCCGGCTCCCAGTCCC
>Ga0209373_10001498_pt1 | contig 27056 bp, 23 predicted proteins | sample Higcelweek5metaG_FD_187173 | JGI IMG/M metagenome (GOLD analysis project Ga0209373, IMG submission 187173) | Freshwater pond sediment microbial communities from the University of Edinburgh, under environmental carbon perturbations - High... | ecosystem: Environmental > Aquatic > Freshwater >... | reverse complement strand
TCTGATCACTCCAAAGTGCAAGCTTTTTTAGGTAAAATTGTTATTTCCCTTGCACTTATTATATCATATATTTGCAGAAATGTCACTATTTATGCCGAATTTTTATTTATTCAGTACACATTAATTAGCGGATAAGCGCCTGATATCACTTCCGGCAAAATACTGGTGCGAAAAGATATACTCACGTTTTTCTACGCGTTCAATATATTCCTGAAAATAAGCGGCATTTTCTGTATGTATCAATAGTTCCCCCATCATGAATCAAATTCTATATGGAAATTGATATCCTTCATTCATCTTCCAATAAATAGTTCAGCATTTTCTCTGGATTATTCAGGAATTGGTTAGTCAGCATATAATGCTCCATATCCTGATTTTGGCATAATAACGGAATTGAAAAAGATATTGATTATATCGCTGAATACTTGCAATTCCATTTCGTATGTGATAAACTGTGAATATCATTCACTTTGAATGACCTCCTTTTGATTTTTTATTGCAGTTGGTAGCCGCAAGTTAATTATATCAAAAGGAGTTTTTATTTCCAAGACTTTACGCTAAAGCTTTTCCTAAACCCCCAGTCTAACTGGGGGTTTTTACTTAACAAAAAGCGCCTTGTCATAAACAAAGCGCATGGCTCATCGGATTTGCAATTTAAAATCCCTTGCCGTCATTCCGGTATATTTTTTAAAAATTCTACTGAGATAATTTTCATCATAAATGCCGACGCTTTCGCCGGCCTCCCGCAAGGTAAGGTTTTTATTGACGAGAAATCCCTTTACATGATTTATTTTGACCCGCGAGATATATTCGATCAGCGTCTGACCGGTGACTGCTTTGAAGGTATTGCTTAAATATCCCTCGCTGATGCCGATTTCTTTCGCAATATCCGCAATGGTGATTTTCCCTCCGATATGCGCGGAAATGTAGCTAATTGCCTGCTCACTGTATAATACGCTGCCCGGTGAAACCTGATGATGTGCATAAGCGTTCCTTATGGATTCACGCGTTAATTCGGACAGCAGCTCTAAAACCAAGCCGGAGCAAAGCATATCCCGACAGCTTTCTGCCACCGCGTGTTCGCGAATAATTCTTTGAATTATATTATGGATTTTTCCGCCTTTTTGATTCGGCAAATATCCAAAGGGCACAATGGCGAACATGCTGCCGTGCGCTTCTCCCGCCGCTGCCGCTCTACTGCATTCCACCAACTGTTTTTCGGAAATTGAATGAGCCTGATAGTCAAGCGATATGCCGACGGTATAATGGCTATGAAGAGGCTCGTCACTGCTCGCGGTAAACTCCCGGTCATACAGGTTCACAATCACGCTTTGCCCCGGAATCAACCGTGATTCACCATTTTTGAAGATCATAATAACGTCTCCCCTGTCAATATATGAGATCTCCATCATATGCTCTCTGGGGACAAAGGACAATTCATAATGCATTGTTTCGTGATGATGCGCAAAGACAGTACGTGGGACACCGCTTATTATCACTTTATTATATAGCACAAAGACCACCTTCAAATCTCTAATTTAATAAAATAATTTCAAAAAAATTATAACATAAAAAAATTAAAAGATCAATATCAATATTTGTTGAACCCCGTTTATTTTGGTAAAGCACGTAACCGCTGGTGCGGTGGCTCGTAAGCCGTCAGTCAGTGTCTTGCAGCAAAAAGAATTACTTTAAAAAAGATAAAAATTCCTTTAAAATAGAATTGTAGCGAAAGCTGCGAAACTAATTTTAAAGGAGTTTTTTATGACGTACGAACAAGGGCTGATCAAACCACTGCTATTTTGAACACAAAAAACCACCTCCTTTCCGATATCGGATTGACAGTGGTGTGGATACTTAATATTTAATTTTCATTCCGGTTGTTTTCCATATAATCTTATTTTACGGTACCTGCGGAAATACAACCACAAGCATCATCTTGAAGCTTTCCTGTGCGAATACCGCGTGAGGCTTTTTCGCCGGCATGACAAGCGTTTTTCCCTGATTAAGAACATATTCCTTTCCGTCAATTGTAAAAAGCCCGGTTCCCTCCAGAACCGTAACCATTGCGTCCCCAGCTGAATCGTGTGTGCTGATCTCCTCCTCTTTATCAAAGGAAAACAGTGTTACACTGACCGCCTTATTCTGTACCAGTGTTTTGCTTACGATCTGCCCTTGCAAAGTCTGCACCTGTTCAGCCAAAGACAGTATTTCTTCGTGGCTGATATTTTTGATTATTTTACTCATACCTGTCACTCCCATCGTTATATATTTTTATGATATTATAGATTTATTATACGACATTTGAGCAAAAATGTATGTTGCTTTTGCAATAAAATTTAGAAAAACACCCTTTGAAGCTCTGTTATCGGGATAACTGGATTCGGCGTGTCCGGATGCTCTCCAATTATCTTTTCCATCCAGATTATATCGTACCATGTGCCGAATTTATAACCGCATTTCGTGAAATGGGCCGCCTTTGAATACCCTAAATATTCATGAAAAGCCGCGCTTGTATTGTCGAGATGCGCATCCTCACCAGACGTATACGCAATGCAGGCGTTCAATACACGATTCAATTTACTTCTTATTGGTTTTCTTATGAAGCTTTAACACAATATTTCGCTTCTCTGCCATCGCTTGAAATAAGTTTGCTGCAAGTGCCGCTTTTTCTTTTAGTGTTAGATTGTCAGATTCTTTTTCAGATTCCATTTGCTCCACCACTGATCTTACATCTTGCAACTCTAAAAGATTAACAGCTAAGCAGAAAAAACTTTTTCGCCGGCCATCATTGTAATTGGCTAATAAATATTTTAAAATCTCTATTTTTTCTGCAAGTTCTGATTGGTAAGCGCCCAATCCCAATTCCTTGACCTTCACAAAATCATTTAACTGATTATGATGCGTAATAAAGGAATCAAATGTTTCTATACCATCATATTTTTCACAGGGATACTCATCGCACAAATAGCAGTACTCAATTCCACCGTGCTGCCTGCTACACCTTGCAATTGCACACGGTTGATTACCGGCTCCACCCCCGCATCCGGGACAATAATGATCTATGTGCATGGAACACAGCCCGCAGTTTAAGCCGCAAAGCGAAAATAACGAATAGCTCCTTTTGAAATCTTTCATTTGCGCACCTCCCTCCCTTAAATCCATTTCATAGAATATATGTCATTTATATTGTCTCAACATCATTCAACAATAATCATGTCATTATCGTCAAACTTCCAGCCGTCCCAATAGGCAACCTCCCAGTAATAGCCGTTGATATCCTTAAAATATCCGCTGTATCCGCCCCAGAACACATTTTTCGGCCGTTTCGCGATGGTGCCGCCGATGCTCTCGATTTTCGCAAAAATCTCGTCTACCTCTTCCTTGGATTTCGCGTTATAGGCCAGCGTGATTCCCGCAAAACCCTCCGCGATTTTGGGCGGGTCGGTTTCATTGATATCCTTTGCGATTCCTTCAATCGGATAGAGCTCCAGCTTGGTTCCGCCGTTATCGAAAAAGACAACCTGCGGATTCTCCTCGTTATTCGTCGTTGAAAATCCAAGCCCGTCCCTGTAAAACGCACGTGAGCGTTCCATATCCCGTACGCCCAGCGCAATAATATTGATTCGGTTCATTAAAAATTCCCCCATTTTATTAATCCTGCACCCATTCGCTGGTTTTGATTACATTTGCGAACATCCCGTTTAGGGATGCCATAAAAGTTTCATGAACCATATTGGCAGGAATTGTTTTTTTATTAAAAATCAGGTCTTTTGTGGCGCAAGCGTCTTCTAATAAGGTAACTTTTATGCCAAAATCTTTACATGCCCTTGTTGTTGTATCTATGCACATATGGGTCATCATGCCGCAGATAATAACGCTATTTATGTTGTTCTCTTTTAAAATATCTGATAGATTTGTTTCAAAAAAGCTGTTTGGCGCATGTTTTATCACAAGAAATTCACCATCAATCGGTGTTAAATTTTTATGAATCAAAACGCCACTCGTATCCGGCAAAAAAAATGTAGCTCCCTCACTATTATTAATATGCTGCACATGAACCACCGGAAGTTTTCTTTCCCGGAAAATCATCAGAATTTTTTCAATATTTTGCAAAGCACCTGCCGGATTGCAAAGCTCTGATTTTCCGCCTTCAAAATAGTCGTTTTGTACATCAATTATAAGCAATGCTTGTTTCAAAAGTTTCATCTCCTATCTCTTCCGAAAGAATACCATAGCGGATTTCATTATACCATTGTCCGCCTTTGAATCTCACTCTTCTGAATACGCCTTCCGTCGTCATTCCAGTCTTTTTCATAACATTTTCCGACCTGCAGTTCAAAGCGTTGCAGCTTGCGCATACCTTATGGAGTTTCAGTTTTTCAAAACAAAAATGGGTGAGCGCCGCGGCCGTTTCGGTTGCGTAGCCCTTGCCCCAATACAAAGAGAGCAGAAAATACCCGATTTCCCCGATTCCGCCGTACTGATCATTTTTCTTGCTCCTGTCCTCGGATTGGGTGTCTGATCACCGTTTTCAGTTTGGATATATCCGCTTTGCGGGGGTCGCTCAAATAGATTTCATGATGAAACCTTTGAGGTGTAATATCAATTTCATACCCGCTTTCTGTAGCAAATTCAGCCATCCTCCCCACAGTTTCCGGTTCATCGTCATACGAACCGATATGCATACACTGCACACATAAACCTTCGTCATAAGTGAAAAATTCCACCTTAGAAAAATCCTGTTTTTTCTTTTGCGTCGCTTCCGCTACCGCCCATTCAAAATCTTTTTGGGTAACGAAATCCGGCAAACGAATCACCGAAATCCAATGAAATGCATCTTTGCCCAAATAATCAACGCCGGCTATGCCCGGCTGCCACCAGAATCCCTCCAGCGGCGGAACGACATATTCAAAATAGCCATCAATTTTATGGTTGCTTTTATAGCTCATTTTTATGGTATAGGCAATGGCGTAAAGCAATCCGACAGCGGTACTGTATTCGCCATTCTCCTCATTTGGGTTTCCCTGTCCCCTCACTGCCGCATAATTCATTTTGGGGATTTTTGCAATCACCGGATTTTTCGGCGGAAGATAATATTCTTTATATTCTTTCTTATAATCGAACGGCATGACAAACATCTCTCTTTATATATTTTTTCTTTAATCAAAGTTTACTCCAAATCATATGATTGGCATGATCTTTACCATTCCCATGCCAAAAAAGCCCCATTGCATTTTTGAAGATAGTTTTCAATTTATGTGAAAATCACAATACCAGCGCGTCCATAATCTGCATAACGGTGTTGCATGCGTCGGCAAAATTAATATTAGAACGAAAACGCTTTTTCATAGAAAAGGCTGCCTGCTTAGTAACCATGCTGATTGATACATATTGTTAATTTTAAATATACTCATTGTATATTCGTCTGCATTCTTTGTTCAGTGAGTTTTTTGGATTTTCTATCCAGAATTTCAACTAATATTCATAACTATATTCCTCAAACTATTGAATAATTAGCAACTTCAATGAAGTCTTGCTTCGCATCCCGGATTTGATACAGTGTCCTCTCAAACGCAACCCCTTTTTCCGTCATAGCAATCTCCAAAAAGCAAAGAAATATGCCCATATCAATGGAATTATAGTACGCAACCTTATTTTTCGGCATGATTGATTTAACCTTCGTTGTACGGTAAACCTTTATGGTATGCTCTGCGAACTCAACCCGCCAAGGCTGAGAATTGCAGGCACTTGGGGCATATCTTACGACATTTCCGATACTCGCGAAATCTTCGCCGACCCAAATATCGCTGAGCGCTTTGCGTTTTGCTTTGGTATAATCTTTTCTGAATTCCTCCAAATGCCCCTTTCCGAAAGCGAGCATAATGACATAATCCAATCTATGATATGTTTGCTCGTCCGGCTTTCCCATGCCGTACCAGCACGCACCAATATCTTGGGATGCCATCCACAAATCCAATTGCTCCAGTGTATAGCCGATATTCAAAAGATAGTTCTCTTTGCATTCGCTGTAAACAAGCAGACAGTATTCCCCTCGTTTGCATGAGGTTTTTTCCCGTTTTACAATTCTGTATTCCACCCGAATATCTTCTGTCAGGCGATTCAGTCTGCTAAGCTGATTTTCAACTGCTTTCAGTTCGTCTTCCGATAGCGACAGCGAATTGTCAAAACGTCTGAACGATTTCCGTTTAAAAGTCATATTATATAAATCCTGCATACTCTTTTCTCCTTAAACTTAGCAGATAGCATTAACAATAGCGTCAATATGAATTTGTGTTGTATTCATCATGATTGTATCCAGATCATTCTCCTTGATCATCAGCGGTAGTTCGGTGCAGCCGAGAATCAGCCCGTCCGCTTTATGTTCCGCCAGCAAACGCGTCACAAGCGCAAGCATTTTTTGCTTATCTATCGGGTCAATAATTCCGTCCTCAAGCTTTGGGAAAATGATGCCATGAATTTCCGCCTGTTCATCCTCCGTCGGAACAACGGCATCAATATCATATTTTTGAAACGCTTTGCTGTAAAGACCGCTGCTCATGGTAAACCGTGTGCCGATGACGACAACCTTTTTGCATTTTTTACACTGTGCATACCTGCATGTTTCCTCAACAATGCTTATGAGCGGCAGTGCGGACAGCTTCTGAACCCGGTCAAATACGATGTGCGGTGTATTTGAGGCAATAGCAGCCATTTCCGCTCCGGCATTCGCCAGATTTTTGATAGACTTCAGCAGTAAATTCACAAGATCTTCCCACTTCTCATCCGAAACATAGGACAACATTTCGTTCATATTGATGCTGTCAATCACAATTTTAGGGTAGTTTTCGCTGCTTGTTTTTCCCCTGTATCCGTTAATAATACCGCTGTAATAATCCAATGTCGATGCAGGACCGATTCCGCCGACAATTCCAATTTTTTTCATACATATTCTCCATTCCGCCACTCCGCTTTTGTAAGACGGGTAATATGCTCCGTCCGAATATCGTTCATCAGCGGCCATGGCTTATTCTTTTCGGTATGATGAAATAGGAAACCGCATTTTTCATGCACACGGCGCGATTTATCATTGCCATCAAAATATCCGCACCAAATGGTATCCAACCCGAGATCCTCAAATCCGTGCCTGAGCAGTTCCCGCACTGCCTCAGGAATCAGCCCCCGTCCCCAGTAGGGAACGCCGATCCAATACCCGATTTCGCCTTCGTTCTCACCGATATCAATATTGCTCTTTTTCCCTATCATCAGCCCGATGCTGCCAATGGGCGAGTCCTCACCCTTAAGTACCACCGCATATGTCTCCTCGGCGGACAGGACATCGCGGATAATCTGCCTGCTGTTTTCCACGCTCGTATGAACCGGCCATCCGGCAACTGGGCCGACGCGAGGGTCGCTCGCATATGTATATAATGCTTCTGCATCCATCTCCTGCCAAGGTCTTAAAAGCAGCCGCTTAGTCTGTAATATTATTTTCTCCATACCGTTTGTCACTCCTTATCATTACTGTTTGCCTGCGGTTTATTTGTTGGGCTTTCGCTTAATCTGTAACAGCTTTTCCATATCTGAAAAAAGTGACATATCCGTCAATTCAAACATCATCCATTTCCCGTCGTGGTAGGTTGTAGACTCATCGTAAACTCTTTGTACTTCTATCGAATAATCGTCCCTATTTGCTTCAAATTTGGCTCTTTCATCTTTGCCAAAAATAATCATAAATCCAAAAACATTTTCTTTAGCATATAAAGCACAGAGGGATTTACCTCCTCTTCGATATTTATACTCGTATGTCCACCTTTTCCCGCCACTATTCCAAAGCCTTTCCATATAATATTTTGATTCGATCAATTTACACAACTGAATCCAAACTTCAAATAGCCGTTGTCCAATCAAAGCAACCATTTCTTCGTTCGTCGGTATTTTCCCAAGCATTATTCATCTCTCCCCAGTTTATAATTCTGGTAAATATTTGTCTTTCATTTCCATTCGAGCAAGTTTGGAATATTTTTGTACAAACTGTGTTTTTGCATTCGTATAGCCGTCACGGTCATGCTCATATTGTTTTAAAAGACTTCATTTTAATTTTCCGTATTCATTTGCCGTTTCTTTATGTGCAATAAGATAATCACGGAAATATAACTCATCCCAGTCCGCATAATAACGAACATGAAGATGATAGACTTTTTCAGCAAAGCCTGCGGGCGTATATCCTTGATTGAACGCCAGCTTCAAATCCGGTTCATAAGCAGACGACATCAATACCCACTCCAAATCTGTCAACCGTTTCTTTAATTGCTCAAGATTACAATCCCTGAAAACTTCAAGCAAAATGTCCACTGTTGGTTTTGCAATCAATCCGGGTACCGCAGTGCTGCCTATGTGGCTGATGCGTGCTATATTTATACCGTTTAAGTATTTGGTAATTTTTTCTTTTTCAATCAGATACCATTCCTGATACGCGCAATTATGTTCTTTAAGAATAATCGGAAATAACCTCCATAATTCTTCCAAAGACATTTCAGACAATGATTTTGTCATATAAAATCCTCCTCATCAAATGCCTTATTAATCATTAAATACTCCTCTTTTTCTGTATCCGCAGCCTCACGCACCCGCTCCTTGCCGCAGTCCGGACATTGTTCACAAATGCCTGTCCGTTCAAACTGAAAATGACAATAATCACATATGTAATAGTACAACATCCAACACCTCTTTTTGAAGTATAACATAATTTTACCAAAAAGTCCAGACCAATATTACCATCATAATAAGTGCTGAATATTATACGAGTAAAACACCTGCAAACACAGGTGCTTTACATAGAAAATTACAGTTTCCCATTTTAATTGCCGGATTCTTTTTTCCCCAGCGCATACGCCGCTTCCAGTGCTTTTCGCAGCTGCCATACCGACACTTCATGAAAATCCATGAAGTCGGAATGCCTTGTTTCCAGCGTATCAATCAAAAGCATTTCTTTCGCGATTTTCGCAAGCTCCGCTTTCATATAACTCCTCCATTATCAGCCTGCTCCGCAAATTTGAATCCCTGTTTTTTATACAACGCGGTGTAGGTCGGTGCTTGCTTTTTCCGACTTTCAATAAGTATACCAATGTCCTCATTTCCCTTTTGCACCACCAGCAGACAATGCCAGAAATTGTTCGCGTCCACCGTCATCAGCGGTATATTGTCCGCGATGAATTGCCTTGGCATTAATAAGTCGAATGAGATATTTTCATACTCAAGTTTGCTTAGGGTAATCACCTTTTCAACCACATAACGCTACGGCTTTTTGCCGCGGCTGATACATTCCGTCCGGTAATCCTCCAGTTCACTTAGCCTCCGCGCCTGATGTTTGAAGTACGCCGTTCCCGTTTGTTTTTCCTTCATGGTTAACACTCCAATCATATAATTTCCCTGAGAATTTCAGGGTTACTATATAATAGCGTTAGAACGCCATGAAGTCAAAATGTAATGTTCACGATTATCTTAGAAAATATCAGAATCGTCTTGTCGGTAATGAACAGTTCCTTATGCTACTTTGTGAAATGCACTGCCACTTCTATTCTGTTTTCTGAAAAGCAACAAAATAACCGAGTTTACAACACCGATTTTCAGCCGCTGTTCACAGGAAATTTGATATACGCTAATCATGTGAATTTTACCCATGGTTTCTCAGCATAATGGTTCAAAATACCAAATCCGGTCTGCCCTTGCGGCCTCTCACCACGCAAAGGCCGACCATCTCCGGAAGCAATCATTTTTGCTCTGCCTGAATATGGGACTTTCAGGTTATTTATATAACCCGGTCACGCAAAGTCCATATCCCTGCACATTCTGATTCATTTTGCTTTTATCAATATCATTATATCACGTCCAGACCGAACAAAACGAACAACTTTTAATTTTTATCAAATTTTCCTTTTGAAAATCAACAAAATACCCGAGTGTAAAATACGACTTTCAGCCGCTGTTTAAGTAAATTTGATATAAGCCAAAAATGTTCTTATCACAGCCTTTGATCCACTATCCGCCAGCGAAATACCTGAATTATCTTTACTCCTTATATCATAATTCATGATTGCTTTCATAATATTTAAACATCTTTTCATATAGTTCTCGTGTTTGCATTTCATCTCCCCAAGATAATGGATCATCCGCATAGCACAAAGTCCAAAAGGGTTCTATATTTTCTTTACTTTTAGGCAGAAGGTTCCATACGGAATATGCATTTGTAGCAAAGTTATTGATATCCATTTCTTTATATACTGCCTCAAGCTCGTCTATCAAAAATCTACCGAACACATCATAATCAATTTCTGTTTCTCTTGAATAATCCAAAATAGTATCAATTGTTTTCTCAGTATTTGTCGAGCACCACTGCAATTCTAATAGCAAGTCATTGTCAGTGTATTGTAAAAAAATATCGTTAAGATACCCATTATATTTATCAAAATGTGGCTTCCCCGAAGGTGCATCCTTCCACTCCTGTTCTGTATAAAGAATATTCCACATCTTTTGAACGGAAACAAATTCCAATTGTGCAGAGAAGTAAGTAACTTTATATATTATATCATAAACACCCAAAACTTTATTTATGTCTGTTATAATTCAATTGCATATAATGCTTTCGCTATCCCTTGGTAATAGATTACCACAACTTCCGTATTCTGTGGTACGCTCTGAATTGCAGTTAACGATTCTATCTTCACTTGCTCCACAAACCCGTAGCCATAGTGGAATATAAACACGTTCAGGCTGCTATTGTTCTGGAATATATTTTTATACGACCATGATATATCCTGTGGATTAAGTGTGATAGAAACCACACACCAGCCATCCTCACAGCCAAGCAAAATGCCGTGAGAATAGTCAAACCCCACGTTGTTTGTATGATAGTGCGGAGATGTTGACTCCCACGGTGAAAACACTTTTACAATTTTATCTATATTCCCTTTCGTATTATGTTCATAACGTATGACATCTCCTTCTTTTAGATACATGAGTCCTCGTTCCATAGATTCCGACACGTATTCGCAGTTTTTTTTATCACCGATTAAATAAGCATTCAGCGTGAGTTTTGCATCCTCTGCAACTACAACAGAGTCAACAATTGCAGTAGGTGTCCATTCAGTGATAGGGTTAATTTCTTCAACAAATATAACGATCGCCTGCGCCGTATTAAGCAAGCCGGAAGTGTTGTAGCCTGAAACCTTATATTGATAACCGTCAACCAAATCATCCATTGATTTCATTTCATACTCCAAACCGTCATTTTGGACAAAATAAATCTCAGTGTTTTCATTGATTTTAAATCCCATCTGGCCGAATTCATTTGTAATCTTGTTATAACGCATAACCGAATAAGTATTATATGACAGCTCATAATTCTTGTCAGGATGGGTTGAATCGTCATAAATAGCTGTTGCAATATAATACATCTCATCTTGGTCATTTGTATCAAACCTTATTAACTTAGTTGGTGGATAATCAATTAAGCTATTAATTAATACGCTTCCATTCATATAACCTCCGTTCACCAGAGGATATTGAGCGAGTGGATATACGGTTGTACCGTTTTTATTGAATATACTAACTTCATACCGACCGTTACTGTTTATTGCTGCCTTTTCAATATATCCATACTGAAGAGCTTTATTGCTGCTTTTTATATTAATTGTATCGAACGAATTCAACGTCGATGAACTAATAAATTCTATAGAACAACCATTTTGCAATAAACTTGCCCAATCTAGAGCATCAACCGGTTCTCCGTCAAAATTGACAGAAGCAGTGCTGTCAATATTTGCATATATAAGATCAAATTGATCGTCGGAAAATATGATTCTATTCTGAGTGAATGTATCACATGATATCGTATACAATTTAACACTTCTGCCCAAAGGATATGTCAATAAAGGCATATTATTATCATCTAACATGATGATTTTAAAATCTTTCATCTCAGACGTAATCTGTATATCTATGCAAAGCTCCACTCCATCTGTTTGAGAAAATGTACGAATAAATACTGAAACAAGCTGTCCATTAATGCCATAAAACGCGATATATGCCTTTGCATCCACCGGATTTGAAGTTCGAAAATGAAATGAATAAGTGTCATCAACATCAGGTATATTCAGCCATTGATTAATATGATCCGTAAAATAAATATCCGAAATTTTAAGTAAATTATCTTGAAATTCTGCACTGCAGTTTAAATTACAAAACAACAAAATATGTATACCTATAAAAATCAAAATAGCTAATTTACAAATTTTCAAACTGTTCCGCCTCCTTTGGATTATATACTCTTTTGTGCATATTATTTCCACCCAATTATTATATTAAACTAAATTGTCAACCTTAAATATTCCTATGTCTACTTATTGATCGGCCCCCTCTATCATTTTTAAAAATCAGTTCCTTTTTTATGCTTGCATCTTACAATAAATGATATTATAAAACCGATTATACTGATAATAAGTAATACCACCACAGTCAATCCAAAGAATATATTATTATAATAAGCGTAAGGCATCCACCGGGTCGGCGCCCACTTGCTGACTGCAAACAACGGCGCCGTTTTATTATAAACCGGAACCGTTCCGCCGCAATCACAAACACCTTTTGCAGTTCCAACAACCTCTCCATAAACCACATAGCGGAACCCCCTTGCCAATCCCTCTGTATAAAAACCGCCGCTATTCAAATGATCAAGGGGAGTGTCCGAATCATTCGTAAAAATAACCTCATTTGTTCCCGCTTCAAAGTTTCCCGTCGCAGCCGCGATCTCTTCCCCGCCGCGGATCACTCTGGTGACCGTGCCCCCGCACACCAGTTCATATTCGATTAAGATTTTATTTTTTCCATAGGCTTGCTGCTGCGCAATTGGAAACAGGATAGGATAAAATAATGCCGCAATCAAAAAAATAATGAAAATCCCCCATAAAGTTATTGCTTTACTCATTGATTTTCCACCTCGGAAACATGCCATGTCTGCTCATTGGTCAGCCGCTGCAGATTATTGCCGTCCAAATCCATCTTGTAGTATTTATGCCCGTCGTCCGTATTTCTGAAATAAATCCACTGGTCACGGATAGAAACATCACGCATCGAAAATTCACATAGCAGCTTCGCGTTACTTCCGTCCATATCCGTCTTATACAGCTTACCGCCTTTTTCGTCGTCCCAGCCAACGCCTGTATTATCCAGAATATACAGCTGATTATCTACGATTTTCAGTATGTTTGCATCACCACTAAAAACCTCCGATTTATTTTGTCCGTTGTGATCTACTCGATAGATAGCGTCTTTTTTTGCCTCAGTGCCTATATCTGTATAATAAATCCAATCATCTGTCATGTCATCCATAAAAATTAGATCACCTTCCGCCAACAACCGGCAATCGGTTCCGTCTGTATTCACACGGTATAAATCCCAATCAATGGTAAAGTAAACAATATTCCCTACAATTCTTGAAATGTTACAATTTTGCCCTTTAGCCAATATTGTGACATTCTTCCCATTCGTGTCCATACGATAAATATTATCCCCACTGTCCCCGGTAAAATAAAACCAACCGTCTAGAAATTCCCATCCGATATAAGGATTCATCCCTGCCGGACTGATCTTTGTTCGGTTTTTCCCATTCATGTCAATTTTATAAATAGCGCGATTATCCTTATCATTTCCATAATAAATCCATCCGTCATAAAACACCGGAAAGGAAATATCATCTGATGAAAGCCTCTCAGCATTCCCGCAATTAATGTCCATCCTATACAGCTTTCCGTCAAATTCACTGGCAATTCTATTGCTTTCTTCAAGGTTAGAATAATAGATTATATTATCTTTTACGCTAATCAAGTAAATACGGGCATCAGAAATTTTCCTTTCCCCCTGTCCGTTTTTATCAACTCTGTATACGATTTTATTATTATCACTCCAGATATGATAATATATATAATCACCAATTACCCTTATATCATAGCAATCATAGTCGGACAGCTTTTGCCTGTTCTGGCCGTTGGTATCAATCTTGTAAAGCCGTCCCTTGTCGCTCCAGCTGGCATAGTAAATCCAGCCGTCGGCCTGTGCCGACCGATAATCCTCCAAAACGACTGAATGTGTACTCTCATCCCAGTCCACCTTCACCTTGAATGCTTCCGCCACAGCTCGCAGCGGCAGCATTGTACGTCCTTCAACCAATTGCGCAGGCACATCCAGCATGGCAGAGGCGGTTTCTAAATAAGCCACATCCCCTTGCGTAGGGCAAATCCCCAACGTCATTCGATTAGAACCAATAGTCAGCCTTACAAACTCACCGTTTCGCACAGCGGTCACCATTTGTGCCTCCTCATCCCACGAGACTTGTGCATTCAACGACTCCAATACAGTCCGAACAGGTACCATGACCCGCCCTTCTATTTCCACAGGCTGCATATCCTGAAATTGTATCGCCTCCCCATTAAGCAGGACATGGACCTCCTCCGCTCCAACAGGTGTCAATGTACAAATTAAAAATAACAAACATACAAAAAGTAATTTTCTACTCATTTTATCCAACACTCCCTTTTCAGACAATTAAATGATGTGTTCCGCCTTATCCATATTTGACTCCTTATTGCTCTTTGTATATTATACCATCTTTTTCTAACAATTGCAACAAAAAACATACAAACCTCTATTGAAATTATCGACAGATAGATAAAATAGTATATATATAATTTCCAACCTTTTAACGATGTGTACCTAACCTTTTAACGATTCTCCCAACCTTTTAACGATTGTCGGTTTTTTTAGGTAGGGGGTTACATTTTGTTTGTATCAAATTTAGTGGTTTGGGTGGGATGAAGCCAAAAATCAGATTTTTTGACCCACTAACACACTACGGGTGAATATTAATCGTTTACCTCAAAAATGGCTTAAATACAGACTTTTTTGCTATATACAAACAACAAAACCGCCCTATAAAAGAGCGGTTTTAATTGTATCACATTGTGTGTGAAGATATGTGTTTTCATAGCTTTAGCAATACAATTATATTCTTCATGGGACAATTTCACCATGCACAACCATTTCACGATGTCCGAACTTTCTCATAATGATCACAAATATATTATTTTTACCTTATATGCAATTGGTAAGGTTATAGTATTCCATTTTAAATCCGCAAGATTAAAGAAGATTGGCATAAACATTAGCATCAACTGTTTATGATACTGATGAGTCTGACGAGTCACAAATTCACTTCGTAGGCTTGTTGTATTATTTTTTACTATTATACTAGCAACAAAATCACCAAAGGAAATAGAGTATAGCTTCCAGCTGATGTTTGAGGAGCGGATAATTCGTATCATGGCATATAATCTGGAAACTGTCCTCGATGAGAAATTTGAGACTATCATTACGCGCGGTCTGACAAATACCCGAATGAGAGATTTTTATGATGTCTATATTCTTACCGCAACACGAAGCCAAGACATTGACATGCAGGTATTTGTAAATGCCCTGGAAAGTACGGTGGAGAAACGTAATACTTCCGGGCAAATGGCAGATGCCATGAGCGTTATCGCCATTCGCAGTATAACTGTCAGGTGCGGTTGCTCCGCAAATTAATTGCTTTTTCCCTTGAACTGCCGCTCGGGCAATTTTCATAATCTGCATATTCTCTTCCACAGACAATCTGGTAAAATCACTTGTAGAACCACATACAACCAAACCGTCAACCATAGATACAGTGCGGCTTTGTTGATTTGACTTTCTAAAGTATCAAAATCAACTTCTCATTTTCTCTGTAAGGCGTTAATGCAATCTTAATAAATATTATCCAGATGGTCGCTTCCCATCAATCCACAGCCAATTAATGCAACACCATATACCTTACTCATTTTTTATTTTTGCTTAAAATTAGTATTAAACATTCACCCATGTAAATGGATTACTCATAGCCTTTAATCCTGCTGTTCTTATTGCGATTACCGCTAATGTCTGTTCATGCAGAACTGGTATTTTCCCTGTTTTAAAATAATTAATCAATTCTTTGATAAACAAGTCAAAGAACTTAGATTTTATTTCTACTTGTTTTGATGAACCATTAGCATAACCTATATTCAATGAAAATGACGATTCAGAAAAGTGAGCAATTTGAGCACGCCTTTCCCCTGAAAATTCAATAACCATTGACGGATACTTTTCATTTCCGGTAAACATTACTCTTTTTGCATCGGCACCCATCAAAGCAACTATCGGTTCAATCTGATGTATCGAATACATTTCATAAGTACCAGGACCCCAACTATTTATAACTGCTATACCGTTTTTTTCAATATCTTTTAATTCAGTCGAAAAATTCAGAGCTGAACAGGAATAGCAAGGCGTATTATGTTTATCGGCATTTTCAAATATTCTTGTCGCCATATCTTTATCGTTTGCAAAGGTTTTATCTATGTAAATAAGTTTCCCGGAGCTTGCTGCGATTTCAGATAATTCTTCATGCATTTCCGGATTATCGGGTGACAATACAATTATAAAATTGCTTTTATCAACTAATTCTTCAATTGTTGATAGAAGCTCTATATTATATTTTTTTGACCACTCAATGTTTGTTAAACCGTTTAAAGGAGAATCAATCCTGCCGTACGCATAACAAACCTGCATCTCTCCATTACTGTTTTCAAATATCATTCTCGGATAGTTATTCGCATGCCATTCGTCTAAATAATAATCAATAAAACCTATTTTTTTCATTATCTTTATCCTTTCTCTTAATCTAAAGTTGAAACAGGGCAGGCTGTCAGCCTGCCCTATATAGCTAATTTATAAAATTATCTGGCGTCAAAGTATGCCCACCCATTATTGTTTGTGCAGGTTAATACAGCCGCGCCGCTTCCTGTTAACGAGAATCCGCCGTTTCCGCTGACATAAACTATGCTTCCGTTGCTTATAGCCGAGCCTAACCCTAATTGGATATAGTTCATATATCCGTTTATTAGCACTCTGCCAGATTCACCGGGCAAGATTCTTTCAAGAGAGATACCAACAAAGCTGTCCGCGCTGTCACTTTCATTCATACATCTGATAGTATTTGAACTATTATCATAACAAACTGCTTTAAACCTTGATATTCCGACTGTGCTTCCGTTTACCAAACTCAATTCTTTGTCAATGAATTCTGGGTAATATTCATTTAATGATACATTATATGATTGTGCCGTTCCATAAGCGGAGATAGCGCTGTTGATTGCAGACAATATAGTATCATTGTTCATTGAAGTATAATCAGTATTAAAAGTAATTGTAACAGATTTTGCATCATCACCGTCAAATGTAAGTTTTAATATCTTATTAAAGGTTGTACAGTTGCCTAAACGCTTGCCTAGAGTGTTATTAACGGTAACATTAGAAGATAAACCAACCAAAATACCCGAAATATCCCAGTAACCGTACAAATAGCCTTGCAGCCCGCTGCCGCCGTTTTTCGCCGTATAATTACCTAACAACGCGGTTGCCGCGCTTCCCGTTGCACTGACAGAAGATGTGCCGCTCGTAGTATTACTAAATACCGCCATCGCTCTTCCCCTGTTACTATCCTTGTAACCCAGAGGATCACAATTATTAAAAGTCAATTCATAATCACTATGATCCGCATATTGACCTTTTTCCGTTGTTGTTATCCAAGGCGCATCATAAGCTTGAATCCATTGACCACCGCTGAATGTGCAATTATTTAGAATTACTTTATCGGTTGTTCCGCTTCCAAGTGATTCAACATCAAGAGTCTTTCCGCTTGCAGTCAGCGCAATATTACAATCGCTTATTACATTTACCTGAGGTTTTGAGAAATTGGCATTATTATGTACATACCATCCGCGTGAATCCGATTTGAAAGTTGTATTTTCAAAGGTTTCAATCTCGCCGCTGGCTGAACCATACCCATATGGTGTTGTATACTGCCATACATCAGACGCAGCTTTGCCCTGACCAACCCAATAAGTTGTAGCTCCGGCATTTCCCTGATGTTCAATGTAACAATTCTTAACATTTCTCAGTGTGTTTGGATTTGTGCCGGAACCCTCGTCATGTACTGCATATCTCATATTTTTAGCAGTTATTTTAAGGTTCTCTATATTTGCCGAAGAAAACATATTAATTGTTGAATAACCTGATATCGTAGCAAGCGCGGCGTTATCAGGCAGTTCGCCTTTAAGCCAGCATGTGTTAACGTCTGTTCCGCGAAGCGTAACATATGGTTTTACAGTCCAATTTATATCTGTATATTCACCGGGATAAATATTGATAATATACTGTTTCATTTCACCGCTGTCCGCAATGCTGTCATTTGCAAGTTTAGGGGATATAAAATCTCCTGTTCCGTCAGGCTTTACCGATAACTCCACAATTTCCGGCTGCATGAGTGCTTCTTCCTCACAAAGCGGCTTCAAGCTGTCTCCATCCCATAAAAATCCTTTTATTTCATAATTGCTGCTGCTGTTTAATTCCGGCACGTTCACTGAAACAGCTATAGGCTCCTGCAAATCATTTCCGGCTGCAAGTATAGCCGAAGCAGTATTTACGCTTTGGAGAATTGAATTATTGTATAAAGCTACATACACAGCAATATTTTTCTCACTGCTTGTATAATTGCCGATTTTGTCAATAACCGCATTTATTGTACCGCTGGTTATCGCCTTATTGGTAATATCATATGCAGTATCCTGACCATAATTCTTATAAATCTTTAAATTACCCACATCCAGTTTGTAAACTGTACTGAATGTCATTGTGTAAGTCTGCAAAACCTGATCTTTTATATCTTTTAAACCGGTAATGGTAAATGTATAATCTTTACCGCCCTCAAGTATACTGTCAAACCCAATCGAATATATTTTGTCGGTTATTTTGGTAACAGATGCTATTGTATTGTTTGAACCCTGCAAGCTGTAATTTGCGGAATTCATTGCATAAGTGTCATTCATATCATTATTGAATGAGACGGTAATATTTCTGACGCCCGATACGGCGCTTCCGTTCGCCGGATTTGTTTCTGTGACAACCGGCGGCTTTATTTCTTTGGTATATGTGGGCATTAACTGTCCCCATTCATCCTTGACTCCGGTAATGGTAAAAGTATGCGTTGTATTAAGATTGATGGCCTCAATAAGGCTTATTTTATACGAACCGTCCAATTGCTTTTCCACAGCGCTGATATTGCTGGACGAGCCGTCTATCGCATAGTATGAGGAACTGGTAACAATACTTTGATCCATATCCACATTATAACTCAAATTGATGGTCTTATTATCACTCGCAAGCTCGCATGATGTTACGCTCGGCTTATCAACCTGCCAAATTTCAATGTTGTCTAGAAGATATTTGCTCATTACAAGGGTCGACGTACCTTTAATTGTTGACCTGCCGCAGCCGAACATATCAATATTATAGGTTCCGCCATATGCAGGATAGGTGTAAAACATCTGAATACGCTGATAAGCATTCAATGAGGAATCCAATGTTACGCCGGAGTTAATTGTTCCCTCATGCCAATTGATTGCTCCCGTATCTGTTCTTTTATAATACGGCGCAAAAACGAAATTTGCCGTTACATTGTTATTGGTTACGCCGTCATTATATGGCAGCAATTTTACATACGCCGAAATAACATAGGTTTTACCCGCTTCCATCGTACCTGTAGGCGTCAAGTACAACCACGCAGGAGATGACGTCATGGTAATCTGTACAGCTTTTGCGCTTCCATTATACCCATCAGGTGATAATGTCTCAGTGCTGCCGCCGTTGAGTGTAAAAACGCCATAAGTGCCCCCGTCAAAATAAGCGCTCTTTTTTAGTGTTCCGCTCTTTGCATACACCACGCATGGCAAAATAAAAGAGATTAAGAATACCATAATTAAAAATGTGCTCATACTCCGGAATAAAGTTTTCTGGTTTTTCATTACAAATCCTCCCTTAAATATAATATTTGAGCTGCCTTTCAGCATTTTTTCTCATTATCCAAATTTATTTAATTTTATTATACAAATAAAAACGCTATATTGATATGTAATAATCTCATTTTTTTGTACCGTTCTCACAAAATCAAAATTTATTGTAATTTTGGATATATTCAGGAACTAAAGGAAACGGCTCTCCTCCTTGGAATGGGATTTCACCGAAAATGGCCGCAACAACCGCTTCCTGAGTTTCATCCGCAAAGGTATACGCATTTATAAAGGTTTTAAAGCTTGAATAATAATCATAATACATAAACGGATGACCTATGCCTACGCCAATTGATTTTTCTTCGCCTTCGAGCAACGCATAATAGAAAGAAGCCCGTTCAGCACCGTGAAATTCATTTTGACCGCTTAAATGTCCGACATAAACAAGCAAATCGTTTTCTTTTGCGAGCTGCCTTGTCATATCCCTGCTTTCAAGCACTCTCTGCATATGAACTGCCGCGCCGCGCTTTTCAAATGACTCTTTCATACAGGTAAGAGTATTATATACATCGTCTCTTTCACATGCGCAAATGATGGCCACTTTTTTTATTTTGTCCTGCTTAACAGGCAAAAGCTTGTGCTTGTCACATACTAAAGAAATCGCTTTTTCTGCTATTTTCTTATTAACTTCATGAGCATATTGATTTACAGCTTCAATATCACCGATTGAATGTTTAAAATTATCGTCAAACATGCCGATTTTATCTTTCATATCTATTACCCGCCGACATGCGTCATCAACACGCTCCATTGAAATTACGCCGTCTAAAACAGCCTTTTCAATTAAATCAATATAGTAATCTTCACAACCGAGAATCACATCATTTCCTGCTTTGAACGCCTCAATATATACTTTTTCCATATCGTCATCCATTGCGGTAACTGCGCTTCTCATGCTGATACCATCCGTAATAACAACGCCTTTAAACCCCATTTTACCTTTTAATAATTCGGTAATAACTTTATATGACAGCGTGCATGGACGATAATTACCGTTCAGCACTGAATCATCTACTGCCGGAAACCCACTATGCGAAATCATAATTGAAGGTACTCCTGCGTCAATCATTATCTGAAAAATTCTTCCTTGATTCTTCATCCAATCCTCATAAGAAAAGTTAATATTTGTCGGGCTGATATGCGGGTCACGATACTCCATATCATCAGCGCCGGGGAAATGCTTTGCTGTTGGTATAACCCCATTATCCAAAGCACCTTTCATTGCAGCGATAGCTAACTTTACTAGCTTGTCCGGATCGGACGAAAAGTGCCTGCCATGAAAAATCGAACAATTTCGGTGCGGCAAATCAATTTCCGGTCCCCACCACCATCTTGCGCCAACGCATTTTGCTTGCAGCGCCTTACATACTCCCGACTCATATGCCAGCTCCTCCGAATCCGCCGAGCCTATAGATACCGGATCAGCAAGTCTTGACAATTCATAAAATGCGGCCTTAATGCCGGCGGTGTTATCAAGCGCGGGCAAAAACGGTATTTTAAGTTTTGCGCTGATCTTTTCGGTAAATTCCGCCCAATTTGAACACGGCACCGGCGTATCGCCTTCTTCTTCCGCCATATTGAATACGTCAAGCTTTATATTGCCGCTGACGTATAAACCGCCCCACGGTTTCGCGCCGGCAAGCTGAGAATAATCGTTGTGCGTATATCCGATTGCTGTCTGTCCGATTTTTTCTCTTAATGTAAGCTCGGATAATAAAGGTTTCTTCCCCACTATTTATCACCAGTCCTTTTTATATTATAAAAGTTACAGGAATATACATTTTGCTAATCCTTCCGTTAGAGCTGATTTCCAGAATTAAATCATACTTGCCTTTATTAATTTCATTTGGGGTAATTACATAATCAGCGCTGTTTAAAGCGGTACCGCCATGTATTTGATCCAAACAAACGATTGTTTCAATGCTCGGATAAGCTGTCCATTCTACCGGCAAATGCCATTTGACCGTTATCCATTGTTGCTTTCGAATATTATTTTCGATATAAAGATTGATTTTTTTACTCTCACCCTCTTTGATATTAATACCGTCAGGATATTCAACGGTTATATCAAACAATGCGTTTTTCTTTTTAACGCCGTATAGATGATTGCATAATTTATCCCGAAATGTGGTTTTATCAAAAACACCCCTGATTACATCACAATCAAACAACATTTTGCCTTCATTAAGGCGTATTTTTACTCCTCCGTCGCACATCGTATCACAGTATGTTCCCATAAAAATTGGCATTAGTAAGCAAACCCGATATGAAAGCTCGGTAATTGTTTTTGGAATACGAATTGCTAAATTTGAGCAGTTTACAGACATTGTTTTAATCTCATCGCCTATCGGCTCAATCCATTTTTCCGGCAGCAAGCTTGCACCGTTTATAATTCCCAAAATTGAGCCTAACGTTGCTGCCGTACAATCTGAATCCTCTCCGCATCCGCCTGCAATGCAAATACTTTTTGAAAAGTCTCCCTCCCCATACATCCAACCTATTATCATGATGCCAATATTGCTTGGCGCATCATATCCCAGACTACCTACGGGTACGTCCATTTCAATTTCTCTGTTCTCATAGCCTGCATACATACCGAATGACCCGGGTACGGTTTGTAAAACTTTTTTTCTGGCTTCCTTCCATGTTACACCCGATTCATAGCAGGAAACTGCTGTTTTCACCGCCAATGCTACTCCGCAATCCTCGGGAATATATGATAATCCTATTTTTATCAATACATCCCTGTCGCTCTCACTAAATGCCGCGCTTTCTATCGCAGTGCAGAATATTTCTGCAAATACCCCTTCGTCTGAGTGGTCAACAATTGCATCCTCAAAAGCATATTCAACCGCAATTTCAGGATGCCCCGGCGCAAAGCATGCCCAAATCTCACTTCTTATAAAACATCCGCAGCTATCTTTATTGTGATTTTTATAATATCCGGAAACAGGCGGCAAAAGCCCTATTGCCAAATTATTTTTACCGGCTCCGTACTCCGAGCTATCATCTGTTATATATGACAGCCAATACTCGCCCAAGATTTCCGAATCAACGCTTTTACCAAACTTTTCAGCGGCATTCAGCCATATAAGCTGCAAATCCAAATCATCATTTGGAAGTGCGCCCAAACTTAAATCATGCGTGTAAAACTCTAAATCAAAGACCCCTCGCTTACATTCAAAAGGCGCTCCTAAGCTTCCGCCTATATTTTTCCCTAACCAGCAGCCTCTGACTTTGTCTTTATACTGTTTAATATTTATTTCCATAACCAATTACCTCCCAAAATATTTGTAAAAATCTCAACTTAATTCCATTGGTATAAACAATTTAGCATTTCCTTTAAGTACGGATATCTTTAAGATTTTATTTTCGGGTTTGTATACACCGCCGTCAAATAACTCTACTAATTCCGTATCGGCTTTAAGCCGCAAATTAATTTCACCGTCAGTATCAGAATATACTCCAATCAGCCGACTATTCACATATACCGGATCAGTTCCATAGTTATAGATATGCACTCCTGCAAAAACAGCAATATTTCTCAATACATTCGCAGGAAGATTACCCACCGAACTATAAAAGCTATTATAATTTTCAAATTTTTTGTATACTAAGGCTGCTGTATTATCCGAATCATATCTCCCCCATACTGTTGCTTCATTATCATCCGCATAAAAAAGCGAAACAACCTTATCATTAAAACTATATTTATCAATTATTACGCCGTCATTGGCATAATCAACATTTACTAAGCTATTTGTATTATTTGAAAGCTTTAATTTAATACCTGTCATATCAGATATACACTTTATTGAAACATTATTTTCCTGAATATAGTCTGGCGCGTAAATCCATAATACTGTTTTGCCGTTTGCTTTTATTTTTTCCTCAATTATTTTTTTTGTTTTATCGGACATCTTAAATGAATCCAAAAATATATATAATTTATATTGGTCGTGGTTAATATTGGAATTGTCAATGTCACAGATAGAAAAAACATCATATGGCGCTCCCATCCTCATAAGACCTTCACGCTGACGCCCCAGAATATCCGTGTTTATTCCTATATTTTGATTTACATAATATAACGTTTCTCCTTCCGCAAACACTGCTATTTCACTTGCCGTATTATGTTGAATGCAAGATAATTTTTTTGAAATCTCCATCATAAGCTTAATTTCATTCATCATACTATGTGAATAAAACCATCCCTCAAACATATCAAACCACCAAAGAGCCGCGCCTTTAGAAACACAAAGCATAAAATCTCTGCGCATAACGCTAATTGTTTGCTGTTCATCGGAAAATTTACTTTCATAACCCGGTATTCCATGTCCTTCTACAAATTGCGGCGCTAAGTGAGTAATATGATCAAATTCCAAATAATATAGTTTATTATGTAATGCTAACGTGTCATAGGTTACCATAAATGCGCTTGTGCCGGAATGATTTCTATATAAATACGATGACGGGCTGGATATCATATCAATATCATCAGACAGAAAAACCTTCTCATACGCAAGGTGCCCGTAATCCCATAAGCCCTCGTTCAATAGCTCTAAGAGATATCCAAAATAAACTCCAAGTAATTTTTTGTGTTTAATTACTTCCTGCACTTTTGACGCAAAAAACAAAATGGTATCCGCAATTATTTCGTGATGGAATTTGCAGTAATCAATTGATTCTTTATCTAATACCGGATTTTTAAAACTACCGTTTGAGCTTTGTTCCCTTTTCTCTTTGCACGGAATAGTAATGTTTGGATTATTCATATATTTTTTATATGCAATTTCCTTATATGGGTGACTCTCCGCATGATCTTTAAAACTAAACCATTCGGTCGTCGTTCCACCCATCATAAAATATCCGTAAAATCGTTCTCCATACTTATCTTCAACGTGTTGAATTACCGCTTTTAAATATTCAGCCGCAGCATTTCTCCATTTATCATCACCAGCTATTTGTGATAAACAAAAGAATGAATTTGGACAACCGGGATTATCTTCTAAATACCAATTTCGGGTGTCAACCTGTATCATAAGAGCAAAGTAAGCATTCGGAGCATTTCTTATAAATAATTCTATTTGATTATCAATTGTTTGAAAATCATATTTTTTGTTGTCAATCCACGATTCCCCGTATAAAGAATACGGAACACCCAAGATACTGTTAAGTCCTGTAGTGAAAATGCTAAAAAGCCTGACTCCTGCTTTTGAAAAATCGGAGATATTTCTATCGGTCGGTCTGAATGATTTAAACGAAAGCGGTTCAATGATCTCCCCGTTTATTTCAACCTTTATTACGCCATTTTTTCTTATTAATCTGACATTCATAATTAATCTCCATTCCGCCGCCAAAGTCGGCGGCACAAAACTTAAATGAATTATCTCTTCTTCACCCGCCGGTTTTGTCATAGGAATGATAAGAGATTAATTTTCGCATCTGTCTGTTTGCGAATATACGATTTTGCAAACATATGGCAGGCGATTTGTTTTATTAAGTCTGAATTTATTCAGACTTAGCCTCCATTCGCATTATATAAAAGCTCTATTGAATCAATATAAAAACTGCCTTCTGCCTTTATTGCAACCACTGGGTCTATTCTCAGCCTTTTGAGTGTGCCTTTCCAGCTCAAGCAATTCCATGTATCAAGATAGTATTCGGTGTAACCGCTATCATTTTGTATAACATTAAATTTTACTGATTTATATTCATTAAATGCTGTGTCTGCAGTTGTTGTAAAATACATCTCGGCATTTAAATTCGGCGTAGCATTTTTCATTTTAATTCTGATATAAGTAACATCAGAAATATCAATGCCCAAATTGTCACTTGAAATAATAATAGGATCACTGCCTGTAATATTGCCGCAGATTGCACCGCCGGCAGCTGTAAAGCCTCCAATACATCCGTACGGACTCCATCCCTCACTGTCCGTTTCAAAATACCAGCCTTTTTTTATATCTGTCGGTATTTCCGGTTCTTCGCTTCTCACTATTGTCTTGACTGCTCTAAACCACGGATAAAGATTATTAAACCTATCCTTCTGATGTTCTGTCGGAGTGACGTCGATGCCTGTATGGTCTGAATTACCGCCAATAAATATATCTCTTAAGGCATCTAAATATCCAAAGCCATATAAATCCGAAGGCATTATAAAATGCCCTTCTCCATATTCATTCCATGAATTGCATAGTACCATTTGCTTATCCAATCCACTATTTTTCAGGGTCGGCGCATATTCCTCCTTAACCCATTTTGCCAAAGTTCTATAATCCTCCGGTTTTGCATAAGAGCCAGCCGATTCGTACCACGCCGACGCATCGTACCCCATTGACAGACATGGAATTATATTAATATTCGGATTAGCGTCAACCGTACTCTTCCAATTAAGCATTGCGATTTTTTCCTGAGCAATATCACCGGTACCAAAATTATAAGCAAATAAATAATCAAACCCAATATTCCCTCCGCTGGAGGATGTTGTAATTAAAATCGGATTGCCTACATTTGCCTCAATACATTTTTGTCTTAGCAGAGCTAATCCTGCTTTTGCCCCCTCCTCGCCTCCGAAAGCCGTTACAAAAACATTGTAGTTGTATATTCCAATCACCGGCCTGTTGTTAAGCCTGAAATATCTGCTGTCTTTCAAATAATATTCAATCCAGTAAGGTATGATATTATTTTCAAAATCATACGACGCGTTTGATGAACCAGCCGCGGAATTTTCCCACAAAATCATAAAATCAAGCATATTACTGTACTTCGCGTAAAAATACGCGTCATTTATCGACCATCCGCCATATGAATCCTTTATTGGTTCGTCTTTTGGGGCAACAGGCTGATACCAGCACTGCATCATGTAATTTATACCATGCTCAACCATGTACTTTATTTCCCAGTCGGCAAGCTCCGGGCTGTTCTCATCATAAAACCCAAGATAAGGCTTTCTCTTCGGGTCTGAGTTTATCCAATCCCAGCCAAGATGGTTTCCTTCCTTCCAAAGCGGACAAGTTTGCATTCCCACAGCATAATCCG
>Ga0209373_10001497_pt1 | contig 27068 bp, 22 predicted proteins | sample Higcelweek5metaG_FD_187173 | JGI IMG/M metagenome (GOLD analysis project Ga0209373, IMG submission 187173) | Freshwater pond sediment microbial communities from the University of Edinburgh, under environmental carbon perturbations - High... | ecosystem: Environmental > Aquatic > Freshwater >... | reverse complement strand
AGCCCTACCCACACCTGCCATGATTTCAAAAGCCTGACATCCATGAAGATTTTCCAGAAGCTCATGCCATTCGCCGTCAGCAGGTATGAGTCTTGCTGAAACATCATTACTGTAATTGCCAAGCCGGCCTGAACAGCAGAGGGTTCCATTTACATCCATTTCGTAAAGCGGAGAGGTATTCTTGACACCTATACGTCCGTCATTTGTAATTGTAAAGCGACTGGGAGCATTTTCAGAGTTTTCAGAAACATCTGCATGCTGAAAATTGATGGCACTTCCGGCTGTATCCATGTCAATGACCCATATCGGCTTTCGTGTATCTTCACTTCTGAAAAAACTCAGCAGCCGGTTTTTTTCACCTGTTGTCTCAACATGGAATCCATGCATCTGTGAACGATTAATTCCATCATTGCGAATATTTATCATTGAATCGATCAGATCCGAAAAATTATCTTCTGTAGGGATATTCCCGGCTTTGAAATACTCCTTAAGCGTTTTCCTGTTCTGCTGTGCCATAACCGTTCTTTCCTTTGACAATTAAAATATTACCCACATCTGCCTTGCTTATGCCTGTGACTAATGGTTTTCTATTTTCAATATCACTTATGACTTCAATCGCGTGAAACCTGAATGGAATGCAGATACTCCATGGAACCTGCGGACAGATGCATCGTCCACTTTCTTTTTCGTCTATTCCACTTTCACCTGCTGAATCATAAAGACTGTATTTTCTGCTTCCGCTTACTGTTTTCTGCAGCATTGAAAAATCTGTCACATGATCAACCTGCGGAAGTGAATGGAGAAACTGCTCAACTTCTGAAAGCCTTATTTTCCAACCGAAACATGAAGCATTTCCCACTTTCGACCATGGAGATATGTAATCGGAAACAGCCTTATTGACATTGTATACTGTATTCACCTGACTTACGTTGCGTTTCAATACTATTGCACATCTCAATTGTATCTCTTCGTAAACAGGATTTATCACCTCGATTCTGGCACCTGCAGGTGAAATTTTTCTCACATGGTTTTCTATTGTGCTTAATAATTTACCATTTACTTTTGGGCTTGCATACTCCTCTACACCCATGTTTTGCGGCCATGCAATAACCGCAATCAGAACATGTCCCGGATGTATATACTTTGCATCCGATGAAATCATGTTTGGAAAACACTTTACTTTCATAATTTGCGGAAAGCAATCCATGATGATGTGTTCATAATCATAGACAGTTACAGCCCTGTTTTTATGCCTCAATCTTTCAGATGCGCGCGCAAGATACATTTCATCCTTCTCAATGCCTGTTCCTTGACACGATGCTTCATGCTGGACAATAGAATCAATACCTGGAACAGTTGCAGTAAGCCCCTTTATGCTTCCTGATGGAAGATTCCGCTGCATCCTGCTTTCACCATGTAAACTGCACGAATATAGCCTGACACCATTTGCCGTAATTGAAGCAATACTCCCGAATGCTGCAATGTTCTCTTCTGCCGATACTCGCAGCCAGTATGTACCTGCGGGCATCACAGTTTCTTCATTTTCCAGATCGTCAGGCAGGTAGAGCGTTACAATTCCTGTTACTGCAAGTCCGCACGTTGTATCATCAACAATGCTGCGCGGCTCTATAGGAATCCAGCGGTTTGACCGCAGATAACTCCAGACAACACCTGTTGTTTTCTTTAAAAGCATCTCCTGCGCCATCCTGAAATGCAGCGACAGATATCCGCAGGGCCTGTTTCCCTTTATTCCAATGAACAGGTTTCCATCCATACCCTGCATTGCTCCCACTTTGTCTAGTTCAGGTACAAGCGTCACATTTTCAATATCATTTACAGGATATAGATGATGGACACCAAGTGGATAAAGATGGAAAAAAGCATCCATTTTACTGAAATCTGTACCCTGAGAATAGACATGTGAAAAATTGATTGATGTATGCGCATGATAACCGACCCGCAGTCTATTTACAACAGGAACATAGGGCGGCTGCGGCAGAACAATCTTCTTTTTCAGAAACATCTGTGACATGAACAACGATGCAGTTTCTGCGGTGTATAGAATATGTCCGAAACCAAAGGCCGGAGAGGTCAGTTCAAGCCGCAGAAAACCATCCTTTGATCTGCAGGTATATCCGGAATTTTCTTTGTCTGTCAAACCTGTTTTTTCACGCATGCAATGTATTGGTATATTGTCAATATGCTTTGTATTTTTTATCTTTCCGGCCCCTTCTCCGTATGCACCAGACCCGACAGATTCGAATATGCTGATCCTGCTGCATCGCTCATCATTATCAGTAAACCATGTTCCTTCCTTCAGTTCAGAAACTGACACCTGAAAACTGTTATTGTCAATTTGATAACTGTATCCGGCATAATAATCGCGAAATCCATTTTCCTGCCATGGTACATTTGCCCAGCTGATATCAATATCCACCATATCAACATTTTTATTGGCCATTTCATGACTTCCTATAATAAGATGATCCCCCCTTGAAGGCATGGGCCCAAACGGCATGAACGGTGTATTTACATCAAGAGCACCATATTGATTGTAAAGTAACAGATCAGACACACCCTTGACCTGTACATCAATATGCACAGAATTGAGTGATAATCCTTTCAGCAGGGAGTATGGATATATTTCAGTGTCATTATTGTATGTAAATTTGCACACAGGAAGACTTGTCGAAAATCCGCCGCAATGCACTTTTTCATCATACGGGACAATTGCAGGTGCATTGACAGGAATAACAAATTCAAGTGTAACTGTATTCTTTTGAGCCTTCTCTTCAGTCACAGGAGTAACTGCACAATATTGCAGAACTTTATACCATCCATCCGGTGCTGTCAGTTCAATTACAAGCAGTGAATTGAGGACTTTCCTGAAAAATCCGTTCATGTCATATTCCTGTTTATATTCATCTGTCAAAGCAGTGCCGGCGGCCAGTTTTTTTTTAAATTCATCATTCCAGCATTTATGAAGATCATTATTAAGGCTCAGCTGAATTCTTACAAGACGTTCTCCTTCAGCAAGTAATAATATTTTTGATGCAATTGCCCAGCCGCTCAGAGCAGGAATTCCACTCCGCCTGACGGGATTTCCATTTACAGAATCTCCAAATACCGCAAATTCTCCTTCTGTTTCATTTTCAGCACGATTTATGCAGTCTGCCAGCTCGATCCCCGAATAAAACTTCAATGTTTTTTCAGGCTCGATATATTTATCATGTCGTAAACACAGAGTATAAATTGAAGATACATGGCAATTTTTGACAACAAGATCATTCTCTGATTTGTATATTTCTTCAATGCCTTCATGCACTGCAGCAAATTCCGTACCCTGCGCAAGTATAATGTCATCCTTTATACTGCTGTCGGGTACTGCAGTAACATAAACCTTTTCAGGAACGGTTTCTTTTTTTCCAAATTGCAATATATTGTCATAATAGAATCTTATGTATTTTTCCGGAATGAGGTTTATCTCATTCTGAACATTTTTGAGAAGATCAAGAAATGCAAGAAGCATGGCGGTTTCAGGGGAATGATTGTTACTGTCAAGTGATTCATCAATGAATATCCGGGTTGATCTCTTGATTGACTGTACAAGACCATGAAGAGATACGATTATGGTCCGGCACAGTGTCGCACGATCAGCTTTCTTTTCACGCATCACTTTTCCTGTAGTACAAGGATTCCAAACTGTTGACATTCGGGGTATTACAATGCGGTTTTCAGTACTGCTGTATTTTTTGACAAGTTCAATAATATCAGTAAAAATGTCTCCTGCGCATTCTGAAACAAGATTGCCTACAGTATGCGCCGCGAGACTTGCAATGTGATTATCAATTGCCGACAGCTGAACATACCAGCTGTCAATTTTTTTCATTACTTTCACTGCATTTACAACAATGGAATGAAACGATGGTATTGAATCATTGCCGCTGCCTAATATAATTCTGCTGTTTTTCACAAATGTTGACATATCAAAACAGCTTATATCTGAAAGCACAGCCATTTCATCTCCTGAAAAACAATCTGCCCATGTACCGTCAGGTTCGTTCCTGAAATTGAAATATCTGATTTTTCTGCCATAGTACCTGCAGCATGTGACAAGTTCTTCACGGCTCAGTTCATGTACCCTGAATGAATTGACAACAAGAGAATTTTTCACTCTGTCGTCATCCGAGATTCCATCTGTTCTATACAGGGTATTGTATATCATTTGAGGTCAATCCCGGTCCCTTCATGCAGGTAAAAAGGGTAGACCATATTGAACCGTGTATTTGTTGAGCACACAGTGTAATCAATCAGTATTTCCAGATACCCATTATCGATCATGTCAAGATTGAAATCAATTCCGTTGACTGTTATCCTTGACTCAAAAAAAAGGATCGCACGGCGGATCATCTCTCTGGCCATAGTCTTCACTGATAAAGTAAAGTTCTCAAATACAAGCGACCTGATATTGCAGCCGAATTCAGGTTCAAGAATTCTTTCGCCGGGTGTTGTTGACAGAAGAATCTGCAGACTTTCCCTTATGTCATCATGGTCTGCAACCATGGCAAGCATTTTTGCGCCCTTTGAAAAGGCCGGCGGAAAACTCCAACCTCTCCCTAAAAATGATTTTTCATTTATCACTGCTATCCTCCGATCATTACAGTAAAGCATCCCAGAACAATGCTCCCGCCATGAGCAGTTGTGTCTCCTACTCTTGCGGCCGGTTTTCCACAGATCATGACCGTTGCGGAACCTTTGACAATTGAATCCGGCGGACCGACACAGACACATGAATCCCCCATTACCGCAGCCGGCATTTTTCCGATCATTACTGTCGGGGCTCCGGGTCCGGTTACCGGCCCTCCGACATGCGGTATAGGAGATGGAAACGCCGGTGTCTGCATGGGACACGTATGCATATCTGTCAATCTTGCTGCAGGTGGCAATTTAACCTCCTTTTCCGGATATCTGAATCAGAACTTTTTTATTATGTTCCTGCATTCATTCAGGAAACAACATGCAGATATTATTCTTATCAATACTGCATTATGTAAATCAGAATATGTTTTTTTCCGGCTAATTGATCATAACCATCGCACCTTTGACTGTTGTCTGTCCTGATGCGGAGAGTTCCGCGGTTGCACTGCCCTTGACAACTGCTCCTACATTTGCGGTGACATTGACATTGCTTCCCTTGACAGCAGTATCTGCAGTTGACGACAAGGTAAGTGCCCCGGTGGCTGTAATATCTATTTTACCCTTTGCGCTCATTTTTATATCCTTTGCGGAATCAATTACTATTCCGCTGTCAGAAAGTACAACTGTGTTGCTGTTCTGATCTGAAATTGTGATTTTTTTGTCCTTGTCACTGAAAATTACAGAGTTTCCACCGGGTGTTTTTATTGTGACCACCTTAAACTCATCATCAAATTCAACAGTCAGTTTTTCCTTTGAGACAATAGCCTTTTTATAGTTCTCTTTTGTTATTTCATAAGGCGGTTTTATTTTGCTGCTGTAAAGGCTGCCAAGTATTACCGGTTGGGAAGGATCGGAGTTGAAATAACCGATTATTACCTCATCGTCAATTTCAGGAATGAAAAATGAGCCTGCCGCGTTTGTTCCGTAAAACTGTGCAACCCTTGCCCATACACCTTCGGTTTCATTTTTCAGTACAGGAAGTTTCACCTGTATTCTGTTCTGCTGCAATGGATCACCATCGAGTTTCATAACCTTGCCGACCTGCAACCCCTCCACACCCGGTGTAAATCCTGATGCCTGCGGAGCAGCCATAATATTCTTTTCCGCAAACCATCCCTCAGACATGCCGAATTCGCATTCAGTAGTCCAGTAATTATCCCTGATTTCATGTATGACACCGGTAAGCAGTACTTTTCCTTCAAACCTCGCACCGACACCTGCAAGCCTGATCACCTTGCCTGGCTTTACTTTTGACGATCCGGAGATTTTTACTGTTCCACTTATTTTTGACAGATTTGATTTTACAAACTGTGAATCAGCCCAGTTTGTATATGCTCCCAGCTCAAATGTTGAAGCTGTAACAATAGTCAATGTATCAGGTGACGCAGTTTCAGCCAGTGCAGCGCGTGCGAGATTACCCTGATCATCCCAGCCGGGATCTGTTCCATCTGCTTCGATTATCTTCTGATTCTGTATATCCCATCCTATGCTTTTAACTTTTTTGAACTGAGTCTGCGAATTGATTGATGCATCAAATTCAATAATGTCATTTCCATAGGTTACAGTCAGCTCCTCAGCTTCACTTGTCAATGGTTTTTTCACTGTCACCTTTCCATTGTCAATAAAAGCAATCATCCCGTTGACTTCCGCTCGTGTCATCATGTAATCCCAGTCCGAGCAGTAATACTGGACCATTTCCTCAAACTTGACAGATGTACCTGCAACCTCAGCAGTCAGTCCGGAATTCTGAATAAGCGATGTAATGATCTCACTGTCCTTTTTTTTGAGAAAATTGACATTTTTTCTTCCTAAAGTCATCTTTACCGCTTTATCCCTCAGTTCAATCTCAAGTGTTGAATTGCCATCCCCTTTAATTGCTATTCCATGCTTTACAACTATTCCTGCGAATACAAGTGCATTTTCCGTTTTATATCCGGCATAAATTTCCACAGGTGTACCCGGCTTGAAATCATCTGAATCGCTTCCTGTAAATTTACCTTCTGTCATTGATCCGTCTTCAATGGAAACCGTTGCATACGGGATCCTGTTCGCCCTGCAGCAGGTTGTTATGGATTGAACCCGGAATGTATCTGCCAAACTATGCCCGTTTACTTTTATTTCAAAGGTTACCACACCTTCACTGTTCATTTCCGGTGAATCACCCATATAATTCCTATTTTAGTGATGGAAAAAAAATCTTTGTTCCAGGCTGCAGTCTCCTGAAATCAGTCATATTGTTTATTCTTGCTATTTCAGGAAACATCCTGAGATTTTTATATACTTTTTTGCAAAGAGCAGGAAGCCTGTCTCCGGCCCTTACCTCAATTATATGGCTGACATCAGGTGATTGTTTGGCGCTTCCTTTCTGCTCCTCTTCTTTTCCCTTGAATTCACTGAAACCGCAGTCAAGTTCCGCCCTTAGAGGTTTTCCATCAGGTGAAAACAATTTGTAAACTACATTTGCGCTGTTCAGGCATAGCTTGAACTGCAATTCACCCCATACAATTACCACTTTGTTAGGCTCATGTTTATCTCCATGATACCGGTAGCATAGGTCCATGAATTTATTTATCTGATCTGTAATTCCCTGTGCAGTTCCTTCAATCACACCTGTATCATCAAAAAGCACCTTGAATGAAATTGATGCCGCAGGTGTCTTGTTGTACTTCTGGTCGTCGCCTGTACTGCCAAGGGAGGTATCCTTGCAGTATTCAATTTTATGATTTACCGTTACAGTTGACGGATTAACCTGAAGTTCAATGAAATTGCCATTTACCTGATTACCCGATGCATCGCAGGCATATATTTTCATTCTATCCAAACTGATTCCGCCTTTTTAAATGTAATTTTTTCCAGAATCACTTTTATCAATTGTCATTTCAGTTTTATTGATTGACTTATGCAATTTCTATCTCTGTTCTGATTCCTGCCTTTTTCTCCTCTGTAATGACTCACATTCAGCCATTACCCTGCGCAGAATTCTTCTCTCAATATCATAAAGTTCTTCAGATATCTTTGATTCGCTGGTATTTATGAGTTCTGTTCTGACATTCAGTTCCCTTATTTCAATACTCATGATCTACATCTCCCTTGTTAAACTGCTGTAACAAATCTCTATAGTCTCAATAGCCAGTTCATTTTTCTTTGAATTCAGCTGGTCGACACTCCACTTTACAGGATACGCATTGCTGAATTTCCACACACGTCCGGGATATCCGAATCTGTTGATCAGATTAATCTCAAGCGTTCCTGTTATTATTTTTGATATGGTTCCGCTCATAAGATTCTTCTGGCACCAGATGGCAAAATTTGAATTCAATGTAGTTATGCCGCGCTTAAGTACCAGATTATCATATTTTATTCCTTTTGGTAAATTATAGACAATTCCGTGATTGCCGCCTTCTATATACTGTTCAACATCCATTTTGGAACTCAATCCTGATACTTCCATGAAGGATGTATCTTTAGGTTTACATTCCACTTTAGTTTCACTTGTTTTTATTTTGACTTCAAAACAGAATGCCACAGGCATTTCTGTTCTGAAATCTCCAAAAATGCTACTCATTCAAATCACGCATTCGCAATAGTCATGGTTTCAAAAGCAACATCAATTGACTCAACAGCAACTTCATTGCCATTGGATTTAAGATCAGTGCCTGTCACCTTTGTCGGCCACGCGTTATTAAGTGTCCAGACCATTGTCGGTGCATTCTTTTCGTCAAGCAGGCTTATAGTAATCACTTTTCTTTTTATTGTATTGAGTTTTACATCATTGAGCCATAGCCAGAACTTGTTATCTTTTGCAAATACACCCTTTTTCATTGTGACATTGCCGTATTTCTTGAGTCCCGGCATTTTAATGGTGGAATGTACCGGACTGTCACCATGGCGGTACTCAATAATCTGAGCTTCAATATTGAGGCCGCTCACTTCCTGAAACTGCATTACTTCACTGTCCCATTTTACCTGAAAGTAAAATTTCGGAAGAGGCCATACATTATCCTGAGCTGATCCGTCACCCATACAGATTCTCCTTTGTTTATAGTTTCATTAATTTGTTATGATTTCTGCATCTGCTGCTGGAATGTTATTTCTATAAATTCTGCAGGCCGGATAAGCGCAACAAGCACAGTTATCCGCATTATTCCCTCGAGAATATCCTCGGGTGTCATGGTATCGCCAAGCCCGATATGAACTTCAAATGCATCTTCAGGACTGCTTCCGGCAAGTCCGCCTCTTTTCCATATTCCGTTAAGAAAGTTATCGATCATGCCCTTTACAGATACCCAGGTGTTGGCGGTATTGTTTTCAAACACATATGCCTTTGATGCAAGCTTTATTGATTCCTCAAGCATGATCATTGTCCGGCGAACATTTACATAACGCCAATCAAGACTGTTTCCGTCAAGTGTTCTCGCACCCCAGACAAGAGTGCCCTCACCAATGAACGGCCGGATTGCATTGATTGATTTTCCCTGCAAGGTAACATTAAGATCTTCCTGCTGTTCATGGGTGATATTTACAACTGGTGAAATGACACCTGCCACACTTACATTGGCAGGCGCTTTCCATACTCCGCGCGAATTATCAACCATTGCGTAAATACCTGCCATTGCCGCAGCTGGCGGCAGGAGATTAAGTTTCTTCCTGATTTCAGTAATTATTGCATTGAACACCGGACTTACAGTGGCAAGTGTCTTGTTGAGGATCTGCTTCTCATCATCTGCAAGTGCCGCGGCAGTTTCAAGTTTAGTAAGTTCTGCAAATACCGGCCCTTTTTTTTCTTTATCAGTAATGCTCTGTTCACTGCTGATTATATCTGCAAGCATTTTCAAATCGTCAAGATTTTCAAAGCTCAGGTCCCGGTCCTGTACAATGGAAGCATTGACCCATGGATAATATGACACAGAATAATCCAGATAATTTTTGCCGATTTTATCCCTGAAATTTGCAATGCAGTCTCCATCAGGATGTTTTCTATCCCTGAATCCTCCATATATGTCAAGTATTGCGACTCTATTTCTCATGTCAAGTCCACAATGCTTCATAGTCTCCTGCTGAAGTGCAAAGCAGGCATCTTCCTTGAGATGCACGGCTTCCGGTATGACAAGCATTGTCGGTTCCTGCTCTTTTTTAAGCTCTTCTATTATTCCGCCAAGCTTTGCACCATCAAGCTCCTCTTCATAGTTTCCCACTGATATTATATAGCATGCGCCCCCGCCATTTCTGAAGAACAACAGCATGCTGTAATAAAAAGTATACCGCTGTGTTGACATTGTAAGACTGTATGCATCATTTTCAATCTGAAAATCAGTCTTTTCAAGCCCGTCAGGCTTGGTTGCATCTACTTTCTCAATTTTGTATCTGGCAGTAGGCGCACCCCCGAAATACTGATGATATTCGGCCAGGGAAGTAATCCTCCATGGTCTGTTTTTAAGTGACTTTCCGCCATTGGCGGATTTCTCGGTATAGCCGATGAATGCAGGAACTGCAGTCGATACCTCGACAGCAGAATTCGGGAAAGCATTCTTCTCGACTATGTAAACACCCGGCGTTTTCATTGCTCCCATTGTACCATCCTTTTTATATGTGAATGAAAATCAATGACACAAGGTCATCTTTACTATTTTCGTGATATCTGATTCCATTAACATTTGCAACAGGCAATCGTTTGACAATACTTTTAACTGCTCCGTTTTTATTTACAACTAATCTGAACTGATGTAAATCATCAGCCTTCAAAGGTATTTTAACATTTGAAATAAATGTATCAGCATTCAATCCATCAGGTAACGGTTCTGTTCCATTTCTTTCAAACTTGACAATTGATTCACTGTCAATTATTTCCATGGAACCTGTTTCATTGTCACTGCAAACAAGGTATTTCCACAGAACATTTTTCGATTTGAATTTTATAGTAATTTTTTTTTCTTTATCAGAAAATTCTTCAGGACTGAACTCCAGATTTAAACACCACTCCATATTAGAAAACACCGGATAATTTTTCCGCCACATTTTACATTGTTTATCTTTACATGAAACAGCCTCAAGTACCTGTTCATTAAACTTATTGCATAAGCAATTGATCCCGTCTTCTGAATCAGAATTATTTATTGACTTATAAAAGCTGTCATCCGATGACTTTATTTTCATGCCGAGTATGATATTCTTATTATCAACATCACCGCACATCCACAGCGCTGAATCTTTTTCTTTCACACTATAGAGGTTCCATGTGTTTCTTTCTTTTCTAACAATCATCTCGTTCTTATTTATAAATTGACTTGTAGGTATATCTGTGATAATATTGAAACAGCTGCATTGTCCATTCTTGTAAAATTCATGGTCGATAGTAAGTTCAATAAGTTTTTTTATACTCATTTTAAAGCTGCACCATGTTCTGCAGTTTTAATATTATCGATTATTTCCAATGGATAACCGCTGTCAAATTTCAGCATTCTTATTTTGTATAATACTGACGGAAGATATTTTCCACCAAGCTGTCCCCAAAGATTGTTCTGTTCATTTATTCCCAGATTGTTTATTTCAACTGTAATTTTTTCCATCTGATCTGGAAGTCCGGGAGTATTCTGTCTGTTATAAAGCGGTTTCTGCTGAAAAAAAGATATTGCTGATGAGAGCATTTTAAGAGATTCTGTATAATTTGAATTCTGAAAAAAAGCCGAAATCAGAATGAAAAGGTTTAAGTAAACCGGTGGCGATGCAAGATATGAATTTGAATTTGAGCCGGGTATTGAATTCATATTTTTAGAAAGAGTTGCCTCCTGTTCAATATTAACCATTGTAAACACAATCTTGTTCTCACTCTCTATAGCAACACCACCGTCAATACCGGTAATATTTGCAAGTACAACTGGGTCTTCACTCAGATTGAATCTGTTTTTCAGAAATTGATTAAGTTCATTTGCCAATATAGTCAATGCTTTACTTATCATTTTCTTTCCTTATGGAAGGTCTTTGGATTTTTGTACTTTGTAAAAATATAAACCCAGACACCCTGAAATCAGTACGATCATAGACACTATCAGAACGATTCTCAATGTTGGATATATATTTATCGGAATTGTCTCTATGTAAATACATGAAAGAAGAAAAAGGCTTGTTCCTGTTATAAGAAATGGCCTGATATTTCTATCAACTATTTTTTCTTTTCCTGCAATATATGCATACAAAATTAAAGAAATGTAAAGAATAATGAAAAAAGCGAGTATTATTCCAATTCCAATTCTATTAGGACCGATGAATACACGCAGCCAATAAAAATGTTTCAATATCAGGAGCCTTGGTATATCCTTACTTTTAATATCTTCTGTACGGACATTTTCAACCATTTTATAAAATTCTTCATTGCCATATTCAATATTCCAGACTCCGACACCTTTAAAATTACTTCGCATAATAAGTCTTACTTTTTCTTCAAATGCGGCTAAACTTAAATCATCACAAAACAGATTCGTATCCATCAACACTCTGAAATCATTATTATAATGTTGTAAATCTTCCATTTCCGGATAATTTTTCTGGATCATTTTTGATCTGAAATATTTTCCCTGTTTTTTATCATTTTTCCATATATTCCCATAAAGCGGGAGAACAGGCACAACCATATTGTCATACGTCGTATCAATGTCGTTAATTATTTTTTTTATTCCAATAACTGTTTTTTTGTCGTCATGAATGCCATCAACCGGACAGATTGCCTTGTATTTTGTTGCGCCTGCAACATAAGTAAAGTCAAGATTCACCAGTATCAGATCAATGTAATCCTTCTGATCAGGACGCAGCAAATAATCTATTTTTGTCAATGCAGAATCTTCATGCAGTTTTGTCATGTTATTTTTCCCGTTGTTCATTCCGCTTCTTAATGCCTTATATTCCTGTCTTTTGACAATATTAACAAGGGAATCAATTCTTTTATTTATATTGTCAAATCTCTTATTTGTACTGTCATCAAGATCTGATATCCTGTATCTTGTTGTATCAAGTATTTCAGCTGCTGATATGACAATATTCAGACTCAATTTTTTCTTATATGATTTAAATTCCCTGTTTACCCTGAAAATAAACTCCTTATAACACATTATTGTCGGTATATCCATTCTGTTTATGTCAAAATCAATTGTAATTCCATCAAAATCATACTTTTTAATAATCTCCGAAACTGAATCAGCCATATTCAGCAGTACTGCGCCCAGGTCCATCCGGGGTCTCATATAATTTGTTTTTTCCCACTTGTAATAACTTAATACAAGATCAACCTTTGTATTATATTTATGTGCCTGACTAATAAGACGCTTTATTATATTCTTCTTTTCAATTTCCCTGTTTTCCGCAAATATCATTTCAATACATCCAAATGTTTCCGGAAACATTGAATATATGCCGATTCTGCTGAATTTTTCGAAATCAATTCTAAGCTTTTTATTTCTATTATGTAAATTAGCAAACCCATATGTTATTTTTTTTCTCATGTCGCTGTTGCAGGCAATACCCTCTGAAGGCATAAGCCATATTGATGTATCAGATGATGGAGAACTTGTATCATAATAGCCTTTGTCATAAATACTGTCTAAAATTGAATCTCTGAATGCATATACCGGAATGGTTTTCTCTGTAAAATGTGTTAAAATAAGTTTTCTCTTCTTTGACAAAAGGTCTTCCATCTTGATATCAAGAAGTGTATCGACATGCCTGCACTCGCTGATTGAATATTCATTTTCCACAGTATCTTTAGAATAAAGTTTAATCTCATTGTCAAGAGAATCCATCATATTCTGAGTATTTGAAATTTCCTTATCAATTATATCTGCATATTTATCTTGTTCTGCTGCAATACAATTCACACTACAAATAATAATCATCAAAATCAGATTCAAGATAACACTTTTATTATTTTCTGACATTTTCATTTTTTCCTGATCTTATTTGTTTTTACAGATGCACTACCGGAATAAAATTCTTTACTGAATAAGTTATCAAAAAGTATGCCATTGTAAAATTCATTGTTCTTCTATTTACAGAACAGGTTATAAATTCTAATGTGTCCATTTTTTAACTCACCTGTTTTTCAACTGTCTTTTTATCTGGACACCGGCACAATATTTCCTGGTTTTTTCCTGTAATTCTATAAAAGGCATGAAAATTGCTTTATATTATTACGTCAACAACCTGTTTCAAAGGAAAATATCATGAGTGATTTTATTTACAATAATGATATGACCAGTACTGCACATGCATGCGATAATTCTCCAAAAAACAGTGCAGCATCATGTCATATTAATGACTTCAGATCCGAATCAGTTTTACAAAAGAAGCTCAGGCAGCTTGCAGAAACCAGAACAGATTCCAATCAGGTATCTCAGCTTACCGGTGATGACGAAGAGTTACCTCTTCAGGGTAAATTTCAGACAATTCAGAAAGTTGATGGATTAGAAGAAGAGGAACCTCTTCAGGGTAAATTTCAAACTATACAGAGAGCCGATGGTCTTGAAGAAGAAGAACCATTACAGGGAAAATTTGAAACTATACAAAAGGCAGAGGGCCTCGAAGAGGAGGAGCCATTGCAGGGTAAATTTACAGGTACATTAAATCCGGCGCAGCTTAAGGAAAATGAATCACAGCCAAATGACACCGGCCTGCCTGACAATTTGAAATCCGGAATAGAAAACCTGTCCGGATTATCCCTTGATAATGTAAATGTACATTATAACAGCGATAAACCGGCACAGCTTCAGGCCCTGGCCTATGCGCAGGGAACAGACATACATGTGGCACCCGGTCAGGAGCAGCACCTTCCGCACGAAGCCTGGCATGTTGTACAGCAGATGCAGGGACGAGTTGAACCGACAGTACAGATGAATGATTCTGTACCTGTAAATGATGACGCCGGGCTTGAGAATGAAGCTGATGTCATGGGAGGCAGGGCATTGTAATATTTCTTATTATACTGACTTATGTATATATAAGATTTCTTATTGTGATGTTATTTTCCTCGTACAAAAAAACCATTCGGTACAGACTGCAGGCTCTTTAAAAGTATGTGAGTTTAGATACAGCTTGCGTGTCATGATGCTATAATCGATTTTCAATATGCTTATATTAACGCATATGAATACAGGAATGCCATGGCAAAAAAGAAAAAGCTGCAAAAGAAATTATCTGCTGTACAGAAAAATGTTCCTGATCCAAAATTTGATAAATTAAAGTGTTTCTTATCAGAACATGCTGCAATATTTGTTGCGATAGTCTCATTTGTCATAAACATCACTGTTCTTGCTGATTACCAGAAAAGTCCATTTTCAAAGTTTCTTTTATGGGACAGCGCCAACTACTGGAAATGGGCTCTTGAAATAGCCGGCGGCAACTGGCTTGGAAACTCCATTTTTCACCAGACACCGCTCTATCCCTATTTACTTTCTGTTTTTATCTCAATTTTTGGTGAAAACCTTCTCCCGATTTATCTGTTTCAATGCATTGTCAGTGCCGCGACATCAGCGGCTGTTTATTCTATATGTGTAAAGATAACAGGCAATAAACTCTGCGGCTTGATTGCAGGATTATTGTATTCATTTTACGGTATGCAGGTATTCTTTACAACAAGGATTCTTTCAGAATGCATATCGGCATTTTTAACAGTTCTTGCAGTCAGACTGCTTATTTCAGGCAGGTTCTTCAACTTTACCATTCTGTCCGGCTTTTTCATGGGAATCTTATTACTTGTCAAGACAAATTTTCTACTTGCGGTTCCGCTTGTTTTACTTTTCTATAAAATAAACTTTAAGCCGGACAATATACCGGGATTATTGAAAAAGTCAATCTGTTTTCTCTTTCCTCTTGTACTTGTTGTATCAGTTGTAACAATAAGAAACTATTACGTAAGTAATGAGTTTGTACTTGTTTCAGGTAATGGCGGCGAAAATTTTTATATTGGAAACAATGATAAAGCAAATGGGACGTATATACCTATTGATGGTATTTCCAGTGATATTGCTTATCAGAACGCTGATGTAATTGCTCTGGCTCAATCGAATTCAGAGCGGAAATTAACACGTTCTGAAGTGTCAAAGTACTGGTTCAGAAAAGGAATTGCCTTCATTACTGAAAAACCTTTAAGATATACTGCACTTGAGTGGACTAAATTCAAAAATATCTTTTCAGGTGCCGAACTTACCAATATGTATATCATGAAATTCGAAAAAGACAATCTGACACACTCGCTCCATATTCCTTTTATCAACTTCTACATTCTCTTTCCTTTTATGCTGGCCGGCCTGATAACAGCATTCAGACAATGGAAAAAATATTACATACTGCTTTCAATGCTATTTGTCAACTGGATCAATATAATGATCTTTTTTTATGACACACGTTTTATGATAACAACCATGCCTCTTGTCATCATTTTAAGCGGCAGCGGTCTCTGGAATATACTCATGCTGTATTCTAAACATAAATTCAGCAAGAACCTGCTCCTGAAGCCTTCATTCATAGCTTTTATACTTGGCACCGGTCTTGTTCTTTTAATTCTTCATCGTGATTCTAAATTTCCAGATCAGGACTGGCGTATACTTATGTCGCTTGGAGAAATTTATTACGGGCTCGATAATACAGACAGATCAATTGAGTATTTTGTCAAGGCCTCGGAATTGAACAGGGAAAATTGCATGCCGTCATTTGGAGTCTGCAAAGCATTATTTAAAAAAGGGAACACAGATATTGCTGCCGGGCTTTATATGTCAACATTTAAAACGATCGGCGATGATGATAAAAAAACAATTTTGAGAGATACTGATTTTGATCATTTACGCGAGTATATCAACTCAAAATCGCAGAATTCATCTGAAGAACAGTAATGCTTGATACTTCCAACGTCCTCTATTGAAAAGCTCTCTTTAGTTTCATCTATCATTTTACTCCATTATTTATTGAGTTTGACTATATTTTCAAATCTCGTGTTACTGATCGGATGGTGACTGATAACTTCACCATCTTTTACAATACAGAATGTCCCGAATGCGCAGGGCACAAGTGGATAAACATATATCCATCGGCGTTTACCGGTCTATGTGCATATTTGCCCGGAATGTATTCAATCATTCCCTGATAACCGCCGGATTTTGAAAAAAGCCCTTTTATTCTTACTGTGACGGTTATGTTTTTGAACACATGCCATTGCGCATAAGCAGGCGCGAAATGTTTGCTGTGTTAATTTGCAAATGCGAAACTAATGCAGATGGCTGCATTGTCCGCGGCAACCATTTTCCTTTGCATGCACATTATAATCCACGGATGTTTTTTGATTTCTTAAAAACAGCAAGATTATACAATATTCTGCAAAACCATATCGGTTATATTTATATCAGTAAAAACATATACAGTTCTTAACTTAAAATAGGAGAATTTTCAATGGAAAACAACATAATCTCGACAGAAATGCTTAGTGGAACTATTCATTTTATTGATCATTCGATAAATATCACAGAAATAGAATGGGAAAAACATCCTAAATTTAAAGGCGTTTATCTTAAGAATATTATTAAAGGTGCAGATACAGACAGCCTTTTCAGTTCACATCTGGTTAAAATTGATCCTGACTGCTGCCTTGAAAAGCATTGTCACGATAATCAAATGGAATTACATGAAGTTGTTGAGGGTGACGGGGTGTGTTATCTTATTGATAATGCAGTCAATTATCACCTGGGAAAAATTGCGGTAATACCAAAAGGTAAAAATCATATTGTGAAAGCAGGGAAAAATGGTTTATTTTTATCAGCAAAGTTTTTTCCGGCCGTACTTTAATGACACTTAATAAACCGGGGGATTGAATGAAAAGGAAAGATGACAGTTTAAAATTGTTTAATCTCCCTTTTATCACAGGTGTGGATGTTATCTCGGGTAAAAATATCATCGGTGATTTCCGCAGGCATATTCATAAAACATTTATCATCGGTATAGTTACAGAAGGAGAAAGAATAATAAATCATTCCTGTGGAAATGAAAAAATAGCAAAGAATGAAATGTTTATAATAAATCCTGGTCAGGTTCATTCATGTCACTCTCAAAATGCAGAGCACTCATATAAAGTATTAAGCGTCCCGTATCAGACCATGTATTCAATTGCTTCCGAAATTTCAGGAAAAAAGGAAATCGTGCCTTTTTTCGATAACTTTCACTATAAGAATGAGAAGTTGACTAACAAGATACTTGAGCTTTTCAGGGTGATAATGAAAGAGGAACCTGATTTTCAAATCAGGAGTGATCTGTATGCGTTCCTTGCCTGTCTGATAAAAAACTTCTCATCTGTCCTGCCTCAAGTTTACAGTATAGCAGACCGGAAGGACTCAATAAAAAGAGCCTGTGACTATATTTGCCAGAATTATCCTGAAAACATTTCTCTTGAGAAATTGTCAGTAATAGCATGTTTAAGTCCATTCCATTTTCAAAGGGAATTTAAAAAAAGAGTAGGGATAACGCCACATGAGTATCTGAATGATGTCAAAATTTCAAAATCATTAAAATTGTTGCCGGATTCAGCAGATATTTGTGATGTTGCAAATGGGCTTGGTTTTTTTGATCAAAGCCATTTTTCAAGAATATTTAAAAAGACAGTAGGCGTTTCTCCAGGAAAATATATCAGAACAAACTGAGCCGCACGCAGGTATAAAACTGATACAGAACGTTGAGGCATTAATTAATTCTGGAGAAAACAGGAATTGATCCTCGTATATGTAAACATTGCATAACCGGTATAATGAAAACAATAGCATTCAGTGAACCTGCACTTTTTTTCGAGCACTCAGACTCGACGGAATTTATTCGGCCCAACAACATTATCTTACGATTGACAAAGAAACGGCACTTTCGCCAGGCCTGCTGCCGATGCACTTAACAATATATAGTCCTGGTGCAAGCGCCGGCAATTTTATGTTTTCCTCATGATTCATTCCGCTTGCAGGCAGCGACCGGCAGAAACACTTTTTACCGCTGATGTCAAAGAGCATTAACGTGCTTGCGGATGATGCAGGAGGAAGATAGACGATCATTGAATTACCCTTTTGACGTACTGTAAACCGCGATGATTGATGCGTCAATTCAGGCGTTGCATTTATATCCGCAACAGGTTCAAGCACGCCATGCGCGACAACATCATCGATCCATAAATTGCCGGCTATACTTGAATCGACAAATCCGGACACTGAAAAGATAATGCCCTGCACTCTGGCGACATCGAAATTTTTCTTAATTGCCCATGACGGTTGACGAAATACTTTATCGGAAAGGGCAACGACATACCGTTGCCATTTATTTGATGGTTGAAGGCGTTTTGCGTAATAACCGTAATCCGTTACATCTTCCATCTGAAGCCTTACCTCATAATCAAGTACTTGATAATCAGGTATCGACGCGTCCGGATCGACTTTAACCCAGAACGAAATACTATCTATACCGGTAAAATTGAACGCATTCAAACCGATTCCCGCAAAAGGCATGTAAATATCGCTCGGAACCAGTTTGAACGAAAGTCGTGCTCCGAATCCGGATGTTCCGTAAATGTTTCCTTCGTTTTTTGACGGTACCATCATACTATAATTTTTTGTTGCGGAATCATATTTCGCTTCCGGATTCAAAATAGTTGACTCGCCGGAATTCATCCTGTCTGAATACCAAAACCAATAGCCTCCGAAGTCGGTTTGACCTGTTCCTGATTCGCATGTGCCAAGAATCAAAGAATCCGATCCATCGTTCACATATGATAATATATACGCCGAATCCACATATTTTTTCCATTTTTCTTCAAATTCCTTCACCGAAACGTTTAATGCATTTGGAATATCGCCTGAATCTGTTATCAATTCAATCAATTTATCTTTTCCATAGGTATTTAAGATAAATTCAAGGATTGTGTAGCCGACTTGGTATACGTTAGTATTATCCAGACTGAAATCTGAATTCAGTTCGCTCAGCGCGGGATATTTCCCCGATGTCAAATATGTCAGGTAACGGGGATTGTAGAATTCCCCGGCTTCATAAATGGCAAACGATTCCCATAACCAGCGGGGATTGTTGGCAAAGCTGCTATTCAAATGTAATGAGACGCAATGGGCCAATTCATGTTCGGCAAATTGTTTTATTGCTGTGCAATTAAGAAGAAATATCGCATGGGGACCATAAACATACCCCATTGAACCCGAATATCTTTCACCGATCCGCTGTTCCATTGCCGCCATATAATTTTCTTCATCATTCCAGATATGAACGGTAAAAGTATCTGTGCATGTGACATTCAGTTCTGCCATCAAACGAGTGACATTGCTATCAAGATGATTTTTTATTTCAGGAATAATATTGACAGTAAGACTGTCATACAACTTGAAATCAAAAACTATGTCATTTACCGCAGCATCTGTTTTTCCGGTCAGAATTATGAAAAAAAACTGAACCGTTATTGCAAAACTTTTTAAGAGCCTCTGCTTCATTTGATATCCTTCGTTATTGTATTCCGGCGTATGGATACGTAACACCTTTTTTTAAAAGTAATCGAGAACAATAACGGAATCATTTTTGAACAATCTTGTTTCCGAATTACCCTTTTCAGCAGTGTCGCTGTATGCATATATCTTACTCGTTGGATTTGGTATTAATACGATTTGTGACGGTGTTGATAAAATAATCCATACGATAAGAATACATGGCGGCACAAAACAGAACAAACATATGTTTTTGCAATTTCTTTGGAGATACGTGACATCAAGTAATCTTATTTTCATACACTATTGTAAAGTCCTGCAATTCAAGGTTTTTTTATTTTTCATGGGTATTCAAAACTCATTTTTTCAACACAGGCATTACTTTTAAGATAATATATTGTCAGAAAAAAGAGAAATAAAGCAGATTATGCAGCTTTGGTCCCGGAGCCGGCCGTGGTTTGTCAACCGATATGTTGCACAATACCTGTCTTATTAAAAGTGTGCCCCTTCTGCCAGATAATGCATGGAAGATGGGGACACAATTCCACAAATCGCTGATTCCGGGCAGATTCCAACGCATCTGAAACAGTATATGCAATGATCATTGATTTGGGCTTTATTTCCAATGCTGATATTACCAACAGGGCACTTTGCAGCACATATCCCGCATGCCGTGCATTTTGACTTGTTTACTTTCATTTTAAGGTATTTCTGATGCCATTTATATTCAGTAATTTTGAATAGTTTTTGGCTTAATGTTGACATCAAACTTGACATGATGGGAGTTTTCTTCCAGGCCGTGTTCCCAATAATTAACTGATTAACAAAATCATCGGCCCGCTTATTGCTTTCTGCGAGTCTTTTTTTCTCCATTTTTTCAGTAAACCTGAAGAAAACATTCAGGGGCATTCTGAATTCCCGAAATCCAATAGTTCTAAATCCCTTTTTATCAAGGATATCCTTTAATCTTCCCATGATTCCCCAGAATGATGAGCCACCCATAGTGTCAAAGGCAAATACCGGATTACCGTTCACCTTTTCAATTTTTTTCAGGAAGTCAAAAACAACAGGGTATGTTGTAAATCCGGCAACAGGGAAGCCTAATCCAATTATATCGCCATCACTGATATAAACATCCTTTACAGTTTCAATGCTGACAAGGGATGCTGTGAAACCCCTGCTTTTAAATGCGTCGACTATTTTTCCTGCAATTATTTGCGTGTTCCCAGTCCCCGAAAAGTAGTATACAACAACTTTCTGATTAGTCAAAAGTTCTGTTTTCTGACGAGAAACAATCATCTTGTCACCCTCCTTTTATTTGCGCGGTTTTGCGCAATTTGCCATCACGAACGGAATGGTTAAAATCGGTTCACCCTCCCGAATGTTCCCTGCAATTAGGGAACAGTTTTAATGGCTATTGAGTACTTTGTAACACCTGCATCACTCCAGAAGATATTTGGCTCATATTTGAGAAGAACATTGGTATCTGCGTCCAGAACGAACTCCACGCTGTCTGTGCCGGAGGCAAACTCAGTGTCCCCGGCGTAGGCAGTAATGTCTGCCTCATCATGTCCTTCGTTGCTGGCATCTATCAGCTTTGTGGTTATGGAATACGAACCCTTTGCGAGACTTATCGAGTACCAGTCAATGTCGCTATCATTAGTAAAGTACCGGTAGAGTGTGTCACTGCTATTGATCATTGTCGCAGGAAGTGATACGGCAGTCTCTTTGGAGTCATTAGGTTCCACATCGTCTATTACTGTAAGAGTGTATTTACTGCTGTCTGATGAAATTGAGAAATTTATCACAGCTTCAGTTGCACCGGTATTGCTGATCTCCTTGAGAAAACCTGTACCGCGATCGGTTGGCGAAATTTTTGCCCCCTCAGATTGTACAACGATTGTGGTTTTAGGCGGTAGCGTTACACCATACCAATCCACATCCAATTTAGTCTCAATGTCGAATGAGCCATTATACATAGTCTTATGCAGTGTTCCTGCAACTGGAACACCGCTTAGAAATGATGCGGGAAGAAGCGCTGCGGAATCTTTGCTGTTATTCGGCTCATACGAATCGGCCTCAACACCGATGATCGTGAAAAAGGAACTTGTGGCATGGATGCCCGAATCTTCGTTTGCTACCGCTTTAAAGCAGTAGTCATTACCGGACAAGTGTCCCTTTGGAATTATGATTTTTTCGCCTATAGTGGCGTTACGCTTGTATTCGTCAAGCTGAACCAGCTGCTTATTGCCCTTGCATAGGTAGACCTTTATATCGTCACTAAACACGTTTGATTCCAGCAGGTATGTATTTTCAATTGAATGGATCAGGGTATCCCCACCCTTGTACTCGGTTCCCGCCTTCGGTTTCGAAAAGATGAGCAGTGAGTCATTTGTAAATCGCTTTACCTGTAATATGTAGTTTCCGCCTCTGTTTGTTGATTTTGTGTAGATCTTGACAAACACATTACCTTCAACATTGTAAATAGTTTGCTCTCCACTGCTGTAAGTCATAATCCAGTTAGGTACATCAAGTTCGACATCAACCTTGCTTGAACTGTCTGCCGGGGTTACCGATAGAGAATACCTGTGTTTCTTATCCACCGGGAACGAAAACCAGTCGATATCGCCATATAACAGTGTTCCATCAATTGGTGAATTGAACTGTGTGAGCACTTTTGCCGTGACCGAATCGTTGTTGGGTTCGTTGACAATATCGTTTACCATTGCAGATACAACTGTAAACGGAGTGGTGAATGTGGAATCGGGATAATTACCATCGAGAACAGTTATTTTTATCTGATATTCACCGCCGGCCAGATTGTAGGGTATCACCCAGTCAACATCGTTGTCTTTCTCACTTATCGTGGCAACTCTGGTATCACCCGAGTAGAGTTCAAAGCGGAAATCGTTGACAAATGCATCTGTGTGACTTGGATTCAGCGAGATGGTGTCTGCAAATTGGTATTTCGTTTTCAGTGGTACTGTATCCAGAATTATACCTGTCTGTTTTTCGACAGCATTGGCAGAAACGGTATACTCAACGTTGGATATTACTCTGTTATCTGGTCGCCACAGGATGAGGCCAATCGTATCGGGTGCCGGGTATTCTACTAAAAAGCTGTAGCCGGTTGCCGTTTTGGCAGGGCGAAGATCGTTGTCAATCTCCACAAATGTCCCCTGAACAATCGCAGTGTAGGCGGTGATTGAGTCCGGAGTGGTAATTAAAATCCGCGTATCACGATACTTGACAGTAGGAATTTTGATATAGTCATCATCATCAGCTGTCAGCGTTCGCTTCTGGCTTTCACCGGTGCGAAGAATTTTTGCACTGTTCATCTTATTGTCGTCTTCATAAATATCCTTGACAGATGTTCCTACAATTGAAAAAATCACAGAGGTAAGATCTGTTGTGCTGCCGTTGGGCTCAAACTGAAAGTAGTATGATCCGGAAGTCGTGTATTTCGGTATTACATAGGAAACTGCTTTTCCATCGAAAGTTTTCACAAGAACCTTGTAGGATGATTCATCACGGTAGAGATAGAGCGTGCCGTCAAGGCTGTTTTTTACGACCATGTTTATAGTGTCACCCTCTTTATAGGTCTTTGCAACGAGATTAGTCTCAAGTGTTCCCAGTGATTGATCACGAAAGTCGCGAAGGGTAACGTAGTAGTCGTGTTCATTGCTTGACGGGCCGGTTATTTTACTCCAGGAAGGAATATTCTTTGTAACGCGGACAAAAAGAGTATCGGTCACGCCTGAGATGGTTTTCGTAAATTTCGTCGCGCCGTTGTATGTTTCCAGAGCGGTGCCGGATCGCAACTCCGAGGCCCAATAGGGATAGAAAGCCGTTCCGTAATAGGTACTGATCATTAGTTCGACACTGTCTGTTGCAGTCACCGCAATGGCAAACCAGTCGTCGTCTGAAATGCTTATACCGTGGAGCTGGTTATCGCCAACCTTTACAAGTGTTGCAGTATTGCGTGTATCATTAGGTTCATATGTATTATTCGTGTTACTTTTTTCAACAGTGATTGAAAAGAGACCGCTTGACGCAATAATAATACCGTCAGTCGCAGAGGAAATTCGCACTGAATAGGTGGAATCGCTTACTATCACGCCTGAGAGCGCCTGCTCAAAGGAGAATCTGCCTGGAGTTGAAGTAAGGGGAGTTCTTGTGACGACTGTGGTATTGTAAAGCAGTTCAAATACTACATCCGAGGATTGAGCCATATTGTTCATCCACTCAACTGGAAGTTTCTTCGAACTGACATAAATATCACCCTTCTTAGGTGATACCAGTTCGATACTGTAAACCGGATTATTACCAACGGGATCGGTATTGCTGCAGGACAGAAGAAAAAGAAATATTGCAGCAAAGATTATATAACGGAACATAAAAACTCCTTTAACACGGGATAACAGAAGCTGCGACAGCTGCATTCTTAGAGCGCGTATTATAATATCTTAGTCGCCAGGCAAATTTACAACAAAAAACTGATGCCTAATGGAGAAGTTGCATTTGACAATTGTGCCAGGGGTTTGCTGCGCTATTGTTCCCGGTTGTTAAAAGTTTTCTGTCGTCTTACTTACTTGTCTGTTTACCTCCAGATAACTTCCGCAGGATTACGACGTGGAATGGATCGGACTTCAAATTGAGAATATCCCATCATCATTGCACTTTTTATGATTCGCCCTTGAGGTACCAGCAGGGCCTCCTGAAGTGGTTTATAAGCATCAACAGCCATTTGAACGAAACCAGCCCAGCATGTTCCTATCCCGAAAGAAGGTGCTGCAAGGTCGATGTGTGTCATGGCAATTATTGCTTCAGGCGGATCATATGTCTGCTGTTCTGTTTTTGGTATATGGGCGAAAAGCAGATGCGGGGCATTGTAGCAGATTAAATCAATGCCCTTGTCCCATAAAGAAATTAATCTGGAAACATATGGCCCTAAAGGATGAGAAGTGTTTTGAATTGTCCTAAGCCATTCAACCGTAAGTCCGGCGATATTTTTCACCTCTGAGAAACCGCTGATTACAATCCATTTAACTGGTTGCTGATTTCCACCGGAGGCGGCATAACGTGCAGCATCAATAATTTGAGAGATTAAATCTCTGTCTACCAACTTAGAGGAAAAGTGACGAATCGAACGGCGTTTCTTCATGTATAGCGAAAGAGTTCGTGGATCTATACAGCCCTCTTGTGGTGAAACTTGTATTTTTTCTTCAGGCAAATAGTCAAACAGAAGTGCATTCTGCTTACAAAAAGATTCACAATGACCACATCGCAGGCAATTATCCCTGTTTTCTTCAAGCACTGCTGGAAAGCTCGAATTAGTTGATTTTTCAATGATTCCCATTACACAGACAGCGGAGCAGATGTTGCATTTAGTACATTGCTGTTCATTAATTATGATATTTGGCATACAATATAATCTCCTTAAACTCAGTATAAAAAAATTTACTATTAGCAATAGATTGCGGTTAAGAATCTGAGCTGCTGTTACTTGTCAAATGTATAAAATTACCATTTTGTAATTATCCCATAGAAGAGTGTATCGCATTAGTTAGATCAATTTTTCTATCAGCTCAGCTATTTAAATTTATCAACTTCTATGCATCCTAACATCGACCCTTCTCCGGAACCTGATTCCGGTGAAGAAATTACATAAATTTTGTCACCTTTTGTATTGACAAATACGTATTCAGGTGCTATTCTGACAGACACAAAGTTACCATTGGAAAAAAATTGTTGATCTGGTACGGTAAATGTTCCTGCAACTGTAAAGTAGTCGTCTGAAAACCTAAAAAGTGTGCTTGTTGATCCACTGGATACATAAAGGAAACCCGATTGTTTGTGATGTTCTGCCCAGGTAATATTAAAATAGCTTAAATTTTTTTGTTCTAATTTAAATGCATAAGTCATATCGGTGCCAACAAGTGTGGAACAACGGAATACATTTGATGACGAACTAATGATATAGGAACCGTCTTCTGTAAACCAGAAATCATTACCGAAACTATAATCACCATGATAGGGAGAATCTCCTAATGAGATTACCGTATCTGATCGAAATGTATACTTTTCCATATCCTGGGGTGATAAGCCGTGGGTGACAGAGTATACATCATTTCTAATTGGGTGTATTCGCCCAGTGCCTCCAGAGTAGATACTTCCATTTGAAATGCATTCAGTTTTTTTGGAAAGATTAATAGCATGAAGTTGCATCCATTGGTCACCAATAGGAAAAATATAAATAACATTACTATTCATAGTAATATCATTTGCTACGCAGGAAATCGGGATTGTTGCTTCAAGAATTTTGTTTTCAAGATCTATAACCGACACAAATCCATCATGTCCAACTGCAGCTTTCAATCCATCTGTACTGACACACATACAAAGTGGTTTTCTGGGTAGTGCAATTACTTTGTTTTCCTTTAACTCATCAGGGTTACTGATCCGGAGCACTGCACTGTCTATGGTTACTAAAAGATTTCGTTGTCGCGAAAATGCTGCTTCCTGTATCTTGTGCTTTACTGTACTGAATAGCGTCTGAGAATTTTTTATAACTACAGGTAGGGACCGTTCAATTGTATCGAATGTTAACTTGAAGGAAGTCTGGACAAGTGAATCACTGAATTTAGTACTGTCAAAAGAAACAATAATTGTGTCTATCTGGTCTGGTGCGAGATTGCCAGTGTCAGGTGATAAATAAATGCCATTGACATGTTGCAGTTTCCAGGTCGTTTTACTGTTGCCATTATTGGTAATAACTATGTTTCCTGTGGAGTTGACTCTGTCCAGATAAAGCCATTTGTCGATAAAGTTGATATTCGCCTGGTTGGAAACTTGTAAGCTGACAGGTATGGGCGGGATCAA
>Ga0209373_10001496_pt1 | contig 27070 bp, 20 predicted proteins | sample Higcelweek5metaG_FD_187173 | JGI IMG/M metagenome (GOLD analysis project Ga0209373, IMG submission 187173) | Freshwater pond sediment microbial communities from the University of Edinburgh, under environmental carbon perturbations - High... | ecosystem: Environmental > Aquatic > Freshwater >... | reverse complement strand
CACGCTCTACAACCCCCGCAGCCAGAAACGCACCTGGCAGCTCGAGCGCGCCCGCGAGCTTTTCCTGCGTCACCGCCGGCCCGACACGCCGGTCGCCCTCGTCCGCCACGTCACCCGCCCCGAGGAGCGCATCCTCCACGCCACACTCGCGACGTTCCCCGCCGCCGAGGTCGACATGTTCACCGTCGTCGTCGTCGGCAACGCCGAGACCTTCCGCTACCGCGACTTCCTCGTCACCCCGCGCGGCTTCTCCTCGCGCAAGCCGACCACGGGCCCCGCGATCCAGGACGAGAGCTTCCGCCTCATCGCCGGGCGCCTCACCCGCACCGATCTCTCCCCGGCCGACCGCAGCGCCGTCGTGCGCTGCATCCACACCACCGCCGACTTCGAATACGAGCGCCTCTACGCCGCGCTCGGCGACCCGATCCCGCGCTGGCACGACTACCTCTCGCGCGGCGGCATGATCGTCTCCGACGTCACGATGGTGCAGTCCGGCGTGTCCAAGGAGTTCATCCGCCGCTTCGGCCTGGAGGTCCACTGCTGCCTCAACGAGCCCGAGGCTGTCGAGCTCGCCAAGGCCGAGGGCATCACCCGCGCCCAGGCCGGCATGCGACTGGCGATGGCGCGCTATCCCCGCGCGCTCTTCGCCGTCGGCAACGCCCCCACCGCGCTCAACGAACTCAGCGACGGCCTCCAGTCCGGCACGTTCACGCCCACGGGGATCGTCGCCGCGCCGGTCGGCTTCGTGAACGTCGTCGAATCCAAGCTCCGCCTGCGCCACCTCGGCGCCGCGGTGCCGGCCGTCATCATCGAGGGGAACAAGGGCGGCAGCGGCGTCGCCGCCGCCATCCTCAATGCCGCCTGCGCCTGGGAAACCGCGCAGGCCGCCCCGGAGCCCGCTTCCGCATGAGCGGCTTCGTCCCCGAGTTCACGGTCGTCGGATTGCCCAACCGCGCCAGCTTCCAGCCGCGCAGCAGCATCGGCCGTGTCCTCAACACCCACACGATCTTCGCCGGCAGCGAACGCCACCACGCCATCGTGCGCGAGTGGCTGCCGGCCGGCCACCGGTGGGTTCCGCTGCACTGCGCCAGTTCCTTGCTGGAGACGGCCCAAACCCTCCGGCTGCCGCTCGTCGTCTTCGCCTCGGGAGATCCGCTCTTCTACGGCATCGCAAGCGCGCTGCGCCGTGCCGCACCCGCCGCGCGCCTGCGCGTGCTGCCGTGCTTCAACAGCATCCAGCTCCTCTGCCACCGGCTCGCGCTGCCCTACCAGGAGCTCGTCGCCACCTCCGTCCACGGCCGCGACTGGGCCGAACTCGACGCCGCACTCATCCGCGGCGAGCGCCTGATCGGCGTGTTGACCGACGCCGAGCGCACGCCCGCCATCGTCGCGCGCCGCCTCATCGACTACGGGTTCGCCCACTACACCGTTCACATCGGCGAGGCACTGGAATCGCCCACCGAACGCGTGCTCACCCTCACCGCGGAGCAGACGACCCGCGAGTGCTTCGATCCGCTCAACTGCATCGTCCTCGCCGCCTCCGAGCACCGCCCACCCACGCTCGGGATCGACGAGGCCGCCTTCGCCGGGCTGCCCGGCCGGCCCGACATGGTCACCAAGATGCCGGTGCGCCTCGCCTCACTCTCGCGGCTCGACCTCGCCCGGCGCCGCTGCCTCTGGGACATCGGCTTCTGCACCGGCTCCATCTCCATCGAGGCACGCCGGCTGCACCCGCACCTGCGTGTATTCGCCTTCGAGAAACGCCCCGAGTGCGCCACGCTGCTCACGCGCAACGCCCGCGCCTTCGGCGCCCCGGGCATCCAGGCCGTGATGGGCGACTTCTTCGAGCAACCGCTCGCTCCTCTGCCCGCGCCCGACGCCGTCTTCGTCGGCGGCCACGGCGGTCGCCTCGGCGAACTGCTCGCCCGCGTCGACACCGCGCTCGTCCCCGGCGGCCGCGTCGTCCTCAACGCCGTCCTCGACACCAGCCGCGCCGACTTCGAGTCCGCCGTCGCACGCCTCGGCTACCGCCCGCTGCCGCCGATCCGGCTCCAGGTCGACGACCACAACTCCATCGCCGTGCTCGCCGCCGAGAAACCGGCCGCAGCCCACCCCGAAGTCCGCCCATGAAGCTCGCCATCGTCGCCGGCACCGATGCCGCCATCGCCCTCGCGTTCCGTCTCCTCGAAGTGGAGCCGGACGCCGTGATCGTCTCCACCCGGGCGCATGCCGATCCACGCGTGCGCCATGTCGGGTCGATCAAGAGTTTCCTCGGCGACTCCTTCGGCTCCTTCGACGCCTTCGCCTTCATCGGCGCGCTGGGCATCTGCGTGCGCAGCCTCGCACCGCACCTCGCCGACAAGCGCACCGATCCCGCCGTCGTGAACCTCGACGAGGCCGGCCGCCACGTGCAATCCGTGCTCTCCGGCCACCTCGGCGGCGCCAACGACCTCGCCCGCCGCCTCGCCCACGCGCTCGGCGCCGAGCCGGTCATCACCACCGCCAGCGACGTGCAGGACCTCTGGTCGCTCGACCTTCTCGGCCGCGCCCACGGCTGGACGCCCGCCGCGTCGCCGGACTTCAACGCCGTCATCGCCCGCTTCGTCAACCGCCGCCCCACCGCCCTCCTGCTCGAGGTTCGCGACCGCGGCACCGCCTTCCTCGAACGCACCCGGCCGGCCCACGTCACCGTTTTCCAACGCTACGAGGACATCGACTTCGCGCGCTTCGAGCTGCTCATCGCCGTCACTTATCGGCGCCTCGCCCCGCCCGTGCCCTGCCTCCAGCTCTGGGCGCGCGCGCTGTGCGTCGGGATCGGCTGCACCCGCGGCGCGCCCTCCGCCCCGCTGGCCGAATCCGCCGACTCGCTTCTCGCCACCAACAACTTTCCGCCCGCCGCCGTGCGCTGCGTGGCCTCCGCGGCGCTCAAGGCAGACGAGCCCGCCCTGCGCGACTGGGCCGCGACGCTCGGCGTGGAGTTCGTCACCTTCGACGACGCCACGCTCGCCGCGCAGCCCGTCGTCACGCCCTCGGCCGTCGTGCAGGAAAAGATCGGCCTGCCGAGCGTGGCCGAGGCCGCCGCCCTGGCCGCCGCAGCGAAGGGGCCGTTGCTGCTGCCCAAACAGAAGGCAGCCCTCGGCGGCGACCACCACCACACACTCGCCGTCGCCCTCGACCGCCGCCTCCAACGCCGCGCCCGGATCGCCATCGTCGGCGCCGGTCCGGGCGACCCGGACCTGATCAGCGTGCGCGGTCGCCACTTGCTGGAAACAGCCGACTTCGTCCTCTACGCCGGGAGTCTCGTGCCGGTCGCGCTCACCCGATGCGCGAGATCCGGCGCGGAGGTACGAAGCTCCGCCGGCATGGACCTCGACCAGCAGATCGAGGCCATGGCGGAGCACTACGCGCTCGGCCACCTCATCGTGCGCCTGCACACCGGCGACCCCTGCCTCTACGGCGCGATCCAGGAGCAGATGGCCGAGTTCGACGCCCGCGGCTGGGACTACTTCGTCGTCCCCGGCATCTCCGCCTTCCAGGCCGCCGCCGCGCGCCTGCGCACCGAGTTCACCATCCCCGAGCTCGTGCAGACGATCATCCTCACCCGAGGCGAGGGCGCCACGCCCATGCCGGAGCGCGAGAAGCTCGCCGAGCTCGCCCGCCACCGCGCCACGCTCTGCGTCTACCTCAGCGTCGCCCTTGCCGACGACGTCCAGCGGCAGCTCCTCGAGCACTACCCGCCGGATACGCCGCTCGCCCTGCTCCACCGCGTCACCTGGCCGGACGAGCGCGTCTACACCGGCCGGCTCGACGAGCTCGCCGCCATCGTCCGCGAGCGGGAGCTCACGCGCACCACGCTCATCGTCGTCAGCCCCGCGCTCGGCGCCCGCGGCGGGCGTTCGCATCTCTACGATCCGGCCAAGGGCCACGGCTTCCGTGCGCCGCGAAAGGAGGCGAGCTGACATGATCCTCGTCTTCGGCGGCACCACAGAGGGCAAGCGCGCCGCCGCCGCCCTCTCCGGCGCGGGACATCGTTTCGTCTATTCGACGAAGCTGCCCGTCGTCATGCCGCCGTTGCCGGGCATGCGGCTGCGCCACGGTCCGCTCACGGCCGACGCGCTCCGGAGTTTCTGCCGCGAAGAACGCATCCACGGAATCGTGAACGCCAGCCACCCCTTCGCCGAGGTGCTGCATGCCACCGTCGCCGAGGTGGCCGCCGCGCTCGGTCTGCCGGTCTGGCGCTTCGAGCGCCGCTACCCCGAGCGCGACCGCTCCTCGGCCTGGCTGCGCTACGTGCCGGACTTCCCCGGCGCGCTCGCCACGCTCGAGTCGCTCGGCCGCGAACCGCTGCTCGCGTTCACCGGGGTGCAGACCATCGCCAAGCTCCGCCCGTGGTGGGAGCGGCATAGCGCCTATTTCCAGATCCTCGACCTGCCGCACTCGTTCGCGTTGGCGGAATCGCTCGGCGTCCCGCGCGAACGCCTTTTCGCCCACGCGCCGGCCACCGAGCCGGACGAGCTCGTCCGGCGGATTCGCGAGCACGGCATCCAGGTGATGATCACGAAGGAGAGCGGCGAATCGGGGTTCCAGTCCGTCAAGGAGCGTGCCGCCGCGCTCACCCGTACGCCGCTGCTCGTCGTCGAGCGGCCGGCCACGCCTGCGGGCTTCATCCCCGTCTGCAACGAGACCGGGCTGCTCGCCGCCGTCGGCCCGGAGGTGTCCGCATGACAACGACATTCCCCTCCGTCACGCCGCCGCTGCGCACCGGGTTCACCACCGGGCTCTGCGCCACGGCCTGCACCCGCGCCGCGCTCCAGGCTTGGCTCGGCGGGCACCCCGTCGCCGTCGTCTCCGTGCGGCTCCCCGACGGCGAACCGGCCGAGTTCGCCATCGAGAGCTGCGAGATCGCCGAAGCCGGCGCCACCTGCACGGTGCGCAAGGATGGCGGCGACGATCCCGATGTCACCCACGGCGCCAGCGTCGGCGCGAAGGTGGTCTGGCATCCGGAAAACGGTGTCGAGTTTCGCGCCGGCGAGGGCGTCGGCACCGTCACGCTCCCCGGGCTGCCGCTCCCGGTCGGCGAACCGGCCATCAATCCCGCGCCGCGCCGCATGATGACCGACGTCGTCCACGCCACGCTCGCCGAGTTCGGCATGACCGGCGGGGCGACCGTCGAGGTGTTCGTCCCCGGCGGCGCGGAGATCGCCGCGCGCACGCTCAACCCCCGGCTGGGGATCGCCGGCGGTATTTCGATCATCGGCACAACCGGCCGCGTGCGCCCGTTTTCCGCGGAGGCGTACATCGCCTCCATCAACAGCGCGATCGATGTCGCCGCCGCCACCGGTTGCCCGCGCGTCGTCCTCAACTCCGGCGGCCGCACGGAGGCCATGCTGCGCGCCCAGCTCCCTTCGCTGCCGCCGCAGGCCTTCGTCCAATACGGCAACTGGATCGGCGAAGCGCTCGCCCATCTCCGCCGCAAGCCGCTGCCCGCCGCCACGCTCGGCCTCATGCTCGGCAAGGCCGTGAAGCTCGCCTCCGGCCGGCTCGACACCCACAGCCGCGAGGGGCTCTGGGACCGCGCCTTCGTCGCCGGGCTCGCCCGCGAGTGCGGCTACGCCGAACCGCTCGTCGCCCGCATCGCCGACCTCACCCTCGCCCGCCAGCTCGCCGAGCTCTTCCCGTTCACCGCCGACGAGCCGCTCTACCGCGTCCTCGCCGCCCACTGCCACGCCGTCTGCCAGCCGCTCGTCCCCGCGATCCCGCTGGAGCTCCGTCTCCACACCGACACCGCCGGCTGGCTCGTCCACGACGACGCCGGCACCCGCCCCGTCGCACCCGAATCCCAATGACAGCCATCGACCAAATTCGCGAAGTCTTCCACCACATCGCCGGCATCCTTGTCTGGCCCGTGCTTCTCGGCCTCATCGGCCTGGTCGCCGCCATGCTCGTCGCCCTCGGCGCCTTCGCCCGCGAGGCGTGGGACCGCCGCCGCGGGCGCCGCGCCACGCTCGACCGCGACCGCCGCGCCCTCGATGCAGCCGCCGCCCACGAGTCCGTCGACGCCCTCGAGCTGCGCCTCGAACGCGTGCTCCAGTCCTCCGAGCGCCTGCGCTGGCGCTCGCTCGGCCGCCTCCGCCTGGCCGTGCGCGTCGGCCCCTCGCTCGGACTCATGGGCACGCTCATCCCGATGGCCGACGCGCTCCAGGGCCTCGCCACCGGCAACCTTCCCGGGCTGGCCAGCAACATGGTCACCGCCTTCGCCGCCACCGTCATCGGCCTGACGATCAGCGTCACCGCCTACCTCGTCTCCTCCGCCCGCGAGTCCTGGGTACGTGCCGACACCGAGGAGCTCGCCTTCCACGCCGAGCGCCTGATGCAGCGCCAGCCCGCCGCGAAGAACGAAAACGTGGAGACGGAGGCCTGAGCCATGCGTTTCGTCAAACACCGCCGCCTCGCCGCCCACGGCCCCGTCCCGGGCGAGGACGAGGACCCGCTCGCCGGCATCGCCAACCTCTTCGACGTCTCCGTCGCCTTCATCGTCGCCCTGCTCATCGCGCTCTTCGCCCTGTTCTCCGCCGGCACGATGCTCGATCCGAGCTCCTCCGTCACGCTCGTGAAGCAGACCGCCAGCGGCGAGACCGAGATCATCACCAAGAAGGGCTCCGAGATCAAAGTACAGAAGGTCACCGACAAGACCCTCTCCGGTCAGGGCACACGACTCGGCACCGCCTACCGCCTCGCCAACGGCCAGGTCGTCTACGTACCCGAAGGCGACACACCCGCCGCCCCCTGACGCGGCCTTCGTTTTCCATCACTCCCACAGCACCAGTAATCATGACAACACCCATGCGGCTCGCCGCCGCTCTCGCCATCCCCCTCGTCGCCATCCCGACGGGCGCAGCCCAGACTGCGCTCGCCGCCAACTCCGAAGTGGTCGTGCTCGATCCGTTCGACGTCACCGCCACCCGCGAGAAGGCGCGCGTGGTCGACATCGCCGCCGCCACCGCGGCCCTCGACCGGGCCACCATCCAAGCCACCGGAGCGGCCAACCCCTTCGACGCCCTCCGCTTCGGCGAGGGTGTTCTCACCAACTCCATGGGGCCTGGAGGCCAGGCCTGGGGCGGCATGACCTCGAAGGCCATCATGCGCGGCTCGGAGCGCGGCACCCTCGTCCTGCTCGACGGAGTACCGATGAACACCAACGGCTACTACAATCTCGAGGACGTGCCGCTCGACATCGTCTCCCGCATCGAGACCGTGCGCGGCGCCTCCTCCGTGCTCTACGGCAGCGAGGCCGTGGGCGGCGTCATCAACATCCTCACCGACGACAGCACCCGCAACGGGTTCTCCGTCCGCGCCGGCAGCGACGACTACCAGAGCTACTCGGTCTCCGCCCATGTCGATTGGACGTTCCGTGACGATCCCGGCAGCTTCGGCGTGATCGGCAGCTACCAGAACCAGGGCGAGACCACCGGGCTCTCCTCCGCCGGCAACGGCTTCGGCGGCGGCATCAAGCGCAGCGTCCGCTGGGCGCTCAACCAGGGCGGCTGGCGCCTCTGGCACCAGCACGTCGAGAACGACTACGCCTACTGGAAGTACAGCGACCTCGCCACCTGGGCGCGCACCTCCGTCACCCAGAAATCCGACTACGAGGACGTCAAGGACCACATCCGCCTCTCCGGTTCCGGCGAGCACTGGCGCGCGAACGCCTACGTGAACCTCCAGCAGCGCGACTACCTGCGCACCTCCAAGGCCAACACCAAGCCCACGCTCGACCGCGACGAGAACTACCTGGCCGGCACCTACGGGGCCGACGCCCAGTACCACTTCGACCTCGACTGGGTCGAGTTGCTCGCCGGCGGCACCTACGAGCACGAGCGCTACGACAACGAGAACAAGATGAACGGAGGCCACGACGTGGCCGACCGCGACAGCGCCTCGGTCTTCGTGCGCGCCCAGCGCACCTTCGCCGACACCTGGATACTCAGCGCCGGCGCCCGCGAGAGCTATGTCTCCAGCGGCGACCTCAACGCCTTCACCCCGCAGGTTCAGCTCGTCAAGAAGCTCACCGAGCGCTTCAGCGCCTACGCCAACGTCGGCCGCTCCTTCAACATGCCCTCGCTCAAGCAGCTCTACGACGAGTCCGGCATCTTCACCGGCGGCAACGCCAACCTGCAGCCCGAGCACGGCTGGAACTACGAGACCGGCCTGAAATGGGAGGGCGCGACCAGCATGGCCCGCCTCTCCGTCTTCCACATGGACTTCGAGTCCATCAGCTACGTCTACGTCGCCGCCGAGGATCGCAACTACCCGCAGAATCTCCCCTTCCAAAACACCGGCGTCGAGCTCTCCTGGCGCCAGAAACTGGGCACGGACTGGGCCGTCGACACCGGGCTCTCCTACGGCAATCCCGAGGAGCAGAAGACCGCCGGCGTCTGGAGCCAGAAATACGGCCGCTGGCAGGCCAACACCATGCTGCGCTGGCAGCACAAGATCTGGTCCGCCTCCTTCGGCCTCTCCTACCTCGGCGACCGCCCCTACTGGCGCGACCAGTATCTGAGCACGTTCCGCGCGGGCGTCGACCTCGGCCGCTTCGGCAAGGTGAGCGTCTCCGTCGATAACGTCTTCAACCGCCGCGACGTCACCACCCACACCTCAAGCGCCTACTACGCCACGCCGCGCGCCGTGCGCGTCGGCTTCGAGAAGTACTTCTAGCGCAAATTGCCCTCCGCTGTAGCCGGAGTCGCTGACCCGAGCCCGGCTACAGAATCCACGAACTCGCTCCAATCCGTCCCCGCCATGCGCCTCCGGTTCCCGCTCGCATTCCTGCTCCCGCTCCTCTGCCTCGCCGCTCTACGTGCCGACCTCTCGGTCTGCCTGCTGCCTAGCGATGTGCTCTCCCCCGCGGCGGTCGCAGCCGTCGGGAACCTCCGGCGCGATCCCGAGTTCTCGGGGATCGCCTTCCACGTGATCCCCGAACTCGGGCAGGACGCGGCCGACCGTGCGCGCCTGCGCGACGCCGATCTCGCGATCGTCTATATCCGCGGCAAGGAACGCGCGCTCAAGCTCGCCCCCGAGGTCGCCGCGCTCCGTGCCCGCGGCGCCACCGTCTTCGCCGTCGGCCCGACCTTCGATGCCGATCTTGCCGCCGCCGGCTTCGTCTTCGACCAGCCGCTCACCGACTACTTCACGGCGGGCGGACGCGAGAACCTCGCGCAGATGCTCCGGGCTGCGCTCGCCCGGACACTGCGTCCGGGTCTCGCGTTCGCCCCTCCCGTGTCGATCCCCGAAAGCGGCTTCTTCGACCTCCGCGCCATGCGCGTGTGGACCAGCCACGCCGATTACCTCGCCGCCTATCTGCGCAACCGCCCCGAACGCCGCGGCCGCCCCTGGGTCGGCATCCATCTTCCGCGTACCTACATCGAATCCGCCACGACTCGCGTCGTCGAGGCCGCGGCCGAGGCGTTCGAGGCGCGCGGGCTCAACGTCCTCGTCGCCTACGGCCCATCGCAGGACACCTCGCTGCGCCAGCTCTTCCTCGAAGCCGACGGACACCCGCGCATCGAGGCGCTCGCCTCGCTCTCCCTCAAGATGGGCTTCGTGCCCGAGAAGATCATCCCCGTGCTCGACGCGATCGGCGCCCCGGTCGTCAACGGCATCTCGCTGGGCGCCCAGAGCCGCGCCGAGTGGGAGGCCTCGCCCACCGGCATCGCCGTCCTCGAACGCTCGTGGCAGGTCGGCGGCCCCGAGCTCGTCGGCTCCATCGCCCCCACCGTCGTCGCCGCCAAGGAACGCGTGGCCGACGACGTCGCCGGCTCCGCCTACGTCATCCAGGTGCCCATCGACGAGCGCATCGACCGCTTCGCCGACCGCGTCGCCCGCTGGGTGCGCCTGCGCCACGCCGCCCCGGCCGAGCTCCGCGTCGCCGTACTTTACTACAACTACCCGCCCGGCCGCGAGAACGTCGGCGCCTCCTACCTCAACGTCCTCCCCGGCTCCCTCTGGCAGATCCTCCAGCGCCTCCGCGCCGACGGCTACACGCCCGCCGGCGCTCCCGAAAGTCCCGAGGCGCTCTTCTCCGCCGTGCGCGACTTCGGCTCCAACGCCCGCGCCAACGACGCCGCCGATCTCGACCGCCTCGTGCGCGGCGGCCACGCCGTCGTCTGGCCCGTCTCCGCGTACCGGAAGTATTTTGACGCCATGCCCGCCGCGCTGCGCGACTCCATCGTCGCCAAGTGGGGTCAGCCCGAGGCCAGCCACACCATGGTCTGGCACGACAAGGAAGGCCGGCCGTTCTTCGTCTTCCCCGTTCATCGTTGGGGCAACGTGCTCTACGCGCCGCAGCCCACCCGCGGCTGGGAGGAGGACGTCACCGCCTCCTACCACGACTTGAAACTTCCCCTGCACCACCAGTACCTCGCGTTCTACCTGTGGCTGCAGCACGAGTTCGACGCCGACGCCATGGTCCATGTCGGCCGCCACGCGACCCACGAGTGGCAGTCCGGCAAGGAGGTCGGCTTCACCTCGGCCGATCCCGGCGAGGTGCTCGTCGGCGCCGTGCCGCAACTGTATCTGTACATCGTCGACGGAATCGGCGAGGGCCTGCAGGCCAAGCGCCGCGGCATGGCCACCATCGTCGACCACCTCACGCCGCCGCTCGACCGCGCCTCGCTCAACCCCGAGATGCGCGAGCTCATGGGCCGCATCGGCGACTTCCGCGTCGCCCGCGAGAAGGGCTCCGTCGTGAGCGACGACACCCGCCGCGAGATCGCCCAGCGCGCCGCCAAGGCCGGCGTATTCACCGACCTCGGCCTCGCGCTGGAGCCGGGCCAACTGCTCGACAACCACCAGATCGAGGAGATCGAGGACCACCTCACCAAGATCGGCGAAAAGCTCACCCCGTTCGGCATGCACACCTTCGGTGTCGCCCCCGACGAAAAGGCCCGCCGTGCCACCGCCGACGCCATCCTCTCGCTCGAACCCGATCTCGCGCCCGACGTGCGCGCGAAGCGCCACGCCGAACTCATGCGGAAGATCGCCGATTCCGGCCCCGCCGAACTCGACGCGCTCTCCGCCGGCCTCGCCGGCCGCTACATCCCCGCCGGCCCAGGCAACGATCCCGTGCGCGCGCCCGACTCGCTTCCCACCGGCCGCAACTTCTACGGCTTCGATCCCACGCGCCTGCCCACGCCCGCCAGCTACGCCGCCGGCGCCAAGCTCGCCGCCACCACCGTCGAGAACTACCGCGCCAAACACGGCGTCTACCCCGAGCGCCTCGTCTACACGCTCTGGAGCACCGAGACCAACCGCCACGAGGGCGTGATGGAATCCCAGATCTTCGCCCTCCTCGGCGTGCGCCCCGTCTGGAACGCCCGCGGCCGCGTCGACGGCGTCGAGCTCATCTCCCGCGAGGAGCTCGGCCGCCCGCGCATCGATGTCACCGTCACCCCGTCCGGACTCTATCGCGACGCCTTCCCGTCCTTGATGCACCTCATCGACCGCGCCGTCGACCTCGCCAAGAAATCCGCCGAGGCCGACAACGCGATCGCCCGCCACATCGCCGAGACGAGGACCGCATTGCTCGAACGCGGCGTCGATCCCGCCCTGGCCGAGCGCCTCGCCAGCGTGCGACTCTTCAGCTCGCCGCCCGGCGCCTATGGCGTCGGCCTCGAGCGCGTCATCACCGCCGACAAGACCTGGGACAAGGAGAAGCAGGTCGCCGACGTGTACTTCAATCGCGTGGGGCACCTCTTCGGCCAGGGCTTCTGGGGCGACGCGCCGCAGGAGGGCCCGCAGGGGCCCGTGCTCGCGCAGGATGTCTTCAAGCTCGCGCTCAAGGGCGCGCAGGGTGTCGTCCACAGCCGCTCCAGCAACGTCTACGGCGCCATCGACATCGACGACGTCTACCAGCACCTCGGCGGCGCCGCCATGGCCGTGCGCCAGGTCAACGGCAAGACGCCCGAGGCGCTCATCTCCGACCTCTCCGACCCGCGTGCCGCCGAAACGGTGACACTCGAGCGCTACATGGGCCGCGAGCTGCGTGCCCGCTATCTGAATCCGAAGTGGATCAAGGCCATGCTCGACGAGGGCTACGCCGGCTCGCGTTTCCTCATGCGCATGACCGACAACCTCTGGGGCTGGCAGGTCACCGTGCCCGAGGCCGTCGACGGCGCCAAGTGGCAGGAACTCTTCGAGGTCTACGTGCAGGACCGCTACAAGCTCGACATCCGGAAAAAATTCGAGGCCGCCGGCAACCTGCGCGCCTACGAGGCGCTCGTCGACCGCATGCTCGTCGCCGTCGACAAGGGCTACTGGCAGGCCGACGCCGCCGTCGTGAAGGAGATGCGCGAAGTCGCCGAAAAGGCCGCGCAACAGATCGCCGCCGAGGAGGCGAAGGAGTCCGTTGCGCGGGAGAGTATCCCGCTGCCCGACACCGCCCGCTTGCTCGATGCCGCTCCGTCCGCGCTCCCCGCACCATCCCCCGCGCCGGCGCCTGCCGCTCCTCCGCCGCCGGCTCCCGCGCAACCGGCCACACCGCCGCGGCCCGCAGCCCAGCCGCCCGCCCAGCCCGCACCAGTACAGGGCAAAGTGCTCGAGGAAGTTTCCGCGAAGAAGAACTCCGCCCCCGCGCTCACCCCCGGCCGCATCGCCCTCGGCGCGTTCGCCGGCCTCGCCGCCGTGCTCGCGCTCGTCGCCTTCGGCTGGTGGCGCCAGGGGAAACGCTCCGCCTCATGAGAACCGACGCGAAAACCACCAAGGGCCTCGTCCTCGTCCACACCGGCGAGGGCAAGGGCAAGACCACCGCCGCCTTCGGCATGGTCCTTCGCACGCTCGCCCACGGCCAGCGCGTCGCCGTCGTGCAGTTCGTCAAGAGCGACGACGATCCAGCCGAGCGGCGCGCGCTCGTACACTGGAGCGACCGGCTCGCGTACCACGTCTGCGGCGACGGCTTCACGTGGAAGAAGAACGACGGCCCGTCCCACGCCGAACTCGCCCGCGCCGGCTGGGAGGTCGCCCTCCGCCACCTCGCCAATCCCGCCGTGCAGCTCGTCGTGCTCGACGAGATCAACATCGCACTGGGCCAAGGTTTTCTTCCCGTCGCCGACGTGCTCGCCGGCCTCGCTCTGCGCCCGCCCTGCACCCACGTCGTGCTCACCGGCCGCGACGCCCCGTCCGAGCTCCTCGACCGCGCCGACCTCGTCACCGAGATGCGCGCCGTGAAACACCCCTACCGCACCCAGCGCATCCCCGCCCAGCCGGGCCTGGAATTCTGAGCCCACACGATGCATCCGAACCCAAAGACCGCGGAACCGCTGCGAGCGAGAGCCCGATCCAGCCATCCATCCGGCACACCTCGCACCACTCGGCACCGCTCCGTGCCCTCATCCCCCCTCCGTGACCGGTTCGAATAGCCTTCTCTAGCCAGCTCCCCATGACACGCCCCGCCATCCCCACGCTCGTCGTCGCCGGCACCTCCTCCGGCGTCGGCAAGACCACGGTCGTCGCCGGCCTGCTCGCCGCGCTGCGTCGCCGCGGGCTGGTCGTGCAGCCGTTCAAATGCGGGCCCGACTACCTCGATCCCACGCACCACACCCGCGCCGCCGGCCGCCCGTGCCGCAACCTCGATTCCTGGATGCTCGCCGACGAGCAGGTCGTCGCCGCCTTCCACCGTGCCTGCACGGGCGCGGACCTCGCCGTGGTCGAGGGCGTGATGGGGCTCTTCGACGGCAGCGACTACGATGGCGAACGCGCCTCCGCCGCCCAGATCGCGAAGCTCCTCGGCGCGCCCGTCCTGCTCGTGCTCGACATCTCCGGCGCCGCCCGCAGCGCCGCCGCCACCGCACAGGGTTTCGCGCAGTTCGATCCCGAGCTGCACCTCGGCGGCTTCGTGCTCAACTACGCCGGCTCCGAAAGCCACGCCCGCGGCTGCTCCGGCCCGATCGCACGCACCACCGGCCTCCCAGTCCTCGGCTGGCTCCAGAAACAGGACTCATTGAGCGCCCCCGAGCGCCATCTCGGCCTCGTCCCCGCCGGCGACACCCTCGCCGAGCAACAGCGCCTCGAAATCCTCGCCGACACCCTTGAGCGCCACTTCGACCTCGAAGCCATCCTCAACCTCGCCGCCACCGCCACCACGCCACCCGTGGCGCAAGCGTCCCTGCCTGCGGCCCCCACCACCGCCACCACGCCTGCGTGTAGGGTCGGACCTTGTGTCCGCACCGCCTCCGCTCCGCCCTCCGCCCTCCGCCCTCCGTCCTCCGTCGTCTGTCCTCCGTCCTCCGTCGTCAGCCCTCCGCCCTCCGTCCGTCCGACTCTCGCCGTCGCGCGCGACGAGGCGTTCTGCTTCTACTACCCGGACAACCTCGACCTGCTCGCCGCAGCCGGCGCCCGGCTTGCGTTCTTCAGCCCCGTCGCTGGCGAAGCCCCGTCGCCCGAGGCCGCCGGCGTGTATCTGGGCGGCGGTTATCCGGAACTGCATGCCGCCGCACTCTCGGCCAACACCGCGTTCCGCGACGCCCTCCGCGCCCTGCACGCGCGCGGTGCGCCGCTCTTCGCCGAGTGCGGCGGCTTCATGGTGCTCACCGAGGCGCTCGTCGATCTCGACGGGCGGCACTGGCCCATGGTCGGCCTCGTGCCGGGCGAGGCGCGCATGACCGACAAGCTCGCCACTCTGGGCTACCGCCACGCCACCGCCCTCGGCGACAACCTGCTCGTGCCGTCGGGCACCACGCTGCGCGGCCACGAGTTCCACTACAGCGTGTGGGACGCCCCCGACCGCGCGCTCGCGCAGGCCGCCTGGCGCCTGCGCGGCGCCCGCGCCGATTCGCCGGAGACCTGCGCCGGCTACGCCGAGCGCGGCCTGCTCGCCAGCTACCTCCACCTCCCCTTCGCCCAGAATCCCGCGCTCGCCGCCCGCCTCGTCGCGCGACTGAACGCCACCGCTTCCCCGTCACAACCGCTCACCCACACCTCATCATGCACATAATGGAAGGATACCTTCCGGTCGGCCACGCGGTCGGCTGGGGCCTCGCCTCCGCGCCGTTCCTGGCGTGGGGCATTCGCAACCTCGGCAAACAACTGCGCGAACAGCCGGAGTCCCGCCTCGTGCTCGGCGCGAGCGGCGGCTTCGCGTTCGTCCTCTCGGCACTGAAGATCCCGTCGGTCACCGGTAGTTGCTCGCACCCGACCGGCGTCGGTCTCGGCGCGATCCTCTTCGGCCCGGCCACGATGAGCGTGCTCGGTTTTGTCGTACTGCTGTTCCAGGCGTTGCTACTCGCGCACGGCGGGCTCACGACCCTCGGCGCCAACACCTTCTCGATGGCCATCGTCGGCAGCTTCGTCGCCTACGGTCTCTACCGCGGCGGTGCCGCGCTCCGGCTGCCGACCAACCTCTCGATCTTCCTCGCCGCCTCCATCGGCGATCTGGCGACGTATGTCGTCACCTCGTTCCAGCTCGCGCTCGCCTTCCCCGACCCCGTGAGCGGCTTCGCCGGCTCGGCCGCGAAATTCCTCGGCATCTTCGCCGTCACCCAGATCCCGCTGGCGATCAGCGAGGGCCTCCTGACCGTCCTCGTGCTCAACCTGCTGCGCAGCCACGCGGGCGAACAGATTGCGGCGCTCGTCCCCGCGTTGAAAGGAGCCTCCAAATGAAGAGACAGAACCTGCTCCTCCTGCTCGGCGTGATCGTGCTCGCGCTGATCCCGCTGCTCACCATCAAACCCGCCCACGAGGGCGATGAGATCTTCCTCGGCGCCGATGGCCAGGCCGAGAGCGCCATCACCGAGATCCGCCCCGACTACAAGCCGTGGTTCGCCCCCTTCTGGGAGCCGCCCAGCGGCGAGATCGAGAGCCTGCTCTTCGGACTGCAGGCCGCGCTCGGCGCCGGCGCCGTGGCGTATTGCATCGGCTACTATCGCGGGCGGAACAGCTCCGCCAAGGAGATGAATGCTGCGGCAAGTTGACACCGCCGCCTGCGCCAACCGCTGGCGCGCCCACAGCGAGTCCGTCTCCGTGTTCTGCGGCGGCCTGATGCTCTGCGCCCTGCTCGCCCCGCCGCTGCGCGCCGCGCCGGCGGTGGCGGGTGTGGCACTGCTCGCCGCCTTCGCCGGCGCCCGGGTCCCGGCGCGCGACTACCTGCGCGCACTGCTCATGCCCGTCGCCTTCCTCGCGACCAGCGCCGCGGCGCTCTGCGTTTCCATTTCCTGGAGCCACGGTCCGCGCTTCGCCTACAGCCCCGTCGGGGCACATACCGCGCTCGAGGCCGGCGTGCGCGCCTTCGCCGCGATCTGCGTCACCATGCTCTTCGCCTTCACCGTGCCGTTCACGCAATGGCTCGCGCTGCTGCGCCGCGCTCGCACGCCCGAGCCGCTGCTCGACCTCATCCTCGTCACCTACCGCACGATCTTCCTGCTCGACGACGGACTTGCCTCCATCGTGCGCGCGCAGACCGGCCGGCTCGGCTACCGCGACGCCCGTCGCGCGCACCGCTCCGTCGCGCTAGCCGCCGGCGCGCTCTTTCTCCGTTCGCTCGACCAGGCCCGCCGCCTCGAACGCGGCCTGGCCGCGCGCAACTACACCGGCCGTCTCACCGTGCTGCTGCCGCCCTCCGCCACCCGCGCCCGCCATCTCGCGCTCGCCCTCGGCGTGCCGGCGCTCGTCGCCGCCGCCGCGTTTCTCCCCCTGCCATGACGCCCCTTCTCGAACTGCGCTGCCTCCACTACGTCTATCCCTCCGCCGGCTCGGCGCAGCGTCCCCCGGCGCTGGCCGACATCTCCCTCGCGATCCGGCCGGGCACGCGGCTCGTCCTTCTCGGCGCCAACGGCGCCGGCAAGTCCACCCTGCTCTGGCATTGCAACGGCACGTTGCGTCCAACTTCCGGCGACATCCTCCTCGGCGGCAAACCCGTCCGCCACTCCCGCGCCGAGCTCACCGAGCTGCGCCGCCGCGTGGCGCTCGTGGCACAGGAGCCCGACGACCAGCTCTTCGCCGGCACCGTGCGGCAGGATGTGTCGTTCGGCCCGATGAACCTCGGCCTGCCCGAGAGCGAGGTTCGCGTCCGCGTCGACGAGGCGCTCGCCGCGCTCGACCTCGTCGCCCTCGCCGACCTGCCGCCGCACCAGCTCAGTCACGGCCAACGCAAACGCGCCGCCCTCGCCGGCGCGCTGGCGATGCGCCCCGAGCTGCTCGCGCTCGACGAACCCACCGCCGGCCTCGACCCGCGCGGCATCGAGGCGCTGCACCGCCAGCTCGATACGCTGCACGCCCGAGGCATGGCCATCGTCTTGACGACCCATGACATCGACTTCGCCCACCGCTGGGCCGCCGAGGTCGTGGTGATGGACGCCGGCCGCATCGCCGCCCGCGGTCCCGCCGCCGAGATCTTCGCCGAGGCCGCCCTGCTCCACCGCGTCGGCCTCCGCCAGCCCTACGCCCTCGCCGCATGCGACACCTCCGTGGGGCGGCGTTGAGTCGCACCGGACACTGTCCGCCCACCACGCGCGTCGCCGCGGATCGCACCCGACTGCGCGGCCACCTCACCCTCGAATTCTCCAACGCCAGCGCCGCCGACTACGCCGTGAGCTATCGCACCCGCGCCGGCAAGTACCAGTCGCAATACGTCACGTTGCCGAAGGTGTAGCCCATTCCGCCAAAGCGACGCGCCCCGGCTGCGCGGACTCAACCGAGTGCACAGGCACCGGGCCCGCCACGTGGTTCCCTCAGCGTGATCCACGCCTTTGCATTTGCTAGCCGCAGAACTGCCTGACTGCCCACAACCACCTATTGGTTTCGATCACATATTAAAATCATCGTACTTTACATTCTCCGTTCTGGTCTTACCTTCCCCGCATGCCCAACTCCCAATCGCTTTCCAGCATCGTCGGCCGCGAGGCCTTCATCAGCAAAACATGGGAAGACCTCGCAACCAAGAGCCTCTACATGAACGATCTGCGCCGCATCGGGAAGACGCAGATCATCCGGAAGATGCATGCCGAGCTGCCGGCAGGCTGGCTCGCGGTGTTCTCTGACCTTGAGGGCACGCACACGGCTGAGGAGTTCGCGGCGCTCGTTTACAAGGACTCGGCTGCAGTCCTGACGAAAAAGCAGAAGGCGTTGCGCAAGATGTCTGCCCTGCTGGGAAAGGCGGCCGGAACCGAGCTCGCAGGCGTTCTCAAGCTGCCGGATGGTCAGACCGCTCCGTGGAAGGAGATCCTGCGAACGACATTCGACGACATGGCCGAAGTGCTCAGGGAGTTGCCCGGCACCCGCATGGTCTTCTTCTGGGACGAGGTGCCCTACCTGCTCGAAAACATCGCCGGGCCGGATGGGAAGGGAAAGGACATGGCCATGCAGGTTCTCGATATCCTCCGTGAACTATCACAGCGCCACGATACGATCCGCCTCCTGCTGACCGGCTCCATCGGCATCCATCACGTGCTCCGCAGCCTGTGGGACGAGGGCTACAAGGGATCGCCGCTCAACCACATGAACCTCATTCAACCGGGGCCGCTGGAGCCGGCGGACGCGGCTTCGTTTGCGAAATCAGAGATCGTTCGCCGCGGACTGTGCTCCACAGAGAGCGATGCCTGTGCGGCCGCCCTGTCAGAGATGGTCAGCCATGTGCCCTTCTACATCGAGAAGCTCGCTGCCCGCCTGCCGCTCGGCGTGAACCTCACGCCGGCACTCATTGATGCGGAACTGAAGAATGAACTCCGCTCCGATGCCAGCGATTGGGATCTCGACTACTACTACCGGAGGGTGAAAGCCGCTTTCCCGCAGACCGAGAAACTTGTGCTGGCCATTCTCGACAGCGTCGCCACCTCGGTCGCTCCATCCCTGCCATTCGACGAGATCCGCCAGCTGATCGCCGCCCGCATGGCAATCGACGATGAAGTCCTCCGCGAGCATCTGAAGCTCCTCTGCATGGACCACTACCTCGTGCGCGATGAGGCCAACGCCTACCGTTTCTACCTCCCGCTCATCCGCCGCTGGTGGGCGATCAGCCGCAACCTGAAATCCAACTGCTCATGAGCAACGACTGCCCGTTCATCAGTCATTTCTCCCCGCAGTGGACGAACCCGGAGTATCTGGAAAAGATCCTAGTCCAGCGTGCCGATCTGCTCGCGGCCAGCGTGGCCGCTGTGCGCGACAGCGTGCTCACCGACCGGCGGCGCCACCTGCTCTTCATCGGCCCCCGGGGTGCGGGGAAGACCCACCTCGTCACCCTCATCCACCACCGCCTCCGCCAGGATGCCGCACTGACCGACCGCATGCGCGTGGCGTGGCTGAACGAAGACGAGACCGCCACCAGCTTCCTGCGCCTGCTCATCGCTATCTACCGCAGCCTCAGCGACCGCTACCCGGACGAGTTTCCCGCCACGACGATCTCCCAGTTGGCCGGCAAAGACCCCGCCGTGGCCCAGGAGCAGCTCACCCGCGATCTGCTGCGCGACCTCGGCGGCCGCGTGATCGTCTGCCTCATGGAGAATCTCGACTGCCTCTTCCGCAGCCTCAGCGTGGCCGAGCAACGGAACTGGCGGGCCTTTCTGCAAAACCACCCCGTCGTCGTCACCGTGGGCACCGCGCAGGCGCTGTTCGACGGGATCGCGAATCAGGATGAACCCTTCTTCGGCTTCTTCGACACCCGCCACCTCAAGGCGCTCTCCGTGGAAGATGCCCGTACCCTCCTGGAACGCATCGCCACCCTCCAAGGGCGCACCGACTTGGCCGAGTTCCTCCGTACACCCACCGGCCGGGCGCGCGTGGACGCCATCCGTGCTCTCGCCGGGGGAAACCCGCGCCTCTACCTCATCTTCTCCGACCTTCTGGTGAACGCCGCCGCGCTCAACGACCTCGTGCGTCCGTTCGAGGAGATGGTGGATCGCCAGCTCACCAGCTACTATCAGGAGCGCCTCCGCTGGCTCAGCCCGCAGCAGCGCGAAATCGTCCAGTTTCTCTGCCGCGCCAGCAGCCCCGTGCCGGTGAAACAGATTGCCGAGGGGCTCTTCACCACGCCCAACTCCATTTCCGGCCAGCTCAAGCAACTCCGCGAGTACCGCTACCTCGACAGCCATCCGCTGGGACGTGAGGCCCTCTACGAACTCGCCGAGCCGCTCATGCGCCTCGCGCTCCAGGTGAAGGAAACGCACGATCGCCGCCCGCTTGCGCTCATCGTGGACTTTCTCCGCGTCTGGCATGAGCAGCAGGAGCTCGCCGACCGCCTCGCCCAATGCCCCGCCGAATCCCCCGCCCACGCCTACCTGGAAACCGCCCTCCTCCTCCTGCTCACCGGGCCCAACCTGCGCCACGAACTGTTCCGCCGGGATCTCGATCTTGCTGGGCCGGAAGAATGCGATGACACCGCCCTAGAAAAAGCCCGCACTGTCGCGAACAGCGGCCAAGCTACGGATTTGAACCGCCTTGGATTCATTCTGAATGCCCGGAAAACTTGGGACGAAGCGATTCGGGTCTTCACGCAGGTGATCGAGCAGGAATCCGCTACGCCAGCCGAGATTGCCAAGGCCTTGCTCCGCAGAGGCGTGGCTCACCGCTTTGCCGGTAGCCCGGAGCAAGCCATCGCCGACTTCACCCGCGCCATCGAACTGCCCGATGCTCCGCCCGTGCTTGTTTCCAAGGCACAATTCAGTCGCGGTCTCACGCAGGGGGAAGTCGGGCGGACCGACGAAGCCATCGCCGACTACTCCCACGCCATTGAAGCGCCCGAATCTCCACCCGAACAAGTCGCCATGGCGCTCGTATGCCGGGGCTTCACGTACAGTCAAGCTGGGCGATTCGCCGAAGCCCTGGCCGACTACACCCGCGCCATCGACCTGCCCGACGTTCCACCCGAGCAGGTCGCCATGGCGCTTTTCAACCGGGGTTTCTCGCACGGGCGAGTCGGGCGGACGGACGAAGAAATCGCCGACTACACCCGGGTCATCCAACTGCTCGATGCTCCGCAGGTGCAAGTTGCCAACGCACTCGCCTACCGCGGCATCGCGCACGGACAAGTTGGCCGGACCGACGAGGCCATCGCCGACTGCACCCGCGCCATTGAAGTGCCCAACGCTCCGACCGAGCTGGTCGCGCTAGCAACTGCGTTCCGGGGCATCCTTTACGGCCAAACCGGGCGAACTGATGAGGCCATCGCCGACTGTACCCGCATTGTCGAACTGCCCGTGGCGCCTCCCATGCTACTCGGCAACGCGCTCGCCCTACGGGGGACGCTCCACGCCGTGAAAGGCCTGCATGAAGGCGTGCTGCGAGATCTCGGCCTGCTTTTTACGCTACCGGATGAGAATGCCACACGCGAAACCCTAGCCAACCGCCTCCATATTGAGGCGAGCGAATGCGTGACCGCCATCTTCGCCGTGACCACCGACACCGCGCGCTGGACCCAACTTCTCACGGAGTTCACCGGCCACTTCGCCCATTTCGGCGGTCTGACCCAGCTGGGCGAAGCCGCCGTGAAACACCTGCCGACAATCGGCGCCAGCCCGCTGAACCACGCCGCCTGGGATGCCTGGGTCGGAGCCTGGGAAGCCGCCCGCGCCGCCCTGCCAAACAAAGATCAGGACCAGCTCGACATCCCCCTCCGCCTGCTGCGCGCCGGTGTCGACTGGCTGAAGACCAAGGACGACGCCCATCTACTGACCCTACCCCGCGAAGAACGCCGCATCCTCCGCGAGGCGCTGAACCTGCCACCGGAAGAACGAGCTGAAGCATCGAGCTGAATGCTCGTCACCCGCACTCACTCACCGAGCTCCGTGCCCTCGCCCGCCTCTGTGATCTCCGTGACCTGTCTGCTCCGATTCGGCAGCCGTGTCGGGTCGCCGCCGTCCCCACTCGGCGGACGCCACCAACTACACCATGGAGGCTCTCCATCCTCCGGCTCTGGCGATCAGCCGCAGGGCACGCCCGGCGGATCGACCACCGCATGCCCCACGGACACGACGGCCCAGGTCGCGATGCCCGTGGGGCTGCACGTCGTTTTGCCCGCTTGACGCGGGGGGCCGCCGGCGCTGCCCTCCAGCTTCTCGTTGTTTGAAACCAACCCTATCGCCGCCGCATCCCGCGACGGCGAACGCGTGCAGCGGACGGGGAACGCCGTGAAAACCGGCGACAGTCGCGCTGCGGTATCGAGTCACAAGTCCCAGGTTCCGGCGAGAAACGAGCGCCGGGGCCCACCGTACAGCCGCGCCTCGCGCGCGGCCAAGGCAGGGGCGAGGTCGCGGGCACCAGCCCGCCGCAAACTCGGAGTCCGAATACCCGGCTGTACGCGCTCGGAAATCCACATCGCCAGAATGAAAGGACTCCCATGCCAGTTAAGAAAACTCCGGGCCGCGACCTGATCGCGACCCACTCGCTCGGCTTTCCGCGCATCGGCGCGCAGCGCGAGCTCAAGCAAGCCGTCGAGGCCTACTGGGCCGGCAAGGCCGACCGCGCCGCACTCCACGAGACCGCGCGGGAACTGCGCCAGCGCCATTGGCTGCTCCAACGCGACGCCGGCCTCGACCTCGTGCCGTCAAACGATTTCTCGTTCTACGACCACGTGCTCGACACCACCTGCATGGTCGGCGCCGTCCCGCCGCGTTTCGTCTGGAAAGGCGGCGAGGTCGATCTCGACACGCTGTTCGCCATCGCCCGCGGCGTGCGCCCGCACTCGGGCACCGAGGCGCTCGGCAAGGCCTGCGGCTGCGCCCACCCGCTGCCCACCGGCGCCGTGGCCGCCTGCGAGATGACCAAGTGGTTCGACACCAACTACCACTACATCGTCCCCGAGCTGCGGCCCGACATGCGCTTCTCCCTCGGATCGACCAAGCCCATGGCCGAGTTCGCCGAGGCGCTCGCGCTCGGGATCAAAACCAAGCCCGTCCTGCTCGGTCCGGTCACCTGGCTGCGCCTGGCCAAGCCGGCCGCCGACACCCCGGCCGGCTTCGACCCGCTCTCGCTGCTCGAACGCCTGCTTCCCGTCTACCTCCAGGTGTTGCAGCGGCTCGCCGACCTCGGCGCCGAGTGGGTCGAGATCGACGAGCCCTGCGGCGCGCTCGAGCTGGAGCCGCAGTGGCGTGCGGCGCTGGAGACAACCTACGCGACGTTCGCCGCCGCCGAGCCGCGGCTGAAGCTCCTCGTTGCCGTCTACTACGGTGCATTGGGCGGCAACCTGTTCACCTTCCTCCGCCTCCCCGTCCACGCACTGCACATCGACAACACCCGCTGCCCGCGCGAGCTCGACACCGTCATCCGCGAGTTTCCCCGAGGCAAGATCCTCTCCCTCGGCGTGGTCGACGCCCGCAACGTCTGGCGCACCGAATACGATGCGGTGCTGCCCCGGGTCGGGAAGGCCGTCGACATCCTCGGCGCGGAGCGCGTCTGGCTCGCGCCCTCCAGCTCGCTCCTGCATGCGCCGGTCTCGCTCGCACCGGAGACCGGGCTCAGCCCCGAGATCCGGCCCTGGCTCGCCTTCGCCACGGAGAAGCTCGCCGAGCTGGGCGAACTGCGCGCGCTGCTGGCCCACCCGGCCAAATCCGCGCACCTGCTCGCGGCAAACCGGGCCGTCTTCGCCGCGCGCCGCGCGCACCCCGCGTTGTGCCGCAAGGACGTCCGCGCCCGCTGCGAGGGGCTTCACGCCGGCGCCTTCCGCCGGTCCAAGCCGTTCGCCGAACGGCAGGCGCTCCAGCGCGAGCGCCTGAAGCTGCCGCTGTTCCCCACCACGACGATCGGCTCGTTCCCCCAGACCGCCGCCGTGCGCACCGCGCGCGCCCGCTGGCGCAAGGGCGATCTCTCGAACCTCGACTACGAGATGTCCATCGAACGCGAGACCGCCGCATGCATCCGCGTGCAGGAGGAGCTCGGGCTCGACGTGCTCGTGCACGGCGAGTTCGAACGCACCGACATGGTCGAGTACTTCGGGGAGCAGCTCGACGGGTTCCTCTTCACCCGCAACGGCTGGGTCCAGAGCTACGGCAGCCGCTGCGTGAAGCCGCCGATCGTCTACGGCGATGTCGCCCGCCCGCGGGCGATGACCGTCCGCTGGTCCCACTACGCGCAGTCGCTCACCGCCCGCCCGATGAAGGCCATGCTCACCGGGCCGATCACCATCCTCCAGTGGAGCTTCGTGCGCGACGACCAGCCGCGCGAGGACACCGCCCGCCAGATCGCCCTCGCCCTGCGCGACGAGGTCGTCGACCTGGAGAACGCGGGGCTGCCGATCGTACAGATCGACGAACCCGCCCTGCGCGAGGGCCTGCCCCTGTGGCGCGAACACTGGAAGTACTACCTCGACTGGGCCACCGCGGCATTCCGACTCGCCGCCTCCGGCGTGCGCGCCGACACGCAGATCCACACCCACATGTGCTATGCGGAGTTCAACGACATCGTCGAGGCCATCGCCGCGCTCGATGCCGACGTGATCACCTTCGAGGCCTCGCGCTCGCGCATGGAGATTCTGGAGGCGTTCGAGACGTTCGCGTACCCCAACGAGATCGGCCCGGGCGTGTGGGACATCCATTCGCCGCGCGTCCCCTCCGCCGAGGAGATGGAGTCGCTGCTCGGCCGCGCCGTCCGCGTGCTCCCGGTCGAGAACCTCTGGGTCAACCCCGACTGCGGCCTGAAGACCCGCGGCTGGCCCGAGACGCTCGCCTCGCTGGCCAACCTCGTCGCCGCCGCCCGGCTACTGCGCCGGCGGCACGCCGCGCTCGAAGCCAGATGACCACCGCGCGCGCCGCCACGGTTCGCACCCGGCGGCGCGCCGCCCTTTCACCCAACGCCCACAATGATCCTCAACGACCGTGAAATCGCCGCGCTCGCCCGCGCCGGCATGATCCGCCCCTTCGAAACCGAACTCGTCCGGCAGGACGCCACCGGCCTGCGCGTCCTCTCGTACGGGCCCTCAAGTTTCGGCTACGACCTGCGCCTCTCGCCCCGCGAGTTCCAGGTCTTCCGCCACATTCCCGGCACCGTCGTCGACCCAAAGGATTTCAACCCGCGCAACCTCGAACGCGTCGCCCTCCAGACCGACGCCCGCGGCCGGTTCTTCATCCTGCCCGCCCGCAGCTACGGGCTCGGCGTCGCCGTCGAGCGGCTCGACCTCCCAGCCAACGTCACCGCGATCTGCTTGGGCAAGAGCACGTACGCCCGCTGCGGTATCATCGCCAACGTCACACCCGCCGAGGCCGGCTGGCGCGGCCACCTCACCCTCGAATTCTCCAACGCCTCGGCCGCCGACTGCCGCATCTACGCCAACGAAGGCATCGTGCAGATGCTCTTCTTCCGCGCCGAAGCCTGCGCCGTGAGCTACCGCACCCGCGCCGGCAAGTACCAGAACCAGTCCCAGCGCATCACCCTCCCCAAAGTGTGAAGCTCAGCGCGGGAACTTCCGGATGGAGCCGGGCGTCGCCGCCTCGTAACGGATCGACGAGAAGCGCGCGGCCAAGCCGGCGGCGCTCACGGCAGGCGCGGCAGAACCGCGCTTGAGCGGCCCCTTCGTCACGAGGCCGCCGTGCCGCATCATGCGCCAGGTCCGCCCATTCTTCGCCCGGTGGAAGGCGTATTCGTTGAAGCGTCGCACGATCCCGAGCAGGTCGGAAACCCGCCCCGACCAGCTCGGAGTTGCATTCATCGCACAGACCTCGGACCTACTTTCCGACGAGATCGTCGCCAACAACGATGCGGTAGCCCTTGATACGGCCGGTGACATCGGCCGCGCCTTGTCGCGGCGTATACCGGAAGCCGCCGATGGTCTGACTCCTGCCCAAATCGAGGATCAGCCGGTGCGGGAAGCCGGGCTGCACCTCGGCCCATTCGGAGTGCCAGAAGTTGGCGGTCTGCCCGTCGAGCGCGTTTTCCGCGGTGCCATCGCCGGCTACGCGCTCCTCGCTGTCGACATAGGCGACGGTCCAGCCCTCCGTGCTCAACGGAGCGCCGTCGGAGCCGAGCAACGTCAGCTCCGCGATGGCGGCGAAGGGTTTGCCGTCGTGCGCGTCGAGCGCCTCGAGACAGAAGAACCGGCCGCGAGCGGGCGCGCCGAGCTGCACCTCCTGCATGGCCGAGCCCGCGGCGAACGCGCCAGCATGGGCGGCCGGGCCGAAGTCGTCGCGCAGTTTCACCTCGCGACGTTTCGAGCGGGCGAAATCCAGCGCCGGGCGCAGCTCATCCAGGATCGGCCGGTCGAGCGCCGCCACGACGGGCCGCTCCGGGCCGAGCAGGTCGAGGATCACGACCTCGTTGTCGCCTGCCTTCAACCACGGACCGGGCACATACATCGTCTGCTGCGGACCGATGTTCCAGTAGCGGCCAAGGTTGTGGCCGTTCACCCAGACGTAGCCCTTGCCCCACGGGCGCATGTCCAGGAAGCAGTCCCCGGCCTGCGCGAGGTTCACCGTCGCGCGCCAGAACGCCGGCTTCCCCGCAAACGGCTGCGCCGGATCGGCCGGCGCGAATTTCAGTCGGCCGAGCATGGCCCCGTCGAGCGGAAGCCGGTACACCTGCCAGCCTTCGAGTGGCGTCGGCTGAGCGCCTGCCGCAGCGATGGTCACGGGGGCGTGGAGGCCTTTCCGGTCGTGGACTTCCACGCCGAAGTTCACCCGGCCCATCGCCTCGACCAGGATGTCGAGAGTCGCGGGCTGCGTCCGCTCCGGAAGGATAACGCGATAATTCCCGGAGCGCCGATCCATGAATCCGATCCGGCTTCCGTCGAGGAAGACCTGGCCGATGTCGTGCACCGCCGTCGCCTGGAGCGTGACAGCGGGGCCGGCGGGCAGCACGGTCCGATAGAGGAGGCAACCATGCGCTTGGTCGTGGAGTTCCATCGAGCGCGGAACGGCGTCGACCACAGCCTCCGGAAGATTGGAGAACACCGGCGCCCACTCCGCGGCGGCGACGGGCGCGATGGAAATCACGGGATTGCGCGCTGGCGGCTCCGGGAGCGTCTCGCCGGGCAGGAGATGTTTCGCCATCAACGCCCGCGTCCGTTCGAACTTCGGCGTCGTCCATCCCGCTTCGCTGATCGGCGCGTCGTAATCGTAGCTCGAGGTGTCCGGTTTGAAGGGACGATCCGCGCCGGTGTTGAAGCCGA
>Ga0209373_10001495_pt1 | contig 27079 bp, 18 predicted proteins | sample Higcelweek5metaG_FD_187173 | JGI IMG/M metagenome (GOLD analysis project Ga0209373, IMG submission 187173) | Freshwater pond sediment microbial communities from the University of Edinburgh, under environmental carbon perturbations - High... | ecosystem: Environmental > Aquatic > Freshwater >... | reverse complement strand
CCTCCCCTTCTTCTGCAATTTTCAGCGTTATTTCTCCCGAAATGGGAGCGACAATTTTGGTTTCATCCAAGTAGGCATTGACTTCTGCTTCAGCACCTCTCGCCTGCATGACAAGCGCATTGGCGGCGGCTTTGTCTTCTACTCTCGCCCCGGCAAGAGCTTCAGCATACTGAGCTTCCGCTGCATTCGCCGCAGCGGCAGTGGCCCGCATCTGAGTTTCTGCTTCATCCCTTTTCTGCACGGGCACCACACCTTCCTCAAATAATTTCTGAATGCGCCCATAAGTAGTGGCGGCCAATTGAGATCCCTCTTTCGCCCGATCCAGCATCGCTTTCGCTGCAGCAATCTGCTCGGAACGAGCTCCATTGGCGGCTTTATTTGCCTCTGCCTTTGCAGCATTGAGAGCTCCCTTCGCCTGCATTTTCTTCGCTTCAATCTCAGGGCTTGCAATAGTTGCTATGACAAAACCCTTGGTGACGGAATCCCCTTCACGGACAGCAAGTTCCAAGATCCGCCCCGGCACTTTACCTGCCACCATGACGCGGCGAGCTTCCATTTGGCCTTGGAGATATTCTGCCTCCGGCATTGTTGCAAAATGCTTTAAGGAAAAAAATCCTCCGATCAACAGAGCTATAATAACCAAAAGCGTAATAATCGCCGGAATTTTTTTCATAATTACTTCTCCAAAATTTCACTGATGCGGTCTACTTCTCCGCTGGTTTCCAAAAGTCCCGCAAGGGCAATCATCGATTGATAATTCGCCTGCAACATAGCGACCTTCAACCGAGAAAGCGCAAGTTGTGCATCGACCACATCTAAACTCGTAGCGACACCCGCTTCAAAAGCCTTTTTCTGATCTTCTAAGGATTCATCGGCAAGCTCTTCCGTTTTTTTCAAACTGACTAACCGACCTTGTGCATATTCAAGTTCCCGCCAACGTTTTTCCACCAACAAAGAAATATCTTCTGTGGCTTTATTTTCTAGACTCTGCACTTCTCTCTCTGTCGCTTTCGCTGATGCAACCTTCCCTGCGGTTTCTCCGCCATGAAAAAGATTCCATTCCATATTCACGCCCACAGCCCACTCCGGCTGGAGAATCGTCAAATCATTTGTATACAATTCTTTTTGTCCAAATAAAGCAATCGTCGGGAAATATTCTCCCCGTGCTACAGTAACAGCCCTTTCACTGCGTTTTTTCTCCATACGCAATTGCCGAAGTCCTGGGTGAATTTCTAAAGCCCGCTGTTTGTAACTTTCCAGCGACCCTTGCGGCGTTACTGATTGAATGGGCGTCACGGTAGAAACCGCGGTATCGCCTCCAATCGTATTCGCCAAAGCGAGTCTCGACAAAGACAGATCCCTTTTTGCATTTTCCCATTCGTTTTCCGCTTCGGCAAGGGCAACTTCTGCCCGCAACCGTTCGGCTCTAGATATCTGTCCCCCCGACTCCAACTTTTTTGCCTGCTCTACATGCTGTTCCAAAGTGGTACGAGTCGTATCTCTCAGCGCCGTGAGTTCTTCTGCCAAACGCAAAGTAAAGTAACGTGAGCACACTTCCATAAGCACCGCATTTTCTTTTGCATCATAGGCGGCTTTTTGGGCATCCACATTCTCCGAAGCGGCTTGGTAAGCGGAGAATATGCGCCCCCCTGTGAATATGGGCCACACTAAAGAAGCGGTCGCATTGAAAAACAAATCGTCCTGGACTTGAACTTCAAATTCATCTTCAGGAAGTTGTGCCGCTAAAGCCTGCTGTCCCGCCGTAGCAGAAGCATTCGCCACAGAAGAAGCCCCCGCCTCTCCCAAAGTCGGTTGCGTCACCGTATAAACACTGGTGTAAGTAGAGCCGTAATTGCTCCCCAAAATCGCCGTGCGCATAGATCTTAGGTCGATAGTAATAGGCTCATCTATTTTTGTTACCTTTCCCGAAACGGTAAGCTCAGGCATAAAACGAGAAAATGCTTCCGTTTTTTCACTCTCCGTGCGTTCTAACCCCGCTTTATTTGCCTGGATCTGCGGATTGTTCTGCCGCGCACGTTGGATAGCCTCTTTCAAAGATAATGGATCCGCGCTAGCGACAACCGCCATCCCCAAAAAGAGCACTACTGTGAATCGTTTTTGCATAGCCATCCTTTCTTAAGCCCATAAAAAGCCCAAAAGAAACTCTTTTAATTTTAGTTTCAAAAAGCGCACTTTTGCACTTTTAAAGATAAAAAAAGGCTCCCCTTCAAAGAAGCCTTCGTGACTAAAAATTAATGAATAGTCGTTTATCAAGAATAAATGGGCTTTTATAGCCTACCAGGAGTCGGATTCGCCGCTATCCATGCACCGGGCTCATAACCAGAAACGGTAAAATCGGAACGCGTAAGACTTTTACCCTCGCCATCCGCCTCAGAAGGCCAAGCCCCACCATCGGAATATAGCAAGGCATCAGACCATTGATAATACCATTTAAGGCCATTTATTTCAGAAGCATCCTCTGTGTACTCGATAGGGTTCATTATTACAATGGACTCCCCACGATTTGAAAGTTTACCCGAATATTGAACAATAGGGACCGAAGAAGCTAAACCCACTTGTTCCCGGTACCAGGCGGTATCCAAAGTAACAGTAGCCCCTGTGGTAGCTGTATAGTTTGTGGGGAGTAGTAGTATAATTCCATCAGAGGCAATGGTAATCGTTTTTGAGAAAGTAAGACCAATCCCTTCCACCTTCCAACCGGCAAGTTCGCCATTAATGATTCCTTGAAGCGTCACACTATTTGTGCTTTTATTGACCAATTCCAAAAATTCAACATCACCATCCGGCGGGTTATAGTAAGCTTCGCTGATGTATAAAGGTCCCATCAAAAGAGAAGTGTTTTCGGCATTCTTAGTCACCGTAGCCAAGGCCCCCTGAGCTAAATAACCATCGGAAAGCTCAGTAACGCCCGCTGTTTTTCCTGTCGGAACAGAAGGATATTCCAGACCCGTCTCGGATCCTGTCAGCGCGCCAGCGGTATTGACTTCGCGCAAATAAACATCCTCTCCGCGAGCAGTAAAAAACAGGCCATCTGTTACTTCATCGGTGGTAACTACCAAAAAACTACCCGCAGGCACGATAGACCCCTCGGGCAAATAGCGCACACTATCCGTAGCATCCGCGCGAACCAGCTTCCAACCGCTGATATCTACATTTTCGTTGCCCGCATTGTAAAATTCGATCCAAGCGGTATCGCTATTCCCATAAGGCATTATTTCATTAATCCGCACCGCGGGCGTTTTATAAACGGGATCAGCAGCACTACCTGGGTTTCCACCTACTGTCGTGCTTGCAGCCCATGATTCCGCATAAGCAGGGTTTTCACCAATAAAGACCAGAGAGCTACCGCCTCCATCCGCTTTTTTCGGCCACGGAGGGTTGTCATCAAAACGACAATCCGCATCGCCCTGACCATTCAATTTTACTTCCACAACATCGCCACTGTTCGAAAGGTTGCCTACCACAGAGCTTCCTTCTTCTGCAAGCCAAGGGCCGAACAAACGCCCAGTAAAATCCGGATACTTTGTGCGGAACAGTGTAGTATCATTAGTCACGACGATATATTCACTCGTATCCAAAGGCTCGTCTGGAAAAGCATAATAAACAGCGCCATCTAAACGAAGGCTCGCTTCCAACATACTAGTCAGGGGCGTTCCCGTCGCTTTGAGTTCAATAAATTCCAGAGAATCTGCACCGTGATACATAATTTCTGTGCATGCCATTTCAGTATAGTCTACACTACGGGTCTTTCCACCTTCATCGCATGCCCACATATTGAGAGCAACGAACGAAGCAAACACAGCTAGTTTTTTTCTCATCATTGGGATCTCCAAACTCAACCAAAATTTCCCGCTAATTGTGGGTAAACAGGATCTTTAAAACTTCTCGGATGCGCATAAATTTTTTGCCATTCCACAGCGGCATTCCCGAATTTAGAAAAACCACTTTGCTTGAGATTGAATTTTTTGATCAAATCAATCATCCAAAAAGGGACTTGCGTGGTGGGGCATTTCAACTCTAAAACAGCATCACAACCCGGAGCAAAAAAACGGGGTAACCCCGTAGACTCCATATAGGTGGGATTGATCGTATAATCAAATCCCGATTCTTCACGAAACCGCATACAGGTGTCAATGGTAACGCGAGAATAATCTTCGTTTAATCCAAACCAAGCGCGCCGCTTATATTGCGTGAGTAACCGAGGATGCGCATTGTGTAAATGCGTTTTATACAGAAAATCCTTCAAATAGGCTCGATCTTTGTCGTTCTTACATGGCCATGTCTCAGGTGGATTTTCCCACACAAAAAGAGGATTCTCACCTTTAATAGTGGCTCGACTCTTAAAACAAACATCGCGAATTTTGCGTTTCACTTCAAAGTGGAAAGTTCCCTTTTGATCGGGGTGTTCACCATAAGTACGAACCCGCATATTAAAGCGATCTAATAAACCCGCTTTTTTCCAATTCAAAAAAGTCCATTTTGGGGAATCCAAATAAAGGTTCGTAATCCAGTAAAATCGACCTGGAGTTATTTTGGAATAATAATCTTCCTCGCAATAAGGAGCAATAAATTGACCTATCGCATCGGCCCATTCCACAGGAATGTGGTACTTGAGCTCAAATCGCTCCAATAAACTGAATCCACGAGCGCCACTCATTTTGTAAGGCCTTCTTTCAAATGATTCGCCACATCTTCGCGAGCAAAAACACCTATATAACCTAAAAGAATGATGTAATCGTTATAAATATCATTTTCCAACTTTGCTATTTTAAGTTGGCTTTCAAGAGCGCTTTCACGGGCCCGTAACAAAAGCAGAGGATCATTGCCCGCTTTCATGGCAAAGTCCTGGAACAAAGCTCCAGCATCCACTTGACTTACAAAGTTTTTCTGCACTTCACGTTGAGCAATCAAGCCCATTATTTCTTCACGCAGACGAGCGACTCTTTGTGACATATCGCGTTTTTCTTCGAGATAATCACGTTCTGCATCAAGTACATCTATCTGACGCTTCATGTTATCGCTGCCATCGTTAGAGAATGCAGGAATTTTTACAGAAATAGAGGCATAAAATTTATCAATGGTGCGGCGATCATCGTCCTTTCTTTCCAGTTCCCAAGATTGAGATCCAGCTAATTCCTGTGTCCAATCATATTCGTATTTGCCAAAAACGTGCTTATAACCCACACCGATACTGGAGATGTAATCCTTATCTCCTGCCACTTCCTGATCATATCTTTTTGTATCCACATCCCATTTTCCTTTAGCTTTTGCCACTTCAGGGTAAGTATCTGGATTGTCTTTTGTATTCTTCAAAATTACAATTAGCTCTTCCATTGTAGGAAGCCATGCGGAATCCAAAACAATCGCATCAAAGCCTGGCACCCAAGACATCAGTTTCATTTTAGAATCTTCGAGTGCATTGCTATCTGCAATAAGTTCCGCAGTCAGAGTCGCCTGATTTTCCAGCGCCGTTACCAAATCTTGTAAGTCAAAGGTTTCTGCGCCGCTCTTTGCATGAAGTACCGCGATACGATCATCATTGACGGCGAAAAGTTGCTGATGCAACTGTTGCATTTTCAGTCGCATCACATAGCGAAAACTGTGCTCATAACGTTCAAAAAGAACAAGAGAGCGGTCATAACCTTTGAGGGTTTTCTGATAACCCGATTGCGCTTTCCAGTAATCTTCGTAAGCTGCACTTTCTCCAAAAGCCTTAGGTTTGATTTTAAGTTCAAAATCATGTTCCATAAAACCAAACCCATCCAACTTGTAACTAAGCTCCATTTCATCCCAAAGCTTTGTGGAAGAACGATCTTTGATGACGCTTTCCTTACGGGATGCGGCTTGTAAAACGGGATCTTCATTCGTAGAAGCGATCAACTTTTCCCATGTCAGTGGCTCTGCCCCGACAGTTAAAGCAAGTAACCCGCACAAAGCGATGGCAGACTTCACTTGGCAACCTCCGACTTATTGCCATTATCCAAAATCTGCTTCCAGCCTGGCATTTCGGTAATGGAAACTCTCTCCCCCAAAAGAAGCGAATTATCTTCAGGAATGCGAATACTCACTTCGCGCCCATACATCGGCATATCGGGGGTCTTCAAAAGACGAAGCGGGAACGGAACAATACGGCTACTCATGCCCACTATTTCACCACGAATCTTTTGTCCATTTGCCTGAGAAGAAACTTCAACAAGAGTCCCCACTTCTGCATGAGTATATACTTTTTCGTTAATAAAACCCCGAATCATCGAGGGCGATTTGCGAGTCAAAGTGAGAATCGGGTTGAAACTTGAAATTTTTTCACCGTCTCGAACATCTACCGTGGCAACGACCCAATCACCCTTCGCGGTAATCACCAAGTCTTCTTGATCTTTTTTGAGCATATCCAATTCACGGCGAAGCGCGTCTGCTTCCGTGGCACTACTTGTCTGCTGTAAGCCTTTACTCCCACGAAGCAAGCGAATCTGAGAATTAGCACTTTCTTCAAGAACCTTGAGTTCCTTTTGCAAATTACGAATGCGCATCATCATCGCATCATTGGAATCCACCGCGTTCAAAGAAGATGCGGGAAGACTCTTTAATTTAGCGGCAATTTCTCGATTCTGCTTATACTCAGAATTTATTTTTTCAATCTCAAACAGAATCGTATTCCGACGCGTAGAGAGATCTGCTTGCACTTCCGCCACTTTTTGGTCAATGGTTGCCGTATTCAAGCTTCCACGACCTTCCAAAGCATCCAATTCGCGAGTCACTTCGTTCATACGGAGAGCGAGATCGGCACGACTTAATTCTACAAGCGTATCGCCGTTCTTCACTTCTTCACCCGGAACTACATGAACTTTCACAATCTCTACGGCATCCTGAACACTCACGACTGTTTCAGAAGCTTCTGCAATGCCTGTAAAAATGACCGTTTCGCCTTTGTAGAAAAAGCCGAGAGTCACTATGGCGACAATAGAAAGAACCCAGGCAATAGGCAATTTATGAGCACGGACAAATCGTAATTTACAAAACATTTTTACATCTCCGTTGTGGCATCTTGCATCATAAACTGAATGTCAGAAAGCCCCTTGATTTTGGAGAGTTCTGTAAGCACTTCCGCTGCCGGGTGCTCCTTGCGCAAGCGGATCTGGTAAGCGCAATCAATACGAGATCCTCCATCTACCTCTCTCATGGTCACCAAGACAAAAGTTTTAATATTGGCGCGCAACACCTTTTCCAAAGCCATCCGGGCGTCTGATTCGTTGGGCATTGCAAAACGCAACATCCCATCAAAGAAATTCTTCGTGCCGAGACCAGAACGACTCAAAATAAAAGCGATGATACAAAACACCAAAGTACCACCCGCAGCAACACCCCAAGCAAAAACACCGCAACCAATGCCTGCGCCCAAAGCCGCAAACAGGAACATAATATCTCGAGGATCCTTGAAACTCGTACGGAAACGCACAATAGAAAGAGCCCCCAACATACCGAGACCACGACCCACATTATCGCCAATGGCTTGCATCACAGTGGCTGCCACCACAGAACTCAACACAAGCGCTTGTACAAAGTTTCTGGAATAAGAAAGGCCTAAGAATGTCTTTTCATAGGTAAAACCGATACTGGATGAGAGGACAAACGCCAATAAAAGCGTGTAAATCATCGTGATGAGAGTCGGGTATGCCGTACTAGACTGTACAGCGAGTAAGTCAATCATAAACACTCCACTTGTAGATGTAGCTTCCAAAATACCCATTATAAGTATTAAAGTGAAACTTTGTTGTGTAAAAAAAATCTTCTAATGTTGTCGTTGGCAACATTTTTTTTATTTTGGGGTGAATTCTCCCTATTCTTTAAAAATTTGTACTTTTTCTGAGTTGGTTTTACCAATCAAATAATCACCTATAACATGCAATCAGAGGGAAAAATGGGAAAAAGCATCAAAGGAACCGCGACAGAAAAAAACTTGTTAAAAGCTTTCTCTGGTGAATCGCAAGCGCGTAATCGATACACCTATTTTGCAGGGGTCGCCCGTAAAGAAGGTTTAGTTCAAATTGCCGATATTTTTGAAGAAACGGCGAATCAAGAAAAAGAACACGCTAAACGCTTTTGGAAATTCCTGGAAGGGGGACATTTAGAAATCACAGCCACATTCCCTGCTGGCGCGTCTTCCAACACTCTAGATAACCTGAAAGCCGCTGCCGCAGGAGAAAATGAAGAGTGGACAACGCTTTACGCTGAATTTGCGAAAGTCGCCGAAGCGGAAGGGTTTAAGGATGTCGCCCTCGCATTCAAGCACATCTCCGTGTCTGAAAAGCAACACGAAAAACGCTACAATGATTTGTATGAAAACCTCAAGAGTGGCCGGGTGTTCAAACGCAATGGCAAAGTAGTCTGGCGTTGCCGGAACTGTGGCTTTTTGCATGAAGGCGAAAGCGCTCCGGAAATTTGCCCCGCTTGCCTCCACCCTCAAGCCTATTTTGAAATTCTCGGAGAAAATTGGTAAAGGGTGCCTCTAAAAATTGGTTTGCGGGAATGAAATCGAACGAGGTCGAGCCAGAGTAGGAATGAAAAGCGGTGAATACTGGTTGTATTGATGCCTTCGGCATCCGCTTCGGCGCCTCGATCATGATAGCGAGCACGTTCGCTATCGCGATACTCGGCTTGAACGCTCTTTGCCACTTTGAATGACGACTGTTGCAAAAGCCGAGTACAATGGCAAAGCTTGCTTTGGCATTGTTGAGGCTCAGCAACAGAACGAAGTTCACTATGGCGAAGTACCGCAGTCGATTTCATAGAAAATGAATTTTTAGAGGTACACTAAGGATTAAACAATTTACCGATTTCTGCTACAGTGCTCTCATTCTCGAGGGCACTTTCTTTTTTTTTCGAGTACAGAAGTAGATGAACGCCATTCCCAAAATAGCCGAAATTAAGCTCCCTAAAAGAATGCCTATTTTAGCGGAAGCGAGTGTCGTAGAAAGGCCTCCAAAAGCGAGTTCAGAAACAAAAAGCGACATGGTAAAACCAATGCCCGCAAGCATTCCACCGCCAAATAAAACACGCCAAGATACCCCTGTGGGGAGTTTTGAAATGCCGACTTTGATTGCAATAACCGAAAAAACAAAAATTCCAATAGGCTTACCAATAATGAGACCCGCCGCAATGGATACAGTGACCCCGCTAAAAGACGCCCATTCCACGAGCACGCCTGCATTAGCAAGCGCAAAAAGCGGCATAATGAGATAACTCACCCAAGGGTGCATTTTATGCACAAAACGTTCTTGCAGTGAAATACTTTCTTGAGATGTTTTTAAAAGTGTTCTGCACAAATTATACCTTTCTCCACTTTTCAGCTTTGGCCCACCAGATAAAAAATTGCCTATTTTAACGGTCACCACATCTAATTTTCCTTGACAAAGCCATGGTTTCACAGGTGTTAGAAGCCCGAGAGCAACCCCCGCAAGAGCCGCATGAACACCACTCATGACAAATGCGTACCAAATAATAACCGCAAGAACCCCATGGAAAACCAAACTCCGAAGCCCCGCCCTAAAAGAAAGCCAGGTAAGAGCCAACAACGCGATAGCGACCAATAGCGCATTCCAATAAATTTCCCCTGAATAACCTAAAGCCACCACCACAATGGAACCAATATCATCCGCAATAGCAAGAGTCAAAATCAGAACATGCAAACCGCGGGGAATACGATTGCCAAGTAATGTCATGCAACCTACCACAAAAGCAATATCCGTCGCCATAGGGATTCCCCAGCCGCGATCAGCCCCCTCCGGGCACAAAAGCATATACACGGCTGCTGGAAAAAGCATGCCCCCCAAAGCCGCAATAATAGGGAGACTCGCCGCTCGAATGTCGCGAAGTTCCCCATTGACTATTTCACCCTTCACTTCTAATCCAACCATAAAGAAGAACAATGTCATTAAGGCGTCATTTACCCACCAATGTAAAGGGTGCAGCATTTCCCAATCGCCCAAGGAAAAACCAATGGGAAAGCTCCAAAAATCAGTATAGGTATCTCTGCCAAAATTCGCCCACACAAGAGCACAGAGGGTGGCAAAAATAAGAAAAATGCCGGAAGTGGTTTCGACGCGCAAAAAACGCTGAATGGGAGCCATCAGACGATCAATAGGTTCCGTCGGGAAGAGATTCTCTATACTTTGTCCAGTTATTTCTTTATTTTTCATAGGAAATTAAGGGGGCGAAGGGTTTAACGGGGATCTATCTCGATTTTTGTTTCATAAAAAAACCCCTAAAAAGGGGTTATAAATCAATACAGATGTGGAGGCGGCCAGCGCGGGTTTTTCGAACTCATGTCCACCTTGTAGAAATTCTTATCAAAGCGGCCATCGTATTCGCCGTAGACTTGCATCACATAACGAGCCATCCACTTCGCAAGCTTCAGCACGGTCAACTTGCGACGCAAACGCCCCTGACAGTCACGATTCATAACATCAGGGAGTGTACTCGTCGTCAAAATTTCATCAATAGAGTGGCTATTCAGCTTTTCACGAGCTTCGGGACTCGAATGGAAATGAGTCACACCAAAACAAACGCGATGAGGATTTCCCTTCTTCAGGTGTTCGCAGCACTGCACAATGGTAGAACCTGTGCGAACCATATCATCAAAGACAATCACATCCTTGCCAGCCAAGTAATCAAAGTCAACTTCACTTTGATCGCTCAAGGTCATGCTCACTTCTCGTTCGCCACTACGAACCTTAGTCATGATCACTCGCTTGCACTCCGAAAGTTCCAGAGCATCCCACATGGCATTCACAAACGGCGTTGCGCCCTTATCTGGAGCGACAATGACCAAGTTATCCCCATCTTTACCTGTTTGAACAAAATTTGAGGTTTTGATGTAATTAGCATAAACTTCAGTAGGAATCATATTGTGGAAATGACCCTCAAAAATTTCACTGAAAAGCTGTTGTACTTTCACACTGTGATTATGCACAGTGACCACCGCATCCACACCAGAAGCTTTCAAAAGCTGGGCATAAAGCAAAGAGGTAAACGGCTGCCCATCAAATTTTTTAAGATCGGAAATGTCACGATCCTTTTCATTTTCACCAAAGCGGTGAGGGCCGCGATCTTGGGCACTATAGAAAAGGTCTGGTTCTACTAAAACTACGCGATCAGCTCCATTATCCTTAGCCGCACGAGCAAGAATGCAAGTACGCATCGCAAGGTCATTGCGGCTGCGATCATGGGTAGAAACAGAGCAAAGTAAAACGATCTTACCCCGAAGACGCTTACCGATGTTTTCTTCATCGTAAACATCCAACATGTAACGAGGGCAAAACTCTGAATTCGCAAATGTTTTCAAGGCGACCGTATCAGAAATATCATCACGAAGTCCGATATATTGAGCGATATCAATCGCGAAAGGATCGTCAGTAAAAGTTCCAGTAACTACGAATCGATCTAACATTGTAAATCCACGGGTTAAGGATTTAAATGGCCGCGTCCAAAATACGACCACCTGCCACCAAAGATAAAAAAAGCCCCGCAAAATGCGAGGCTTTTAAATGACAATAGAAAAAGCAAGTCTAAAATAAGGTTCTTTTTTGGGCTCACTTCAAGGATATCGGGCAAGCTTTCGCGTCCCAAATTTCCGTTGCATACTGGTGAATCGTACGGTCAGAACTGAACTTACCCATACGAGCAACGTTCAAAATGGCCATCTTCGCCCAACTCTTTTTATTTGAGTAGGCCTTTGACACTTCTTCCTGGCATGTCAAATAACTACGGAAGTCCGCCAAAAGCAAGAACGGGTCCGAAGTCAGAAGTTTTTCAACCACCTGCTTGAACAAATCCGGCCGGTCTGGGGAGAAGAATCCACTAGAAATCAAATCCAGAACGCGACGAAGATCATCATCCTTTTCGTAAAAGTCTTTCGGACGGTAGCCCTTCGCCACGAGATCCTGCACCTGATCCACAGTCATTCCAAAAATGAAGAAGTTACTTTCACCCGCTTCTTCAAGCATTTCCACGTTGGCACCGTCCAATGTGCCAATGGTGAGGGCTCCATTCAAAGCAAACTTCATATTGCCTGTTCCAGAAGCTTCTGTACCCGCGGTAGAAATTTGTTCTGAAAGATCTGCTGCAGGAATAATCTTCTCCGCAAAAGAGACGCGATAATTTTCCAAGAATACCAATGACAATAGACCCTTACATGCCGGATCCGCATTGATCATATCGCCCACAGATGTCGCCAAACGAATAATCTGCTTCGCCATCCAGTAGCCAGGAGCGGCCTTTCCCCCAATCAATACCGTGCGAGGGACAATCTTCTTACCATCCTTGATCTGGATGTAAAGATAAACGACATGCAAAATATTCAAAAGCTGACGCTTGTATTCATGAATTCGCTTCACTTGTACGTCAAAAAGGGTATTGACATCTAGGTCAACGCCCTGAGTTTCTTTGAGATACTTTGCAAGGCGCTTTTTATTTTCAAGCTTCACCGCCATGAATTCCTGTTGGAATTTAGCATCATCGGCGACCTTTTCCAACTGTTTCAAATCATCCAGGTTTTTGACCCAGGAATCACCTATTGTCTTAATCACGAGATCGGACATTGCAGGATTTGCTTTGCGCACCCAACGACGTGGTGTCACCCCATTGGTTTTGTTATTGAACTTCTCAGGCCAAAGCTCATAGAAATCCTTGAACAAGCTGGTTTTGAGAAGATCACTATGGAGAGCGGCAACACCGTTCACAGAGAAGGAACCTACAATAGAAAGGAAGGCCATTCGAACCATCTTTTCCGGTTGTTCCTGAATAATGGACATGCGACCTAAACGAGCGACGTCTCCAGGCCACTTCATCGCTACCATACGAAGGAAGCGAGCATTGATTTCATAAATGATCTGAAGATGACGCGGGAGTAAACGTTCAAACAATGAAACAGGCCACTTTTCAAGGGCTTCCGGCATCAAAGTATGGTTAGTATAGGCAAAAGTCTTAGAAACGATTTCCCAAGCATCTTCCCATTCCAATTTCTCTGAATCCACCAAAATGCGCATCAACTCGGCGATAGAAATTGCGGGATGCGTGTCATTAAGCTGAATCGCGATTTTTTCCGGCAGTTTGTCCCATTCCCCTTTGTGAAGCTTTTCAAAACGCTTCACGATATCCTGCAAAGAGGCAGAGCAAAGGAAATACTGCTGCTTAAGACGCAATTCCTTTCCATTCATAGAAGTATCATTCGGGTACAGCACCTTGGAAATGGATTCTGAAATTTCCATATCCTGTACAGCAGCGATGTAGTCCCCATTATTGAAATAGGCCAAGCCAAAGTCATCCGTGCTCTGAGCACTCCACAACCGGAGGTTGTTCACGGTGTTGTTGCGGTAACCAGGAACCGGCGTATCATAAGGGAGAGCGAGCACATAGTCTTTGGTATCCCAACGGCTGTGAAGTTTTCCTTTCTCGTCCTGCCAGCTTGTCACATAGCCATAGAACGGCACGCGAAGAGCATTGGCCGGTCGCGCAATTTCCCAAGGATTCGGCAAACGAAGCCAGTTATCGGGGCGTTCTTCCTGCTGTCCATCCTTAATTTTCTGGTTAAACATGCCATATTCATAACGGATTCCCATCCCTGTAGCGGGGAGCTCCAAAGTAGCCATGGAATCGAGAAAACAAGCGGCAAGACGACCTAAACCACCATTGCCCAACCCCGCATCCACTTCTTGCTCACGAAGATCTTCGAGGCTCATGCCCATCTCATCCAATGCTTCCGCTACAGCCCCTTCCACATCAAGGTTCAATACGGAATTGCCCAAAGTACGACCAATCAAAAATTCCAAGGAAAGGTAATAGACTCGTTTCACATCTTTATGGTAATAGGTCTCTTGCGTTTTTATCCACCGGTCAATAAGGCGGTCACGCACCGCATACGCAACGGCAAGAAATTTCTCATGCTGGGTGACGGTGTGTTCATCACGGGCAAGCGTGTGATGAATGTGATCAGCAAAAGCCTGCTTAAAGGCTTCTATTGAAGTTCCGAGGACTTCAGAGACGGGGATTGCGAACTGATTAGTCTTTTTAGGAGTCATTGTCGCCTTCATAGGGGGGAGAGGTGAAAGAAAAGCCAACGCCACAAATTTAGTTTTTTCATTTTTTTTTGGGAAAGCCCGATTAGTCTGAATTGGAATAAACAGAGGATATTACAAAAAAGCATAAAGAAATTTTTTTGGGTACATTATAAAGACCTATTATTTGATTCTGGGTTTTATTTCCATTTTAGGGTTTTATCTTGTGTGGGTTATATGAACGGTAACGAAAACATTCCGCATCTCTTTTTAGCGACTTTATCAAAGACCAAAGACTTTGATAAATCCCTTTCTCAACTCCTTGAAAAGGTGGGAACCGATTTCAATTTAAGTCATATTACTATTCGCGAAAGGAATACCCTCGAATACACCTTAAAGACGACTTATGAATGGTGCCTCCACGAAGAATACTCTTCCTTAAACCAATTGTTTCCCATGACAAAATCAGAATGGGACACAATGGCAAAACAATTTGATGATGAATTTTTTTTCTATTCCACCGATGCCGTCACCGAAAAACCGCCATTTTTCCATGTTGCTATTCTAGAAAAAGACCTTGTAGGTACAATTTCTTTTGAAAAAAGAAGTGCTCGACACCCTTGGGCACCAGAAGAATTAGATGTCCTTAAATGTGTTGGGTATATTACCGCCAATGCTTTATTAAAGAACCGAGCCTACCGACAAGCGGACAGAGCCATTGATAAAATTACCCACTTTGACCCTGTGACGAATCTTTTCACTTATTCGGCTTTTTGTGACCAGGCAACAAACCTGGTTCAAACCCTATTCACAAAGCAACGGATGGCGATTCTTTACGTTGACATTATTAATTTCAAATATCTCAATGACACCTACGGAGCAACGGAAGGGGATAAGTTGCTTCGTGCTTTTGCCCATTACATCAAAAAGTCTCCAAAAAATCTTTGTGCGACTCGAATTTTCTCTGATACCTTTGTGATGCTTGTTCTTTTGGATGAAAAGAGCACTCCAGACGGCATCCAAAAAAGAATCAAAAGTATATCAAATCATTTCTTAGAATCTCAACGACTTCTTTATCCAAGGTGCAATTTAGAAATTGCCTGCGGGGTTTCTGAAGTGGACGAGTCCAAAGTCAACATCGTGCATTTTGTGGACAAAGCGAACGCAGCCCGCAAAGATTTGAAGGTTCGATTTGGAGCCGGATGTTCTGTATTTAATCAAGAACTTGAAAACCAAATCGAAAAAGAAAATAATCTTCTCAATGCCATTCCTAACGCCTTTGAAAATCAAGAGTTCTTTTTTGTTTTACAGCCCAAAGTGGCTCTCGAAACAGGGAAGATCACAGGTGCCGAAGCTCTCGTTCGTTGGAAAAGAAATGACGGATCACAGCTTCCTCCCTCTGATTTTATTCCCCTGATGGAAAAAACCGGGGACATCACTCGCTTAGATTTTTTCGTTTACGAAAGCGTATGTAAATATCTCCAGGAACGCTTAAGGAAAGGACTTCGTACCATTCCTATTTCCGTAAATGTCTCCAGAAGACACTTGAAAAATCCACTCTTTGTGCAAACGGTTGAAGCGTTGATTCTCCAGTATGATATTCCGCCAGAGCTTTTGGAATTTGAACTTACAGAAACACTTTTCTTGGATAACCCAGGAGAAGCCATCTTTTTACAACAAAATCTCCATAACGCAAATTTTACACTTTCATTGGACGATTTTGGATCCGGATATTCCTCTTTGAATTTGCTCAAAAAAATGACGTTAGATATTATCAAGATAGACAAAAGTTTTTTAGAAGGGGAAAGCATTAATGCTGTAGATAAGGTAATTATTGATAGTATTATTCACATGGCAAAATTACTGAAAATTACCGTTTTATGTGAAGGCGCAGAAACCTTGGAACAAGTACAGTATCTCCGCAAAGCCCATTGCGAAATTGTTCAAGGGTTTTATTTTTCAAAACCTATTTCCATAGAAGCAATGAACCTTCTCCTGGATACGGATAAAATTTTTGTCATCCCTAATGCCCCTGAAACACTTTTAAGTTGCTAGTTTTTTTCTATGATCGTCACGCTATTTGGTTCTTCTGGATTAGTGGGTAAATATTGCCTAAATTTTTTAGAGAAAGAGCCCTCTATTACCAAAGTTATTCTCCCTATCCGGAAACAGAAAGGCGAGATAAAAAAGAACCCAAAATTTGAATATGTCGAAATTGATTTTTTAAATCTTTCTCAATATGGAAAGCTTTTCGCTACCGATGCTGTAATTTGTTGTTTAGGGACTACGCTCAAAAAGGCGGGGAGCAAAAAAGAACGTGAGTTTGTCGATTTGAATCTCCCTCTCGCCATCGCAGGACTTGCAAAATCGAATAAGGTCAAGCATTTCTTGTTAATCAGTGCCCAAGGAGCAAATCCCTCTTCTTGGATACATTACAATCGTACAAAAGGACTTGTAGAACAAGGACTAGAAATGTTTGATTTCCCGTCTCTTACGGTTGTGAGGCCCTCGTTACTTTTGGGGGATAGAACGGAAAAACGCAGGAGCGAAGAAATTTTAAAAAAACTTCTTGAAGGGCGTTTACAGTTTATCCCTGAGTTTTGGCGACCTATCCATGCCGAGACAGTTGCGAGAGCCTTAGTGCAATCCCTATTTGACCCGCCAAAAGGGAAACGGACTATCTATAATCGAAAATTGGTGCGAGCCGAAGCCGCTCTATGGGCTAGTGAAAACGCAAAAACTTCACAATAAAACTTATTGTTGTACATGGTTTTTTCAAGAACACTTTTATACTCTGACCGCCCTCTAAATAGGCTTTAATAAGTTTGTAAAGCGCAATTTGACTCGAACGATTTTGCCCCAACAGGAATCGCCTGAATTTCATTATTTTTTTGTGTTCGTTCCCAAAGCGCTTCATGCAAGTGATTTCAAAACGGCGAAGAAATTTTTCCGAAAGATCTCCCGCCATAAAGCCCTCGTGAATAATAGCAGCACCTATTTGACCCCCGCGCATCGCCGAAGCAATACCGCCACCGGTGAGCGGATTGGTATGGTGTGCCGCATCGCCTATCATAAGAAATCTTTCGCGAACACAATCCTTCAAATTCCCAGAAACAGGAATCAAACCACCGACAACCGATTTGACTTTGGCCTCGGGATATAATTTTTTAAGCCATTCCAAAGCGACCGTTTGAATATCTGAATCTTGCTTTGAAGAGACCAAAAAACCAGCACCAAAGTTGGTGACATTCGATTTTACTTTGGGAAAACTCCAAATATATCCATCATTGATAAAATCATGGCCCTGCCAAAAAGTGAGGTAATCTGGTTTCGTAAGAATCCCCTCTACTTCAATATCGACCCCTGTACAAGTAGTCCCTGGACGATGCAAACAATTGATTCCTAAAAGGCGCCCAATCCGGGATTCAATACCATCAGCGGCAACCACCATTTTGGCTTTAATTTTTTCTATCCCTGTGGGCATCACAATGGAGACCGTGCGGAAACCATTTTCTACTTCGCTTACCGATTCGGCACGCGCATTGACGACAACTTCCGCGCCATCGACTTCCGCCAAGTGAGCAAGCCAGGGGTCGAACTTTTCACGATTGAGCATCACACCCACATTGGGCATTTTTGCATCTAAAGCTATACCGCCCGGACCATAGACAAAAAGGCCATTCAAAACCGTTTCTATGCATTCCGGGGCAATGGGCCCATAAGTATTTTCTAATAGATCCAGCGTCGTACTCGCTTCACCACAGCGAACAGGATAACCTATGCGAGCTCTTTTTTCAATAAGCAACACACTATGGCCTAAACGAACCACATCACGAGCCATCACAGAACCGGCAGGGCCTGCGCCAATGACTAAAACGTCATATTGAGTCTGTTTCATGATTCTTTCACCTTTTCGATGCGGAGTGCCCCTGCAGGACAGGCACAAAGACACAACCCACAACGGGTACACTTGTCATGATCGATCTGAAGATCTAAACCGTACATATCGAGTGCCAAAAAGGGGCAAATGCCCACACAACCCGCGCATTCTAAGCACTTTTCGCGATTATGAACCAAAATTTTCATATTATAAATATAGTGTTTGTGTTAGAATTCATTCCTGGGCATCTCTGAAAATTAGTTTGCAACCGCAAAATGAAGCGGAGCTGAGTATAGGCGTTACACAACCGAGCTTGCTTGGTGTGGCATCAAGCGACCTCTTGAAATCAAAAAAAGAGGCAGCCCTTTTGAGGTTGCCTCTGAATTGCACATACAAGTGTCAGGATCGGTTCGCGCGGCGCACTACTGCTCGAACCACCAGCTTAGCTTGATGACTGCCATAGCCTCAAAATCTTCGTTTCCGGGGTCATCATAAATCAAAAGAGAGACTTGATTTGTATCTGACATGAAAGTTGCCACTTGAGACCACGTAAACGATGGAGACCACGTAAACCATCCCAGTCCGTACTTCAGACTAGCCCAACTGGTGGCACTGAAAATGGTGCTCATATCCGTACTTTGGCTGGATGTAAACAAATTCTCCGCCCTAAACTCATACCAGTTATGCGCAGCAAAAATGACATCGCCTTTTATTTCAGCGTCTCCAACAGCAGGAATACGGTCTAGAATATACCGAACACGGACCGAGTCTGTTCGCCCCACTTCGCTTTGCACCGTGGTAAGATAATCATCAGGGTCATATGCGGTTGCATTGGGACTTACCTTCCAACCAGTATAGGTGTCGCCAAACACAATCGTATCGGCATCTATAGTGCCATAAACAGTGGATGCTTTGCTCTCAAGAAGCATCCAGGATCGCACCGTCCACTTGTATCTATCGTTAGTGACATAGATCGAATCACATTTCGCTTTCACCATGAGTTTCCAAGTGGAATCGCTGGCCGATGCTGTGCTTGGAGCATAGTGGTAAATGAGGTTTTCCTTGGCGTAGGGCACTACCTTATAATAATACGTGGTTCCAGAAGCAAGCTCAGTATCTGTTACTGTAATGCTGGAGTCCACCAGGGACATGGAGCCTAATAACGTCCAGTTTTGAATCACTTGGCCCGTGGGGAGTTGTTTGTCGTGCGGAAGATGAGTACGCCATCCGCTTAAAAGTTAAACCTGTTAAGCAACGGTCTTTAATATAAAATATTCCTCTGGCGTTTTCATTCCCAGAGCCGAGCCGAATGGGGTGCATAAGAATTGTAAGTTTTACCCATCCGACAATCCGCGCATAAACCGATCCAGGCGTATCTAGGCAGTTCTCATAGACATAATCCCGCTTGAATTCCCGTTTAGAGCTTCGTACATTCCGCCGATCATACTTTACACTTTTTGCAAAATCGAGTGTAAAGGATGATCCAGGACATTTTTGTAAACAAGATCACTACTGTCCAAAATAAAAATTCAAAATTTTGGATATGAGAAAATTTGTTTTTGAGCAAAATACAAATTTCTGGATCAAACATCGTCTAGAACAGAATCTGTCCCTTCACGATCCATCCCACCTTTCAAAAGGCTAACCGCATTTGAATTTATCGTCCTACAAACCATGCTGATTCACTACCAAGAACCCATTTGTCCATAGAAATCCAGTGTTATTGTCTCGTTTTGGAATATTTTGAAGAAATTGAATAACAGTAAATCATTTCGGACAGCATAACACAGAGAGGGGGTTGTTTTCAATTTGAACCAAAATGCGGCGAATTTAAGCTGATTTTGACGTTTTATTCACAAAATCCAGTTGTTTTGGACAGTAGTGAGGTTATTTATTCATTATTACTGCAGTGGATGTCATTGAGGCTGCATATCCTAAGCCGAAAACATCTCGTATTCCGACATAGGCTAGAGCTCCATAGCCAGAAGAGCTCAAAGCCTTGGATAAGCCTAAATCCCAAATGATATCCATCATGCTTCTGACATCGTCTAAGAAGTAACCAGCTGTGTCACTGAGGAATACTTTCTTATCTCGAGAAGCATCCTTATATGGAGCATTATCTGTATCAATGGTAGTGGCAATTCCCTCTCCAACAACCTCTGCTACAAATCCTAATCCACAGAAAACAAATTGGACTCCGCATGAGACTTTAGAGATGATCTCACATGATACATTGTCCTTAAATTTATGCGATAAAGGTATTTCAACGCATCCTTTGATGATACTGCATATACTTTTTACTATCCAAGCCTTTGAATAAGTACTGATACATTTTTTTACTTCTTTCAAATTTTTCCCGTATTCATTTTTGTCATCAGTATCCATAGGTGAATAGAGTCCACCCGAGGCATAAGAGCATCCAAAATCGATAACGGTAAATGTGGTTGCAAAGACCGATACATATGTATTAGATTTTCCTTTTCCTTTACTTTTGAATGAAAAAGCCTTGGAAAAGCCATCCAGAACCAATTCAGCATATGCAAAAGCACTGATTATGGATTTAAATATCACAACCTTCTTTCGAGAATCATCATTGCATAGATATGTTGTTTCTTCTGACTCGGATTGTGCTGCCCTTAATAATACAGTGCTCTCTTTTTGAATGGGAACAGGTAAAAATGCTTCATCAAGGCTTTCCGCATTCATTATGGAATTGTACATCGAATCGCTGATCAACGGTTTTCCTGTAGCAATTCTTGAAACAGTCGTTGCAAGAAAAGAGGTTGGAAACGTAATCAGGTCTGCAATGGAAAATTCATTAATACCAAAAATCTTTATGATTTCTGATATTAAAGGGATGTGAATGGGTTCGCATAGTAGTTCAGCAAGTGCTTCTATGGTAGATGCCACTAAGTCAAAAATGGGTTTTATGACCGCTTTGCATAGTTCTATTCCACTGATTGCCACTTTTCCAAGGATTTGCTTTAGAATAACACAAACTTCTTGGACATTGCCAGTACTCAGAATTCTTTCAAAATCACTTCCGATACTCAAGATTATGCTTGTCGTTTCGGTAATATCTTTTTCAAATTCTTGTATTGTGTCTATGAATGTATTCATGGTATCATTCATTTGCTTTGTTGGGGTAAAGCTTGGCAATTGGATAGAATCTGGGGCAAGGGCACCATAAAGAGTATCAAACATGTATGTTCCTTGAGGGCCACAATCTAGCCCAAAATTACTGAAACTCTTTGAGGAACAGTTATCTAACATTGATGTTGCACTATCAATATCAATGTTTGCCCATTCTGCAATGGAATCGACGGCTTTGTCTAAAGCTTCAATCACGTCTTCTTTGCATTCTATTGCTGTTTCTGCAATTTTTTTACCCGAAAGACGAATTACTTTTTTCATGCAGTCATTCATCTTGAGTGTTGCATCTATTCCAAGAGCTTTTTTAAGCCAATCAAAAATTTTTCCTACAGGAATACCCATAGCTTCTAATATCTTGACTGCTGTAGAAAAGACTTTTTCAATGGAATCTACGACTACTTCAAGGACTTTATCTCCGATTTTAACGATAAATTTCCAGACTTTTCCGACAAGGCCAATGGCAAAGTCCACTGCTTTCTTGATTGTATGGTCATAAAGCCATTTGACTTGATCAATCACCCAGCTAACAGCATAGGTCACATCCTTCACCACTTTACCGATAAAATCCACAAAAGGATTATGAGTTACATCGTATGGCAATATGCTGACCAAAGCATCTGTGATTTTGACAATTACACCACAAGAGAAATTTATCGGAGCAGCGATAAATCCAGGCAAGATGGTATTCATAGAACCGCACAATGCTGAGATACTAGATGAAACCACACTCAAGCCAGAATCATCGGTTCCTTCACCAAATAGATGACGGGTTTTGCCTTGAGGATCCACAATCATCTGTTTTTTGAGTGTATTCACGTCTGTAAGCGAAAGGAGCTTTTTCTGCGCTTCTTCTGCTGGATTGATATTAATGATTTCATCGTTATATTTTACAGAGAAACAAGGCGGAGTGAGTGTTGTTTCTGTTTGGACAATTCTTATTGCACCCATAGAATCACACCTAGCGACCATCGAATGGAAATGATGATAAATGTCATTGACATAGCAGCTATTTTTTCCATTATTAAATTCAATTTGAATTTCTTCAAAAGGCTTATCAATAGAAATACGAGTGACAAAAGCAGATTCTTTATGGTATTCATCTAATGAGGTTTGCAAGCAAATATCATTAAAATTCCATTCTCCGGTAACTGGATCACGTTTACCAAAAACAGCGGAATCTTGTTTACAAATATTCATCGTGCCCTTTTCACTGACATCAAAGTAAAAGACGTTTTCCATTAATCTTACTGGTTCTAAGAATTCGGAAAACTCATTTCCATTATAATCTGCAAATGTATAGCTTAGGATATTGGCTTCATTGAGAACATAAATGTATACCTTATCATCAAATCGTACGGCACTTATTTTCTTTGCTTCACTAAATAACTCAGAAGTAACCTTTAAATCTGGATCTGGATTAGTAATATGGTACATATCTTTTTGTCGATCAAATGGATAAAGGAATAAGCTCTTTTCTCCTATGCTTAGAAGATGTGTGCCGACCTTATTTAAAAGCGGGAGCGTGCAAATAGTATCAACTACATAATCTGTTTTCAATCGAATCGGAGCAGGTGGAGTTACTCCAAACACATTGCTGCTAGGAGTATATAACATCTGATCTGTTTCTCCATATCTCCCGTAGGAATAAATGCCGTCAACATACTGTCCTATGGCACGACCAGCCACACTACATTTTACAGCACTAAAGTTGGCGGCTAATGGAAAATACTTTATAGCCGTCAGATTCGAACTATCAAGTAAACATGAAAACTGTTCGATGCGTCCACCTTCATCTTTCATTTCTACAAACAGTGTGATTCCTTTATCAAGAGCTGATAAAAGGAGTTCTGAAGGGGTTAGCTTTTTTCCTCCTAAAACACCGCCAAAATCAAGACGAATAAAATCATCTTCTGTTATTTTTTCTGGGTTTTCCGTAATAGCTAAGAAAACATTTTTCGTATCACAACAAGCAATGGCAATCTTATTAGTGTTTGCAATATTTGTTGCCGCGAATTCCTTAATGTTTTCACGTAGGAGTTTTCTAGCGAAAGGGCTCTCATTACCACTGCATTCATAACATAGATATAGATGACCATCTCCACCGATGGAATAAATTTCTGTGCGATCGCGGCCATCGATCATGGTAATATCCTTTTCAGGATTTAATACAGCCAAGCGTCTAATATAATCTTGTACTTCTGTTTTTGTCTTAATCATAAAATTCTCCATTTCTATTTTTTTTACTTAGTTCCATTTTCAGCAAGTTTCCTGAACGTAGTTGACGTATGTGAATAAATCTCCATAATCCGAAAATCCTTCCTCTTTGTAGGTAAATGTTCTTGCACCAGGCATAAACCAGCTTGTGAAGGTATTGTAACCTTCAAGGAAGGTACTAGCGACTTCATTTTCAAGTGCTTTAATTTTGTCCGAAAGATTTTCACACATATCATCAACAGCTCCTTGCAATGTTCCCAATGAGCAAAAATCTCCCCAACCATGGATCTCTATTCCCTTCGGATTATTGTCTTTATCAACTACGTTCTGAAGGAATTCGATGTTACCATTTGCATTGATTTTGATGGCAACTTGAAAAAGAACAGTATGATCAAAATAATCGCCAGAATTACTTTGACTATTATAACCATAGTTCATCCACCCCTTAATTCTGAATTTGAAATCATAGGATGGGTATTTAACACCCTTGATTTCACATGTACCGAAATTACCTTCGCAATCAATTTTGTAGTTGCTGCAGATTTTTCCAGAAGCCACAGGAAAAGGCAAAGGCGGTGCCCATACGAGCTGATAATCCTGATTATAATCCTTAGAATAATTCCAATTACATGTCCATGGTGCATTTTCAGGTACATTAAAATGTTGATCCATAGGAACAGCCGGTTCATCCCACTTGACTTCATATTTATAAACACCAGCGTGCACATAAGGATGCCTAGTCATAATGAGATTCGGTAATAATTTTTCCATTTTCGAGCGAATTAATGGAATAAACTTTGTTGCATTAATGGCCATAACACCATCTGCTGTGACTTTTCCATCCAAGAGAGGAGCCCATTCAAAATCGTTGTATTTACCAATCGTTGGAATATCATAGTTATGATTATCCTGCAGATTAATTAAGTAATAAAGAACGTTATCGCTGATATCAAAATTACGCATTACTGGAGTAAAGAGATAATTTATGTTTTCACTCGGTTTTGGTAGAACGACATAGCCAAAAATAGTCTGCCCAGCCTTTTCCAAGCGTTCAAAGTATTCCTGCACAAATCCGGTGATAGTTCCTTTGACTTCTGGAGAAACGCCTTCAATAACCACAGGAGAAACTGTCTGTAAGGTGGAAAGGTCTAAAATCAACTGAGAAATATCAAAAACAGTGTCTGGATTTTCAACCATAGCCATTTTTTCAATTTTATTACGAATTTCTTCTGATTCAATATCCTTATGACTTGAAGCACGGAAATCTACACCAATAGAAGCACGAGTACTCCACATTTTTTCGATAGGATTTTCTCCACTACAATCTTGAGCTACTTTGTTTAGCCTTCCTATAACTTTTTTACCTTTTAATTGAACGTTGACTTGAATTATTTCAAATTTCTTAAAGAACTGTCTAAAAAGAACCGTTTTTCTAGCTTTATCCAGAGTGATGATATTAAGAGCCTCATCAACATCGATTTTACCTTTGTTAAGGACTAAATACTGCATGACTTCTTCAGGAATACCGTCGGCAAGGTGTAAGCCAAAGCTAAAGCAGTATTCCAATGCTTTCGATAATGCCGAATCTTCAATTGAGGTCCCAGAAGCTAATCCAAATAAGTTTAGTTTTTCTAGTTCGTTGAAAATGGAGGAATTTTCATTATGCAAACGAGTCACCGTTTCGCTCAACATAAATACTTCAGGAATTTTAGTTTCGTCAGTGCCATTCTGTAACATGAAGAGAATAGAATTTCCAGTTTCGTCATCTATGGTTTCTAAAAAATAAACCCGCGTATCCCAATTGCAGCTTGATAAATAAAGACGCATCTGCGAATTAAGCGCCTTATCGGAAATAGCCGTGACCATATCGACATTATAGGCTTTTTGCCCATCGATTTTTTTGGAAAGATAAGATTGTTGAATGCTCATATATACCTCATTATGTTTTTGTGAAAGCTTTGTCTACGGAGATGCAAGCAAAACTGTTTGTTTGTCAATGTGCTTCCCACGGCTTTGATGCTAATGGGAGACTACAGCGACCTTGGGGTTTTAGATAGCCGAGACCTTGGTGGCTGGGCTGTCGAAAGAACTCTTACCTACGCTGGCTAAGTCATAGGTGTATTGCTTCCCTGCTGAAGTATAGAGCGTCATAGTGCCCGCGTGAGCACAAATGGTGACTGCAGCCAGCAAGGAGCATAGCGTTTGGGTTTTGTTCATGAGTTCCTCTCCTAGGATTACTAAAAACGGTTTTTCCGTTTTCCCGAGGAAATTTAGTCGTGCCAATCTGATCAAGCAATGATTTGCTTGTCCAGATTTCGCACTTGTTGTCCAGTTTTACGAAAAACTTCAATTTTTCAATAAAAAAGTGATTTCACTCTTATTTTTGCAAATTTTTTTGCACTTCGTAGAAGCTGGATCGAGAGGAGAATCCGCTCGCTTGGGCGCGTGCTTCGACCGTCAATTGTGGGGTTTCTGCGGATTCCTCAAGCTTGCTGAGGTGTTCATATTCGCGCATTCGATACTGGTTTACCAGACGGGAGAAATTGATTCCAAGAACGTTGTTGATTAAACTGGAGAGGGTATTCCGGTTGGTTTGCAAGAGCTGACAAACTTGGTTCAAATCCAGTTTAGGATTTAGATAGATTTTCTCATCTTCAAACAGTTTTAAAAGTTTTCCCAGTAGATCAGAAGTGTCGTTTTCCCGGAAAACGGGAAAATTTTGGGGGATGTTAAGCCACTCGTAACGCAATGAGAATGCGTCGCTTTGAGGGATGGGAATCGCTGAAGCCTGAAATGATTTTCCTTTCAGCGAAATCGCGGTTCCGGTGTACGTTCGCACAAAATCCCGTAGTTCTGGAAAATCCGCTAGGGCCTCTTCAAATTGCAACGAATGATCATTTCCAATTTTTAGTTCTTCCTTGGCTTGGGTGCTTGCGTCAAGGATGACTCCATTCTTTCCGAGTAGCAAAAAGGCTGCGGAGGAGTGTCTGACTTGGAGCAACTGATGCGGAGCAATTAATTCGCTTTGGAAAAAATTTGCCTTGCGGATTGCGAGTAGCAAAAACGCCGATGCCAAACCAGTCAAGAGCGGTAGAAAGTTATAGCCAGGATAGTGCAGGCAACCTTTCAAAAGCATGGCCATTTCGACAAACCAAGGCAGAAGAGCGGCAATGAGCAATATCCGAATTTGATGGCGGTTCCCTTTGTAGAAAAAAGCCATGTTTAAAAGGAGCATGACCAGCGCCAGCCAGCCGAGCCAGGTGTAAGCATACCAGAGATAATAGCCTGGACCATTTTCATACACCATACGCCCATCAGGCAAGACTTGTATGCTTTCCCAAAACAAATGATGCCAAGGATTGGTGAGTATCTGCAATAGGGTGAGGATGGGAATTACAGTGAGAAAAAGAATCCATTTTCGCGTGAGCGACTCGATAAGGTTGGCAAAGCGCAGGGCAAAACCCACCCAAAATACGGGAATAGCCACCGCCCCAATGTGAATCGTGATGTAAAACGCCAATTTCCAGGTGGGAGAAAAGGGCATGGAACTCAGCCCGTCAAAAAAGACCATCCAAAGCACACAGACCAGATACCAGCGAGCTTCGACAATCCCCTTACGATACGGAATGTTGCAGAGAGAATAAAGCGATAACCCTGTAGCCAGCAGAGCCAGGCTCCAAAGGGAGAAGAACAAAGAACGAACCATCAAGCTCAATGATAGGTCTTTCCCTTAAATTTAACAATACATTTATCCAAATATTTC
>Ga0209373_10001493_pt1 | contig 27092 bp, 24 predicted proteins | sample Higcelweek5metaG_FD_187173 | JGI IMG/M metagenome (GOLD analysis project Ga0209373, IMG submission 187173) | Freshwater pond sediment microbial communities from the University of Edinburgh, under environmental carbon perturbations - High... | ecosystem: Environmental > Aquatic > Freshwater >... | reverse complement strand
GATGGAGCCGAGGGTGATGCCGATGAGCTCGATGCCCACCAGATGCCACTCGATGGGAGTGCCTTTGCTGATGAGGGTGATGATGCTCGTGATCATGCTGACGAGAACGGCCAGGGCGCTGGTGCCTGCGGCCAGGTACATGGGCAGCTGGGTGACGCTGGTGAGGAAGGGCACCAGCAGGAAGCCGCCGCCGACGCCCAGGAAGGCCGCCACGGCGGAGATCACGATGCCGCCCAGGAAGGGAACCAGCGGATTGAAGTGGAAGGGCACGCCGTAGAAGGTGAATTCGCAGGTGGCCATGGTGAAGCGCTGGATCTTGAGGCCCAGGTTGCATTCCTCAACCTTTTCGCCGCATTTCTGCTTTTTCACGGCGTCTTCAAAGGCCTTGGCGGCTTCCTTGGCGGTCTTCTGCTTGCTCTTGGCGCCTGGGGTGGTCTGGTAGAAGAGCCAGCAACCCAGGAACAGAACGAACAGGCCGAAATAGCCCTGGTAGGACTTGAAGTCGAGCTTGCCGGCGGAAAGGGCGGCGGCGCCATAAGCGCCCAGCAGGGAGCCCAGGCCCAGGCTGATGGCCAGCGGCAGCACCAGGCGCTTCATCTTGAGGTAGTTGATGGAGCTGATGGCGGCGGAGGTGCCCACCAGGAACTGGTTGGAGGCCTTGATGGAGTCGGTGACGATCTTGCCCAGTTCAGGGGCGCTCTTCTTCAGGCCGCCGGCGTAGTTGCCGAAGCCGAAGACGCTCATGTGGCCGACGCCCGCCATGACGCCGCCGAAGGCGCCCACGGTGGAGAAAATCCAGCCAACCCACACGGCCCAGGCAAAGGCCAGGATGATGCTGACGTTGGGCGCGCCGGGGATGCCGAGGAAGCCTGCGGGCTTGGTCTCGTCGATCATGCCGGGCTCGGTGCCGTGAGGGGCCTTTGCGATGGCGTCGGCAAGCTTATTGCCGGTGCTGGGCGCGACGGCCGGTTTCGCCGCATCAGTGGCGTTGGCAACCTCGACGGCTTTGGCTTCAGCCGGGGCCGGGGCGGCCTGCTGGGCTACTGCAACGCCCAGCCACAGGCTGACTGCCAAGGTGGCGATTGCGAGAGTGAAAAAATGACGTTTGTTCATGTTCACAGCACTCCTCCAGAATGTATTGTTGCCTATGATGATTGCTCTGCGCCGCACTCGCGGAGCTCTAGTCGCTTTGTTATGATGCCGGCCGGACGAAGGTCAGGGCCTTTGCCGTGCAGCCCGTAACGCAGGCGGGGTCCATACCCTGATCGACGCGGTCTTTGCAATAGTCACATTTTTTTACTTTTTCCCAGGCCTCAACATAAACAGGGACGTCCCAAGGGCATGCGTCAGTGCAGCGCTGGCAACCAATGCAGGCATCGTTGTCGAGCCAGACCAGCCCATCTTCCGCGCGTTTCGTAAGGGCGCCGGAGGGGCACACCTTGACGCAGAAAGGATCGTCGCATTGCATACAGTTCTGATATACAAACTCCATGCGGGGTCTTCCATCCGGCCCGGTAAAAGGACCAAGGGCTTTTATGCGGTTCAGCGACAATCCCGCCGGCAGCTTGTTCCTCATGTTGCAGTGAACAAGGCAGGCTTTACAGCCGATGCAGCGGTTTGGATTAAGTGCAATACGGTAGAGGCTCATTGTACACCCCGCCCTGTCCTTTCGAAGTTGAAGTGATTCCTAGTGCTGGCAGGGTGTGCGCGGCTTCTGGACGCGTGGCTACACCCTGGAGAGGTATTTCCAGTTCAACATCGTAAACCATAACGCCAAGCGGGTTGTCAAGGGACGACGCACTTCGTTCTTTTTTTCTCATATACGCATTTGAATTCCTATTTTATAGGATGAAATAGATGTTCTGCGCACAGCGGCTCTGGTGCTGGAATATCGCCTGCGCCCCCTAGTCAAGACAGGCGGAATGTGCTAGGGGGGTATGCATCATTTTTTGACTTGTATTCAGGAGGGCAACATGGCTCGAGAAATTACTTACAGTGTCTGCGGCATGTGCACAGTGCGCTGCCCCGCCGCAGTTGATGTGGAAGACGGCCAGGTTGTCTCGGTTTTCGGCAATCCTCATGCTGCGGGTTTGAAGGGCGCCTTGTGCGCGCGCGGCGCGGCTGGCCCGGCCCTGCTTTATGACGACGAGCGCCCCCAGACTCCGCTTATCCGCACGGGAGCCCGTGGCGAGGGCAAATGGCGCGCCGTCTCCTGGGACGAGGCTCTGGACTATGTGGCGGACAAGCTTTCAGACCTCCGCTCGCAGTATGGACCCGAATCGCTGCTGCTCTCCGACCGGGGCGGGCCTTTTGTGGACCTGACGCGGGCTTTCGTGCGCGGGTTCGGCTCGCCCAACTACTGCAACCACGACACCGCCTGCGCCAGAAACGTGCAGCACGCCGCCCTGTCCGTGTTCGGCTGCGGACGCAAGGAACTGGTGTACGATCTCAAGAACGCCCGTCATGTCGTGCTGCAAAGCCGAAACATTCTGGAAGCCATCAACGTGAAGGAGGTCAACGACCTCATGGATGCCCGCGAGGCGGGCTGCAAGCTCACGGTGGTCGACATCCGCGCCAATGTTCCGGGCGCCAAGGCGGACAACTTCTTTCTCATCCGGCCCGGCACGGACTACGCGTTCAACCTTGCGGTCATCAACACCATTCTTGCGGAAAAGTTATACGACCGCGCCTTCAGCAAGGAATGGATCGCCGATTTTGACGCGCTGAAGGCCTTTGTCGAGCCATACACTGCGGAGTTCGCGGAGAAGGAGACGGGTGTTTCGGCCCAGGCGCTGCGCCTGTTCGTGCGCCAGTTCGCCAAGGCCGCGCCGCAGGTCATCTGGCATCCCGGCTGGATGACCGCGCGCTATGAGGATTCCTTCTACGTCAGCCGCACGGCTTACATCATCAACGCCCTCATGGGAGCCATCGGCGCCAAGGGCGGCTTGCCGCTCTCCTGCAAAGCCGGAGACGTCGGCAGGAAGGGCCTCAAGCCCCTCATGGAGCTGTTCCCCAAGCCGGAGAAGCCCCGCGTTGACGGAGCAGGCTGGGGCGAGGGCCGGACGCACTTCGACGGCGGCCCGGGGCTTGTGAACCTGGCCTTCGAGGCCATCGCCTCGGAAAAGCCGTATCCCATCAAGGCCTATATCGCCCACCGACACGATCCGCTCATGGCCTTTCCCGACAAGGAGGCCGTGAAGAAATTGTGGGAGAAGCTCGACCTGCTGGTGGCCGTCACCTTCAGCTGGTCCGACACCGCCTGGCACGCCGATGTGGTGCTGCCCATGAGCACGTACCTGGAGCGGGAGAGCATCATCGCCAGCAAGGGCGGGCTCAAGCCGCAATTCTTCATCAGAAGGCGCGCCGTGGCCCCGCGCTTCGACACCCGCGCCGACTGGGAAATCTACGCCGGACTGTCCAAACGCCTGGGCATCGACCCCCTAGCCGTGACCCGGCCGGAGGAATTGTGGGAGCGCCAGCTTGAAGGCACGGGCGTCAGCCTTGCGGACTTCGACGCCAAGGGCTTTGTGGAGCTTGCGCCCAAGCCCACGTACAAGCCGCTCTCCTTCAAAACGCCTTCGGGCAAGATCGAAATGCTTTCGGCCAAGCTGCTCAAGGACGGCCTTGAGGCGCTGCCCGCGTATGTCTCCCCGGCCAAGCCGCCCAAGGATGCCTTCCGCATCGCCTTTGGCCGCTGCGGGCTGCACACGCAGGGCCACACGGTGAACAATCCGCTGCTCTTCGAGCTCATGCCGGAGAACGTGCTGTGGATCAACAAGACCCGCGCCAAGGCTTTGGGCATAGAGCACATGGACATGGTGGAGGTTGCGCCCGTGGCGCCGGGAGGGCAGCCAGGACAGCTGCGCGCCTTTGTCACGGAATTCATCCATGCCGAATGCGTATTCACCGTGCATGGCTTTGGACACACCCTGCAGGTGGAGAGCCGGGCGTTTGGACGCGGCGTTTCGGACAACGAGCTGATGCCGGGAGGCTTTGGCCGCTGGGACAAGGCGGGAGGCGCCGTGGCCATGCAGGAGAACTACGTCACCGTGCGCAGGGTGGAGGCGTAGACCCGCCGCAGGCTGCCGCTTTAAGAATGCGAAAAGGCCCGCCGACCAGGATCTTCCAGGTCGGCGGGCCTTCTTGGGTCTCGCTTAGGGAGCGCGCTAGGCCGAAGCCATGCCTTCAATGACCTCGCGCAGCTGGTCGGCCAGGCGCTTCAGCTCATCAACATCGCGGGCGGCCTCGTCCATTCCGGCCGAGGTGCGCAGGGCGATGTCGTTGATCTCGCCAACTGCCGCGTCCACCTGCATGCTGGCGCTGGCCTGCAGCTCCACCGCGGTGGCGATGCCGCGCACGCGCAGGGTGGTGTCGTTGACCATGCCGACGATCTGTCCCAGAGCCTCGCCGGAGCGTCCGGCCAACTCTGAGGTGCGCTCAATGGCGCGGGCGGCCTGATCCACCTGGGCCACATTGGCCCGTGTGCCTTGCTGGATGTTGCCGATGGCCTCGCCCACCTCACGGGTGGCGTTCATGGTTTTTTCGGCCAGCTTGCGCACTTCATCGGCCACAACGGCGAAACCGCGCCCGGCGTCGCCCGCTCTGGCGGCCTCGATGGCGGCATTGAGCGCCAGCAGGTTGGTCTGGTCGGCAATGTCGCTGATGACGTTCATGATCTGGCCGATGGCCTCGGCCTGGCGGCCCAGGTTGCCCATGTTCTCCTTCAGGGCCAGGGCCTGGGTGCGCACCTCCTCCACGGAGGAGACGACCTCGCGCACCACGCCCGCGCCTTCGTCGGCCTTGCCGCCGGCGTTTTCCGCGCCCTTGGCCGCAACGTCCGCGCTTTCCGTGGCGCCGCGGATGGATTCGCTCATGTCGCCCATGGCCTGGGTGGTGGCTCCGGCGCGTTCGCGCTGCTGCGCCGCGCCGTCCTCGGCCTGCGCGATCTTGTCGGCGAGCCGCTTGGAGCAGTCGAGCAGGGCGTGCACCACTTCCTCGGCCCTTTTGGCCGCGTCGGTGACCACCTGATTCTGCGCCATGATCTGCGATTCCTTCTCGCGCAGCTCCGTCAGGTCCGTGTACAGGCACAGCGCGCCCATAAGCTTGCCGTTGATGGCGTTGTACAGGGGCGAGGCGGAGATGTAGATGCGGCGGACAGCGCCCTTGCGGCCGGTGAGATCGACCTCGCGCAGCACGGTCTTGTTTTCCTCCATGGCGGTGCTCAGCACAGTCTTGCGCGAGGCGTCGCCGTAAAAGAAGTGGGCCACGTTCTGCCCGATGAAGTCCTTCGGCTTGCCCTCATGCTGCAAGAGGTCAAGCAAGGGCTGGTTGGTCATGGTCAGGGTGCTGTCCTCGTTCACCACGACATACGGGGTGGCGATGCCGCTCAGCACGCCCTGAGTGAAGCCGAGGGAGTCCTGCACCTTGGCGGCCATGGCCTCCAGCGCGCTGGAGACCTCCTTGAGCTCGCCGCTGAAATCACCCAGCAGGCACTGCTCGAAGTTGCCTGCCGCCTGGCACAGGGCGAAAGCCTGTATCTCCCGCAGGGGGCGCAGAATCATGCGCGCTCCCATGAACAGCAGCACGGACATGGCCACCAGCAAGATCAACCCCATGGTCAGCACCACTTGGAACGACTTGCCTTCGCTTTGTTTGTACGCCTCGAAGGCGGCCTTGGACTTCTTGGCCTGGGCATCGATGGCTTTTTGGAGGATGTCCTTGATCTCCCGCCACTTCTTGGTTTCCTTCGTGTTCAGCAGGTCGATGGCGGCCTCGGTCTTTCCGCTTGCTCCCAAGGTCATGACTTCGGCCTTGAGGGCGCCAGAGTCGGCCCACAGGCCAGCCACGGGGGCCAGGGACTGGACTATCGGTCCGGTGTCCAGGTGTGTGGCGGTCTCCAAGGCTTTGATGAATTTTTCGTTGGCTGTGGCGTAGTTCTTTTGCGCGGTCTTATCCCCGGGGTTCAGAACCACGTTGCGCGTGGCCTGCTCGGTCTGCAGCCCCTGGGCGTACATTTCCTGCAGTTGTCCTAGCAACGCCTCTTCAACATTGATGATATCCCCGAATGTACTATCAATATGCCTCGACTGCAGTGTGAATAAAATCAGGGTCGAAGCGAATCCTGCAAGAGTTACGCAGCCTAATATGACAAGGAGCGCCTTGATGGTCATGCGCTTCACAGGGATCCTCCTGTAGTAATAGTTATGACACAGGCCTGAGCGCAGGCCATGGATAATGGATTACAAGGGATAAGCCTTGGAAGAAAGAAAATCAACAGGCAGGGCGATTATTGCAGTAGCGAATGGCGTATTAGAAAAAAACCGCTTCGAACCAGTATATCTCTGTTGCCGGGTCGCGCCAGGCAGAGGCCGGCAGCCCGGCCTTGCGGCAGGTCTGAGCCAGGAACTGCTGCCGGTCCCAGCCCCATTCCACGGGCACCTGCGGCAGCAGCAGACCTTGGCGGGCGCCCTGGCGCATGATGAGGCCGTGGCGTCCCACCTCCACCAGCTCTGGGTCCGGGCAGGGCTCTATGGGGCCCAGAATGGATACCTCGATTTCCAGCCCCGCGAGTTCAGGCTCGGTCAGCGGAGTGAAGCGCGGGTCTTGGAAGGCCGCTGCTTGGGCCATGTTCCAAACTGTTTCGTACAGCGGCCCCTGGCCAACGATGTTGCCGATGCAGCCGCGCAGCTGGCCGTGGCGCTTCAAGGTGACGAATGCGCCCAGATCGCGCTGGGTCAGCTCCGACGAGGGAGGAGGGGGCGTTGCGCCGCTTTGCCCGGCCAGAGCGCTGGTGATGGAGAGGAGCACGAGCTTCTTGAGGTAGGCCTTGTCCGCGTCTGTGGGGGAAAGATGGAATTGCTCCATGACGAACTCCTTGCAGGCCCGCTGCCGGGCCGGTCAGACTGGGCGGAAGCCCGGTTCAAGGCCGGGGCTCACCAGGCAGGGCAACGCGGCGCTGCCGCAGTATGCCTGCTCTGTCGCCGCCGCAAGCACATGGCGGTCAACGATGGAAAGCCTTCCCTGGGCCAACCAGGAAATGGCCTGGGGGTAGATGCAGTGCTCCAGCTTCAGAATGCGCGCGGCCAGCGCGTCGCCGCCCTCGCCCGGCTGGGCGGGCACGGCGGCCTGGATGATGACCGGGCCGTGGTCCATGATCTCGTCCACGAAGTGCACGGAGCACCCGGCCAAGCGCACGCCATAGGCGGCCGCGTCGGCCGCGCCGTGCGTGCCCGGGAAGCTGGGCAGAAGGGCAGGGTGGATGTTCACCACGCGGTGCGGAAAGGCGCGCAGAAACTCCGGGGTCAGCATGCGCATGAACCCGGCCAGGGCCACTGCTCCGGTCTGCGCATTCACGCCGTGTTCGTTGATGAGCCGGACCATTTCGGCATCGAAGGCCTGGCGGGAGGCGAAGGCCGTGTGCGGCAGGGCTATGGCCAGAATGTCCTTTTGGCGCGCGCGCTCGAGGCCGTACGCGTCGGCCTTGTTTGAAAGCACCACGCGCACCTCGGCGTCAATCAGACCGGCGTCGATTTTGTCCAGAATGGACTGAAGGTTGGAACCGCCGCCAGAAACGAGCACGGCAAGGGGCATGGGCATGGGGCACTCCGCGTTGCGTTGACTGTCCGTGCGCCGTTGTATCGGCCCGGCATGGCCGGTTCTATCTCTTTTCCGGCCGGAAGGGAACCAGGAGGCGCATCTTGTCAAAGCATACGTTCCTGCATATCATATTTGATTCCAGGCGGAGGAGCGCTTTGTCCCTCCGCGCAACCGCAGATGAGGTTTTCCGATGGCTCTTCGTGTCTTCTCCTGCCGCCGCGCGGCCGTTTCCCTTGCAGGATTCTGCCTGGCCCTGCTTTTGCCCGGCCTGGCCTTGGCCGTTTCCGTGCCGCAGCCCGTGGAGCAGAATCTGACCGCGCTGCTGGCCCAGTCGCAGAGACGCGGCACGGCCATCAACCCCCAGGACTACGACGCCCTGCTCGATTACGTCACCATGGCCAAGGGCGACGGGCGGGAGCTTGTGCCCGCCCGCAGGCTGGACGCCAACGGAACCGTGCTCCGCGTGACCATGAAGACCGGTCTCGCCCGGCTTATGCGCTATTGCTACAATCCCGCCATTCCGAACTACCTGCTGTTTCCCAGCGTGCTGCGCCTCTCCGGCTGGTACCAGGGCAGCGACATTCTGACCAAGGATCCTAAGCCCTGGCTTCACCTGGGCAAGTCCGACAAGCCTGAAGCCCTTTGGGGCCAGGAATATGAGGTCAACACGCCGGATTCCTTCGGCGGCGGCTACTACCGCTATGACCTGGACCGCCTGCTCATCCTGACCAAGCACAACGGCAAGAACGTGCTCATCTCCATTTCCAAGCAGCGCAACAAGTCCACCGTTGGCAAGAAGGCCGTCATTCTGGACGACGGCGAGTGGAACTACTTCTACTCCGGCATCAACGGCCTGAACAAGGGCCTCGTCGGCTGGGCCGACACGTATCTCTACGACTCCGCCTCGGTGCAGGTGTTCGTTGAGGATAACGCCCACCAGACGACTTTCACGCTGTTCAAGTGGCTGCGCGCTGGCTGGGCGGGCATGAACATGGTGCAGAAGGACCACATCAACGACGGCGCGACCCGCTATGCGAACGCCTTCAAGCGGATCGTCGAGTCCGATCGGCTGCCCGACCCGGACGAGCTGGCCGCGCGGGTGCGCGAGCTTTCCACCATGAGCGAGGCTGAACTGAGCCGCAAGATCGCCGCTTACGCCGTGGCCATCGAGAACATCGCCAAGACCTCTCCGGCCATGAACAAGAGCGAGTTCCAGAAGGTTGTGGAGAACGGCAAGTACGCCAACACCCTCAATCACGAGGAACGCGTGGGCGCCATTTTGGTGGAGTATTTGAAGAGCCGCCTGGGCAAGCACCCGCTGGTGGACTTTCCCGCTCCCTCGCCCGCGGTGCTTACCCGGCACAAGGCCAGCTAGCCCGCCCGAGCCTGATTGAACCCAAGGAGACCGCCATGCTGCTGAGCGAATCGGACGCCAAGTTCAAGTATTGCCCGCTGCTCAAGACCAAGGACGACAAGATGAAGTTCTGCCTGGGCTCCATGTGCATGCTGTGGCGCTGGGCCGATTTGGCCAAGGCCGGCGCTGACGAGGAGGGCTACTGCGGCGCGGCAGGCCCCATCGCCGCCGCCGCCGTCATGGGCGCGTCCCTTGAGGCGGACTCCAAACCCATCGAGGACTATTAAGCCAATGCCAGTTTCCTGCATCGCCAAGCCTGGAGCTTTGGGCCAGGCCGGAACCGCGCGCCTGCTCGCCACCTGTCCGGACCGTTCGGGCATCGTGGCTGCGGTGAGCGGCTTTCTGCACAAGCACGGGGTCAACATCACCCACTCCGACCAGCACTCCACAGACCCCGAAGGCGGCCGGTTCTTCATGCGCCAGGAGTTCTACCTCTCCGGCCTGGAAAGCTGCCTGGACGAACTGCTGCGCGACTTTGACCGCGAAGTGGCCAGCCAGTACAAAATGACCTGGCGGCTTGTGCCCGCCCGGCGCAAAAAGCGCATGGCCATCCTCGTCTCCCGCCAGGATCATGCCCTGATGGACCTCTTGTGGCGCGTGGGCCGGGGCGAAATGCCCGCAGAGATTCCCCTGGTCATCAGCAACCACCCGGACCTCAGGCCCGCCGTGGAGTCCTTCGGCGTGGCCTTCCACCATGTGCACGTGCCCGAGGCGCACGACGCCCCGCGCGGCAAGGGCCTCTCCCTGCCGGAGGAGCGCATGCTCGAGCTGATGGACAGCGCACCCGGCGGGCCAGTGGAGCTTGTGGTGCTGGCGCGCTACATGCGCATTCTCTCGCCCGCCTTTGTGAAGCGCTTTCCCCAGCGCATCATCAACATCCACCATTCCTTCCTGCCCGCCTTCGAGGGTGCGGACCCGTACCGCCGCGCCTCGGAACGCGGGGTGAAGCTCATAGGGGCCACGGCCCACTATGTTACCGGCAAGCTGGACAAGGGGCCCATCATTGAGCAGGACGTCATCCGCGTGTCGCATCGGCACCGGCTGGACGAGCTCAAGATCTTGGGCCGCGATATCGAGCGGCAGGTGCTTTCCCGCGCGGTGCGCTGGCACCTGGAAGACCGCGTGCTGGTGGACGGCAACAAGACCATCGTGTTCGCGTAAGAGCATCAGGGGCGCTGTCCTCCCTGCGCCCTGCCAGGGGGAATAGTTCCCCATGGCCCCCCTCAGAGCAACGAGAAGTGCCTGGGCCGCATCAGCGCGGCCCAGGCACTTCTCGTTGGAAGGGTGAAAACGCTTAGAGTGAAGCCCAGGAAGTCGGCGTTTAGCGCTCTGGTCCTGTTTCCCAAAACGCAGAGGCCCTGCTTGCCGCTGCGCCGAAGCATGGAGTCCAGCGGCAGATTGGTGCGCTGGACGGATTGGCGGAGGGCATATGGGCAAGACTGTTTGCCAGCACTTTGCCTTTGCGGCCTGGTGTGCCCTACTTGGGCGCGTCCAAGGCATCGGTCTTCGGCGCCTGGGGCGCACCCTGCTCCAGGTGGGCTTGGCGAAGGCGGAAAAGCTGAGTGGGGCTCATTTTCTCGGCCATTTCGACATACGAAGAGATGTCTACCATTTCGAGCGCATGCTTCGGGCAGGCCTCGACGCAGGCGCTGACTTCCTTGCCATTCTCGGCGCGCCATGCCTGGCACAGGTCGCACTTCTTGGCTGACGCCTGCTTGCGTCCGTGGAAGGACAGCTCGCCCTCCACGCCAACCTCGATGGCGCCGAAGGGGCACGCCATGACGCACATCTTGCACCCCACGCACATTTCCTCATTGACCGTGACCACGCCGTCGACGCGGTGGATCAGTCCGAAGGGGCACGCGTTGGCGCAGGGGCCGTCGACGCAGTGGTGGCATTGGGTCGGGAACTTGAGGTTGTCGACCTTCATGACCTTGATGCGGGGTATGAGCGGCAGCCCGAGCTTCTTGGCCTCTTTGTAGGACATGTTGATATGGGCGCTCACGCAGGCCATTTCGCACTTCTTGCACCCGATGCACTTGTCCGGGTTGGCAACGACTATTTGGTTCTGGGGAAGATTCGACATGTCCGTCACCCCTGCTGAGTTTTTTCGGCTTCGATGCTTTCCACGTACAGCTCGCGCCCGGTGGCGAGCTTCACTGAGCTCGTTTTGCACATGGGGCAGTGCAGCATCCTGCCTCGTCCGCTCGCCGCCGTTCCGCAAACCGTGCACGTCCCGGTGGCCGGAATGCGCTTGATGACCAGTTTCGCCTTGTCCGCCAGGGTCCCGGCGGACAGCATTTCAAAGCAGGCTGACAGGGTCGTCGCTTCCACTCCGGCCAAGTCCCCGACGCAGAGGCACACCTGCGTCACAGCGCTTGCGTGCGCTTTTTCGGCTTCGTCGGTCACAATACCCAGAATGCTCATCGCCATTGAGGACTCATGCATTCCGTTAACCCCGCTCCAGTCCCAGGCACTAAGAGTTAGTCAGATTGCTTTGGCTGGAAGCTCCTGTTAGCAAAACGACGATTGCAGAGAATGACTTATGCTTATCGCTATCCGTCCCTTGCCAGCCGCTGTCCCGAAAGGAATCCATCCTAACGCTCAGTGCAAGAAATGCAAGGGTCGATGCTGTTTACGATCAGCGCAATGTCTGCGACCTGGCAGCTGGCCAGCATGACCTGCAGCGCTTCCCAGTTCATGTAGGTCGGAACGCGCCACTTCAAGCGCTGGGGGGTGTTCGTGCCATCCGAGCGCAGATAATAGAAGACCTCGCCCCTGGGGGCTTCGCTGCGCGCCACGGACTCACCCGGCGGAATTTCCGGAATAGCCTTGATGCAAATCGGCCCGTCGGGAATTTGGCGCAGACACTGCTCGATGATCTTCACCGACTGGACCGCCTCGCGCAGGCGCAGCAGCGCGCGGGAGTGCACATCCCCCTTGGTGTCGGCCTGCACCTCGAAGTCGAGATCGGCGTACACCGCGTACGGCGCCTTGCGGCGAATATCGTAGGCCACGCCGGAAGCCCTGGCCACCGGGCCGACAACGGCATGGCGCTTGGCTTCCTCAGCGGAAAGGATGCCGATGCCCCGGGTCCTGGTGCGGATGAGCGGGTCGCGCTCAAAGACGCCGTAGAGCTCGTCCAGCTGGGGCTTGAGCAATTCGAGCTGCCCGAGGAGAAAGGGCGCGGTCGAGTCGTCGATGTCGCGGCGGCAGCCGCCGATGGTGCACTGGCCCAGGTTCATGCGATTGCCGTAAACCCCTTCCTTGGCGTCCTGCATGATTTCCCGGATTTCCATCGCGTGCATGAACAAGGAGTCGAATCCGGTGAGGTGGGCCATGATGCCGACGTTGAAGAGGTGCGATGCGATACGCTTCACCTCGTCGGCGATGACCCGCAGATACTTGGCCCGCTCGGGAACGACGATGCCGCTCAGATTCTCCACGGCCATGCAGTAGGTGGCGGGGTGGCTGTTGGAGCACAGCGAGCAGACTCGCTCGGTCAGCGTGACGTTCTGGAAATAGTTGCGCTGCATGGCCAGGGCTTCCATGCCGCGGTGCACATGGCCGGCGGCAAGCTCCACGGCGCGCACCGTTTCGCCCTCGACCTGGATGTCGAAGTACATGGGCTCTTCAAGGGCCACGTGCAGCGGGCCGATCGGCAGGGTGAAGGTGGTGGAGGACATCAGTTGTTTTCTCCCTTGGTCCATTCAGGCAATTGCTTGCCCGCGAACACCTTTTCCCACAGTGTGGAGGTGGAGGCGCCGTTCATCATGGTGGAGAGCGGCACCAGCCTGTCCAGTATGGCCGCGTCGAGGCTCTGGTCGAGGAACAAGCGGCGCGGGTTTGGATGGTCCTCCAGAACAATCCCGTAAAGTTCGGCGAACTCGCGTTCGTTCCAGTCCGCATTTTTGAACCACGGGGTGATGGAGGGGACCCGGGGCGGATCATCGGGCAGGCAGACCGAAACGGTCACCACCACACCATCCAGGTCGAAGTGGTAGGCGATTTCACGCCCCTCGATACGGCCGAATTTGTCGTTGCGGTAGGCGGTGACGGTCATGAGCCGGGCGCCGCTCTCGGCGAGCGCGGGCGCAACCAAAAGCAGGACCTTCGGATCGCAGAGGGTCACCCACCCGAAGGAATTGCCGTTCACATCCGAAGTCCAGGTCATGCCCCCCGCGCCAAGAACCTGGGACACCGCCGTTTCGACAGATTGCTTCACTATCTCGTTCATGGGTTCTCCTGCCTGGGGTGGCGGACCTGCGCGACATTCCTGACAATGCTCTCGCGCTTGCACTTGGGGCAAAGCAGAAAGCGTTCGGGACTGCGCACGCCGAGCTTGTCGATGATGGCCTGCGGGCGCGGCTGGATCTTGGCGCCGCACTGGGCGCATTCGCCAAAGGGGATGAAGCCTGAGATGCAGTTCGAGAACATCTCCACGCCCGTATGAACAAGGTGCCAGTTGGTGGACATGGTCAGCGCGCCTGTGGGGCAGTAGTGGGCGCACATTCCGCAGAAAACGCAGGAGTTGTGCCACAGCAGGTACTGCATGCCCGAGCCGTCCTCGCTGGCGCGGATTTGGATGGCGCCCGGAGCGCACACGTGGCGGCAAATGCCGCAGAGAATGCACTTTTCCGGATCAAACACGGCGCAGCCGCGGAAGTTTTCGTGGGTCTTCGCCGGCGCGTAGGGAAACGGGTCCGTGGACGGCCCGAGGATCAGATTGCGGAGCATGATCTTCAGGAATGGGAGCATAGGCCCTCCTCCAGTCTGGCGCGCCAGACCTCAACGGCCTTCAGCACGCCTTCCATGATGGCCTGCGGCCTTGGTGGGCAGCCGGGGACGATGACGTCCAGCGGGATGTAGTGGTCGATATCCGAGCCCACGGAGTAGCCGTCGCGGAAGCAGCCGCCGGAAACCGGGCACACGCCCACCGCCACCGTGACCTTGGGATGCGGAATCTCGTCGTAGACCCGCAGCACCTTGTCGCGCACGCGCAAGGTGAGCGGACCTGAAATGAGCACCACATCCGCATGCCGCGGGCTGCCGCAGTACTTGCAGCCCAGGCGCTCCACGTCGTAGCGCGGAATGAGCGCGGTGGTGGCCATCTCCACATCGCAGCCGTTGCAGGAGCCCGCGTTGAGCCGGTATATCCAGGGGGAGCGCGGAGCGAGTCTACTGAGGAATTGAAGCATCAGGCACCCTTCCTTAACGCAGTATGAACGCCAGCCCCAGGCTGACAAGCGCCAGCGGCGAGGTGTACTTCACGAAGAACGAGAAGCCCTGGTCCAGGCGCAGCCGGCCAGTGGCGGCCCGGAAACACGTTACCGAAACCATGAGCAGCACCAAACACTTACAGATGTGCCAGGCGAGGTTCGCCAACACTCCTCCTCCGCCGCCGGTGCCGACAGCGACAAGAGGATTCGGGAACAGAAGCGCAACCGCCAACTCCAGCACCACCACCAGCTTCACCGCGCTCATGAGATGGAATACCGCAAGCAGCGGGCCGGAGTATTCGAGCAGCGGCCCTTCGATGACCTCGGGCTCGGCCTCGGGGATGTCGAAGAGTCCGCTCCCCATGGTGCCGGGAATGAAGAGAAGCAGCGCCAGCACCGCAGGCAGCATTATCGGGTCGAAAAGCAGCGGCCCATGCTGGAACTGGTAGTCCATGATGGCGGGCAGGGACAAAAGCGAGCCGGTGGTGCCGCCCACGCGCACCGCCACCGCCAGGAACGAGGCGATGAGCGGCATCTCGTAGGCGAACATTATGCACATCTCGCGCGAGAAGCCCAGGGCGCCGTAAGGCGAGCTGGAGGCGCCGCCAGCGAGCATCAGCCCCATGGCCGGAATGGGCAGCAGATAAAGCAGGATCAGAAGGTCGCCTAGGCCGTTCACGCCGTTCCAAACCCCGCCGATGGGCATCACCGCCGCGGTCACGAGCACGCCTGTCAGGCCCAGCACCGGGGCCAGGCGGAAGGCCACCTCGTTCGCCGTGTTCGGGATGAGCGTCTCCTTGGTCATGAGCTTGATGATGTCGAGCACGGGCTGGTAAAGGGGCGGGCCGACGCGCCGCTGGAGCCGGGCCAGCACCTTCCTGTCCGCGCCCTTGAGGAACAGCCCCAGGGCGAGGGCAAAGATTCCGCCCGGAAATATCAGAGTGGCGAAAGCCGGCTCCAGAATGTCGGTCAGGATGTCAGTCATGCTGTCCTCCCAAGCGCTTGAGCGAGAAGTACCCCTTGGACATATTGGTCAGCAGCAGGATCGGCGCGGCATAGAGGTCGCCGGCGCCGATGCGCGTGAGCCGCTGGTCCACGCTGGTTTCGCCGCAGGTGTGGATGGCCGTGCGCCGCACGCCCTTGGCGGTGAGGCGCGAGACGCCAAGCCACACGCCCCCGCCGACGGCGAGGAGCATGAAGCTCAAGAGCGTCATGTTGCAGGCGCCGTATCCGGCGACGATGCCCGAGAGCCCGACCAGCGGGGGCGTGAGGCCCAGGCTCTGCTCCAACCCGGCGATGGGAATGAGCGCCAGCCCCGGGAACACGCCGGTAATCAGACACAACGCGGCCAGGAGGATGATCGGCACCCGCATGGCCAGGCCGACTTCGGTCGCGTGCTCTGCGGCAGGCGTCAACTGGCCGAAGAACGCCCCGTGCATGAACTTGAGGAAGTAGGCCAGGGTGATCACGCTCGACAGGATGGCGATGATGGCCAGCACCAGTTCGCCGCGCTCGATGAGCGCGTAGTAGATGATGAGCTTGGAGTTGAAGCCGTTGAAGGGCGGCATGCCCGCGGCCGAGAACAGCGCCGCGCTGAAGCACAGGAAGGTTACCGGCATCTTGCGCCCCATGCCGCCAAGCTCCTCCAGGTTGTGCGCGTGGCTGGCGAACATGAGTGCGCCAGCGCACAAGAACGCCAAGTCCTTGAAGAGCATGTGGTTGAACAGGTGCAGCAGGCCGCCGGTGACGCCAAGCGACGTGCCCAGGCAGATGCCGAGCACGATGTAGCCGAGCTGGCTGACGGTTGAGTAGATGAGCATTTCCTTGATGCCGGTCTGCAGCAGCGCCTGCACGCCCGCGTACAGGATGGTGATGCCGCCGATCCAGGCGCCCACGTACATGGCCGTGTCCAGGGCCTGGGCCGCGTCGCCGGTTACGCCCTGGGCCAGGACGAAGCGCAGCAGCAGGATGCCGAAGGGCCCGCTCTTCAGCAGCATTGCCGAGATGTAGCCGCTCACCGGAGTGGGCGCGGTGGCCGGGTGCATCTGCCAATCAATGCGCACTGGCAGCATGGCCGCCTTCATGAGCATGCCGATTCCCATCAGGCAGATGCCGGGCAGCCACACTCCGGAAGGGGAGGAAGCGACGGCCCGGGCAACTTCGTCAAAGCCGTAGCCGCCGCAGGCATGGCCAAGGAGCAGCACGCCCAGGAACAGGAACGACGCGCCCGCGATGTTGAACAGGAAGTACTTGGTGCCTTCCTTGAGGGCCGAGGGCGTTTCCTCATGAATGATGGCGAAGAACAGCGGCCAGCTGCTCATGATCTCCCAGAAGCAGAAGAAGGCCACCAGCGAACTGACTGTCGTCATGCCCACCAGACCGCTGATCATGGTCAAAAAGACCGCGAAGAAGCGCCAGGAGGTGTGGCTGTGCGACATGTAGCCGGTGGAGTAGGCGACGTTCAGGACGCCGAGGGCCAGCACCAGCAAGGCGAAATAGCGCTGCAGATCGGTCGGGAAGCCGGTTCCGGCAATTGCCCAGCCGAGGGCCAGCGCAAGGCTCGCCGTGGCCGCCGCGCCGCAGAGCTTAAGGTTGCGCCGCAGCGCTATGGCCAGCACCGCGCCCATGAGCGGCAGGATGGTTGCGAGCGGCCAATGGATGGAGATGTCGGGCAGGGTGCCCCCGGCAGGGAAGAGCGCATTCGCCGCAGGCAGAATGAGCGCCACCCACTGGGACGAGAACACGCCCGAGCACAGCGCCAGCACGGCCAGAACCCCGATGCTGAGGCCCATGGTCACCGGCAGCGGCGCCACCGGAGCGCCCTCGTACTTGCTGAAGAACAACACCTTGATGATACGGCCGTAGTACATGCAGCCGATGAGGCCGCCGATCAGTATCAGCGCGGCGATCCAAGGCTGCCCGGCGTCGAGCGCGGCCTTGAGCATAAGGAACTTGCTGAAGAATCCGCCCATGGGCGGCAGTCCCATGATGGACACCAAGCCGACGGCCATGCAGGCCCCGGTGAACGGCAGGGCCTTGCCCATGCCCGCGAGATCCGCGATGCGCTGGCTGCCCGCGCGCAGGATGAGGCCGCCCGCCGCGAGGAAGAGCAGATCCTTCATCACCGCGTGGTTCAGCACGTGGGTGAGTGCGCCTGCCGTGGCGGCAAAGGTGCCCAGGCTCAGAACAAGGCCGATTTCGCCGATCTGGGCCAGGGTGGAATAGGCGAGCATGCGCTTGATGTCCTGCTGCACCAGGGCCATCACTTCGCCGATGATGAAGGTCACCGCCGCCATGCCGGTCAAAAGCCACAGCACCCACTGGCCGTAGCCGCCCGCAAGCGGAGCGCTGGCCAGCGCCGACACGACCAGGGCCACGCCGAACACGCCGACCTTGGTCAAAAGGCCGGACAGCGGAGCCGATATTGAGGATGGCGCAACCGGGTGCGCGGCGGGGAGCCAGGAGTGCAGCGGGAAAAAGCCCGCCTTCACGGTGAACCCGGCCAGGATCAGGAGCGCCACAACGGCGGCGGCAGCCGGACTGTACGTGGCGAGGGCTATGGCCATGCCCCCCAGCCCGCCGGGAGCGCCGGTGACTGCCAGGGCCAGCAGGCCGACCTGCATGACGCCCGCGCCGCCCACGCACATGATCAGGTACTTTGCACCGGCAGCGAGGGCCTCGTCAGAGCGCTTGTGCACCACGAGCATGTAGGAGGAGAACGTCATGATCTCGAAGCTGCTGTAGAAGGCGGCCGCATCCGTGGCCGAGGCCAGTCCGATGAGCGAGGCGAGCATGAGGAACAGGAAGAAGAAATAGTGGTCCTCGCCTTCGTGACCATGCATGTAGCCTATGGAGTAGACGACGATCAGGCCGCCGCCCAGGGCGAAGAGCAGGGTGAAGAGCTGGCGGAGCGGATCAACGACCGGCGCGGTCAGAACCGCCCCGAGGGTCGCGGCGGCAAGGATCAGGGCGGCGAAACCGCTCAGCCTCGGCGTGTAGCGGACGATGGCGAACATCGCGAACGCGCCCAGGTAAGCGATGACAACCGCGAGGGGCCAGCTTTCCTGCCCGGCCATGTGGCCCACGGACGCTGCGGGACCCGCCAGCCATGCCTGGAGCAGCCCGCCCAGCGGCCCGGAGAACAGACACGCCAAGGCCAGCGCGCCCGCCAGCACCATGCTGCCCCCGCCGACACCGGCGAAGTAGGCGGGCTTGCGCTCCGGCTCCACGTCCTTCTTCATGCACACATCGTGAACGACGCGCACCGTGTAGATTGCGGCGAAGATTCCCGCCACGGCGAGGACAATGGCGATGGGGAGGTTGCCGCTCTTTATTGTGGCAAGAAGCAGAAGCTCCTTGCCCGGCGGCGCTGTGAAGGGAGTCAGGCCGATGGCCGTGAACATGGAGAAGCCGAGCAGCAGCGCAAGTCCCGGACGGCGGCCGCCAGCGGCCGACAGTGCCGAGAGCGAATAGCCGCCTTGCTCCGTTCCCAGCCGGCGCAGGCACAGGTACCACACGGTTCTGGCCGCGGCTTGGTAGAGCAGCTGCAGGGCCGCGCCTGCCGTTCCGGCTTGCTCCCCCGAGCCCAGCCCGACGAGCGCATAGCCGAGCTGAGCCAGCGCGGAGTATGCCGTGAGCCGCTTGAGATCCTTGAAAGAACGAAGCGCCAGCATTTCGCTGACGAGAGCAATCATAGCACCGGCAAACATTGCGTATTGGGCGGATATTTGCATGACTGTCTCCTTGCGAAAGCAGCATAGCCCAGGTGAAATCAGAAATCTGTCGCGGGGGCGACAATTAGCGTTTTAAATGTAAAAATGCTGTTTTTTCTTGCAAGCACTATACACTGTTGCTTTGATGATACCTGTTATTGTATTTCAAGATGTAGTGAACAATGCATGTTTCATGCGAGCGCAACAGTGCAAAGAATGTCGCACTGGCGACAAAATGAAAGCGCTGCCGTACCCTTGGGCCCGCAAAACCGTCCTTCGGGCGGGGAGGCCTGAAGGAAATCATTCCGCGCAGGAGTTGGCCAGCAGATACAGCTCCCTCATGTCAAAAATGATGTATTCTCCACGGTTGAGCTTCTTGATGATACCCTCCTTTTCCATGGAAGAGAGGAGGGTGGAGACAGTCTGTCGAGAAGAACCGACAATCTTGGCGATATTGTCCACCGTCAGCCCGATCTTCACGTAGATGCCCTCTTTGACCTCCTGGCCAAAGCTGACCGCCTGCTCATAGAAAAATACGGCCACGCGTTTGTCGGCGCAGTTGAAGTACAGATTCTCAATGGTGGAGATGGCCCCGGTCATGAGCGTGCCGACCGAGCCCATCAGGGCGGCGATGAGCGTGTGCTGTTGATTGGCGTGGTCGAGAAAGGTGTTGATGGGGCAGGTCAAAATCGTCGTATTTTCCAGCGCCTCCACATGAGCCCTGGTGTGTGTGCAGTAAACATCGCCCGGGCCGAGAATCGCGAGGGAAATCTCCCGCCCCCTCAGGGTCAGATACACGCGCAACCGGCCTTGCTTGACAAGAAAAATGAGGTTTTCTTTGTGGTAGGGAGCAAAGAGAATGTGCCGCTTCTGGCATTTGCACTCAGTGAAATGGGACAGGATGGGTTGGGTTCCCTCATCTTGCGCCAGCGCTTCGAGAAGGCAGCTTTTTATGCTTCCAGCTGGGTGGCCCGCCATGCGCTGTTCCTCCCGGTAACCGTGATGAGGGGGGCACCGTTATGCCATGCTGGGCTGGCAAAACCTTCAGGTGCCAAGTCTGAACACCGGATATCTCTATTGCTTTTTGCGCAAAAACAAGGTACAATACTAAAAGTGGTTTTGTCAAAATATTTCCGTGTTATTTTGCGATACTGCTGCGCGGCCTTTGCTGGCCTCTGGTGGCTACCGGCGGCCGGGCTGCTGCTCACGGCGCAAGGGCGACACCGGTGGCTGTAGAGACTGCGCAGATGATTAGCTGAAGAAGGCGGGAAAGAGCTTCTTGTGGCACAAGAATGCGCGAAGCTCGGCATATTCCCGATCCGGGCAGTGAAGGCCGCCCAAGCCTTTTGATGGCCTGCGCCGCCGTGCGCGGTAGGAATTGTCCTGTCCCTTAAGATGTTCGCCAAGCCATCCACGCCGGATGCTAGCGGTGCGGCATGATCGCGGACGGGGTTGCCGGGTTGGTCGGACCGCTCTGCTTGGGGGCTGTCCTTTCCCTTCAATTTTACTCCTGCGTGGGCGCTGCTCCGGGAACCGGCGGCGGCGGGGCCTTCAGCGCGCCGAACTTCAAGAGCAGCTCGGTCAGCTTGGCCTTGACGTTCTGCGTGGTGCGCGCCACCTGAGCCAGGTCTATGACCACGAGGAAGTCGCGGCGGAAGGGCGCCTTGTCCCACAGGCTGCGCAGCACGGCCTGAAGGGGCTCCTCCAGCTGCAGCACCTGCATGAGCGAAACCAGCTGTTGCGGCGTCCTGGTCTTGAACAGCAGCATGTCCGGCCGGGTGGGGTCGGGCACGAACAGCTGGCTTTTGCGGATGCGCGTAAGCCCGCGCGCCGCCAAGGCGTCCACTGCGGGCACTGGGCAGCGGCGCAGAGCGGCGGTCTTGACCAGCACCTTGCCGCCTTCCTCGCGCGCCTTGTCGCGCAGGAGGCCCACAAAGGCGCTTTCCAGCAGATAGAACAGAACGTGCTCCAGGGACTCGATGGACAGCCCCTGGGCCAAAGCGCGCACGGCATCCAGCTCATCGGAGCGCAGGGTGGCCAGGGCGGAAAGGAAATGCTCGCGCGATTGGCTGAGGACGCGCACGGCGCCCAAGGCCAACGCGACAGCCTGCTCCATGAGGAAGGGAAGCTCGTGCTCCTCAAGCGGCTTGCCGCTGGCCCGGGCCTGCATGGCCTCGAAAAGGCTGTGGGCGACAGGGTCCATGCACACGATGAGCGCGGCGCTTTCCAGATGCTCCAAAAGCAGGTCGCCGGGGAGGAAGCCCAAGCCCTTGAGCAGGCAGGCCTGCACCACCTTGCGCACGGCCAGGCGTTCCGGCGTTTCGGCGTTGGCCTCGGCAAAGGCCTTCTGCACGCGGGTCTGGTCAATGTGCCCGGGGCTATCGTGCAGGGTGGCCAGCACATCGTCGAACAAAAAGCGCACCACCACCTGCTGGCCGTCCTTGGAGAGGTGGCATTTGCCCTCGCTGGCGAGGTGTTCGTAGCCCTCCGCCACGTGCTGGGCGATGAAGCGCTCCACGAATTCGCTCCAAAAGCTTTGGTCGAACTCGTGGGTTTTGATGAGCTCGCCAAACTGGGACAAGCCCGGCGCGCCGAAGTGGCGCATGATGAGCTCCTCGAAATTATCCGTGGTGAGGCCCATGGCGTAGACCATGCCCTGCACGCTTTTGACCAGGAGCGACTCGGTGTTGCGGAGCTGGACCGTGGTTTGTTCGCGCGCGACGTCATCGCCGCTGCCCGTCTCTTTGTCCAGGCGGTTCAAAAGCACCGGGAAATTGCCGGCAAGCTTGCGCAGAACAGTATCCGCCGGGTGGTCCGTGCGGCGGCACAGCAGGTTGACGATGCTCTGCTGCTGCGTTTCCAGAAGGGGATATTCGCTGATGCCGCCGCTGTTGACCCCGATGAAGCAGAGCAGCATTTCGCGCTCCAGAACTTCGCGCAGCGCGCTTTTCTCCTTCAGGGGGCGCAGCACCCCAAGATACGACTCCAGCCTGGCGGGCCATTGGGGGCGCCGGTCTTCATGTCCGCCTGCGGAGGAATGGCTGGGGGGGGCTGCTGCTGCGGTCTCGTCCACATGTGCTCCTGTTCTGCTGCGTCTCACGCGCGTCTGGTGGGGCGGCGCGTCTGGATCGTGTGATGCGTACTTTCTACGTTGCGTGACTCTCTATTCCTTCGGCCTGTTTGCCAAAAAAATCAAGTGGCTCGAGTCGCGAAAAGGGGGGGCGGAGGCTGTTGGTGGGGGATTGGGCTTGCAAGCTAGAGCCCGGAGCCGAAATTGAGCGCGTCTGGCCGGTGGAAGTAGAACTCCACCCTTCCGTTGGAGAGTCTGTTTTGTTCTGATGTGGTGGGCCGCAGAGGGCGGGTGGCGCCATAGGAGATGGCGCGGACCCGTGTGGGAATGATCTCGCCGCCGCTTAAAACGTAGCTTGCAGCGGCAGCGGCGCGCGCTCCGGAGAGCTCCCAGGCCGTCGCGTATGCGCCGCCCGCGTTTTCTTGTTCCGCTGCGTGGCCGCGCACCAGCAGGTGCATGTTGTACTCCTTGAGCACGTCGAGCACGCCGACCAGCACCCGTTTGGCCTCCGGCGTAAGCTGCGCGGAGCCCGGGTGGTACATGATGTTGTTGTTTACGCGCAGAAGCACGCCGGTTTCATCGGAAGATAGACCGCTGGCCTCCATAAGCTTGGGGTCCTCCATGACCATGCGCTTGAGCCGCGAGGCGATAACGAAGCGTTGAGACTCCTCGGCCGCCGCGTCCGGGTTGGGAATGCCGCGGGCCTGGGGCACCATGGTGTTGCTCACGGCGTCCAGCACCTGCGGCCCGCCGGAACCTTTCACGTCCGCAACGGGCTGGAAGTAGGTGGAGAGCACCTGTTTGGTCTCCGGCGGCACCATGTTCAAAATCCACATGAGCAGAAAGAAGGCCATCATGGCCGTGACGAAGTCGGCGTAGGCCACCTTCCATGAGCCGCTTCCGTGTCCTCTGTTGCGCGCCATGACCGCTCCTAGTGCCTGCCGCTCTTGAGCCATTCCTCCATCTCGAAGAACGTGGGCCGCACGTCCTCCGGAATGGCGCGCCGGCCGTATTCCACTGCCATAATGGGGCTTGAGCCGGAAACGGCGGCGCTGATGGCCGCGCGGATGACGTTGAAATACATGTCGCGCTCCTGAGCCAGGTTCTCCAGCTTGATGGCCATGGGACCGATGAAGCCGTAGCAGAACAGCACGCCCAGGAAAGTACCCACCAGAGCCGCGCCGATGCTGTGCCCAAGGATTTCCGGCGGCTGGCTGATCTGTCCCATGGTCAGGATGACGCCCAGTACTGCGGCCACGATGCCCAGGCCCGGCAGCGACTCGGCCATCTTGGAGATCATGCTTGCGGTGCCTTCGGCTTGCTCGCGCATGGCCTCCATGTCGAGCTTCATGAGCTTCTCTATTTCGCCCTGGTCGCCGGTGGTGAGAAACACCCGCAGGGTGTCGCACACGAACAGCACTGCCGCGCGGTCCTTGGTCACCAGCGGATGGTCGGAGAAAATTCTGCTTTCATCCGGGTGCTCCACGTCGCGTTCAATGCTCGCCATGCCCTCCCGGCGCATTTTCCCGAACAGGGTGTTCAGAAGTCCCAGCAGCTCCAGGTAATTCTGCCTGCTATCGTGGCGCATGGAGAAGATGAGGCCCACGCTTTTGATCACCCGCACGAACATGGTGCGTGAGGACCCGATGAAGAATGCGCCCAAAACGGAGCCGAAGATGATGCAGGCTTCCGCCGGTTGGAAGAGCACCTGCAAGGGCCCGTTCTCCGCGGCAAACCCGCCGATGATGGCCAAAACGACAATGATGACGCCTATGATCGTGAACATTAGCGGTCCTGCTCCTGTGTTGGGGGCGCTGTCTGTGCTTCGGCCTGGGCCAGCACGGTGTCAAGTTCAAGCAGGAAACGGTCCATGCGCAGGCCGCGCGCCACGGGCCGTTGCGGGAGCCGGTCCATGAGCGTCACCTCGTCGCACCAGGCCGCCAACTCGCGGATGGGATACTTGGCGACGTAGAAAAAGGTCAGGCTCTTATCATCGCGGTCGGGCTGGCCGCGGTACAGGATGTTCAGGGCCACCATGAGACGGCCGTCCTCCTGTTCGCGCAGGGAAATGGGCGTCACGCCGAGCAGGAGTGACAGGGGTCTGTCCTCCACGGCGGAAAGGGGCTGCGAGAGTTTGATATGGAGAAAAATCAGGCACTGTCTTGATTCTAGGAGAGGCAGGCGTTCTCCCAGGCTGGCGGGATTGCTCAAGGTGATGCGCATTCCGTTGGCTGAGAGATCCTCGATGCGCAAGGCTGCCGATTCGCGCAGGAAGCGCAAATCTGGACGGCCGAGCTCCAGCAGGTGCAGATGCGTCGGCACATGCTCCGGCTTGACCCACAAGGCGCCCTCCAGAAACAGGGCGGGCGGCACAACTACACGAACGCATTTGCGGTCTTCCAGATTGCCCAGCTGCTCCACCTAGCCCTCCTGCGCCGTCGCTATTGTCCTACGCGATGAGAATGGCAGGAATCATCGCGATTATCAAGATGCGCGCGTTTGCCGGTGGGGTTCACCCGGACTATGCGGGCTCGGGCTTTGGGGCGAGGTGAAGATTGCGGCGCGCTTTCTGCTTGGTTGTAATGTTTGTGCTTATCGTATATATTTCAGTATATTGCGATATTGTTCCGCACAAGGGCCCGGCTAGGCAAGGTGTGTCTGAGAACAAGGGAAACGTCTGCCTGCGGGTTTCGATTTTGGGCGGTGTTGGAGCGTTGTCTCCGGCTTCATGGCAAAGCGGGAAAAACGCAAAGGAGAGAGCCGCATCCCTCCATCCTGCGGGCTTTGCAATTTTCAGCAATCGGGCTAGAGTGCGGCCAGAAATTGGGGGCAATGGGAATGCGCTTTCTTGAATTTGTTCAACAGCAAGGCTATCGGCGCTACACCGGCACGGTGTCGGCGTCGATCTACGCGTATTTTCAGTGCGAGAATCCTGGCCGCGCGCAGTGGTACTTCAAGCCCGGCAGTTTTCAGTGCGCCGGGTGCAAGGCCCAGTGCGAAACCGACAGTCCCGAGGGCTTCCAAACCTTTCTTACCCCGGAAAAACGCAATGTCTGACCGCCTGCGCGTTCCCGCATTCTGCCTCGTTCTCGTTTTGCTGTTGGGCCTGCCCGCTGCGGCCGAGGCGGACGACAGCCAGAACCTGTCCCTGTGCAAGCAGATTTTAAGCCGGATGCTGTGCAAGAAGGTAAACGAGTTCAGCTACTCCGGAAAGCTTGATGAGGGCGTGTACATCATCAGCGTGTTCTACGCCTCCAAGGCCTCCGAACTGCTCTGTGCGGTCATGCCCGATGGCCAGGTCATCATTCAGGACCGCACGTGGCGCGCCATGCGGCGTGTGGTGCCCTACACCATGGATTCCGCAGGCAAGTGCATGATCGCCCATTATTCCTCGCCGGATTGCCCGACCAGCAGAGCCATCAAGGTGTGCCCGCCCAAAACGCAGCAGGACGCCAAGGAGCAGCAGAAGGAAACCTTCTGGAGCCGGCCCATACCCAAGATTTTGGAAGAAGAATACAAGGCCATGAGCGGGCGCGACCAGCAGAACGCCACGGCCGCGCCGGCGCCGGCTTCTGGCGAGGAGAAGTAATCTTTCCACGCAGGTTGCATCGTGCGGAAAAAACGGTGATACTGTTTCCATGAGCGATTCTGCGCAGCCAGATCAGGAAGGTCAGGCCTGCAAGGCCATCTTTGTGGCCAGGCAGCCCATCTTCGACGCCAATGAGACGGTCTGGGCGTACGAATTGCTTTTCCGCAGCAGCGCCCAGGCAAAGACCGCCGACGTGGCCGAGGACGACCTCGCTACGGCTTCGGTCATCGCGGACGGCTTTGCCCTTGCCTTTTCCGGCATGGACAAGAGTAAAAAGGCCTTCATCAATTTTCCCCAGCGCCTGCTCCTCGACAACAGCGTCTACGCCCTGCCGCGTGAAATCTGCGTGGTGGAGGTGCTGGAGACGATCACCCCAACACTGGAGATGATCACCGCCCTTACGAACATCAAGAGCCGGGGGTACACCCTTGCCCTGGACGACTACGTGGGGCAGCCCGGTTACGAAGACGTGATCCGCCTCGCGGACATAGTGAAGGTGGATCTGCTCGGCATGTCCCACGACCGCCTGCGCGAGGTCAGCGCCGGTTTGCACCGTTATGGCTGCCGCCTGCTGGCGGAGAAGGTCGAGGACCGCGAGACTTACGAGCTGTCCAAGATCTTGGGCTTCACCCTGTTTCAGGGCTTCTTTTTCTCCCGGCCGGAGACCATGACGGGCAGCAAGGTGCCCACGCCCGTGCTGGCGAAGATGCGTCTCCTGCGAGCTCTTTCCGGCGATGACTTCGACGTGCGCGCGCTCACCAAGATCATTTCCTCAGATCCGAGCGTCAGCTACCGCCTGCTCAATTTCATAAATTCCGCCGCCTTTTCTCTGCGCGCCAAAATCCAGTCCATCCAGCAGGCGCTCACCCTGCTTGGCAAGCAGCAGATCAGGCAGTGGTTCCTCGCGGTCATCATTTCCGACTTCGACTCCACGGGCAAGGTGCAGGAAGCCGCCTACACTTCGCTGCAGCGCGCGCGCTATCTGGAAAGCATGGCCAAGATGTACAAGAACCGCGCGTTTCCGAGCGAGACCCTGTTCATGCTCGGCCTGTTCTCCAAGCTCGATGTGCTGCTTTCCCAGCCCATGGACAAGCTTATGCAAAACATTGCCCTGGACAAGGACGTGGAGGATGCGCTCTTGTCCAAGCCCTCGCCGTACTGGTCCTGGCTCTCCCTTGTGGAGGACATTGAGATCGGCAACTGGGAGGATGTTTTCGCCTTTCTCAACAACCGCGACATGGATCAGGAGGCTTCGGCCACAAGCTACGCCGAGGCCATCACGTGGACACAGACCCTACTGCGCATGAAGTGAGGATCATGATGTTTTCTCGACGTTTCGCCCCCTGCCTGCTGCTGACTCTGTTTTTGCTGCCCCTTGTCTTGCTTGCCGCGCGGCCTGCCGCTGCCCAGGAGGCACCGCCCCACGAGGCCGAAGCCCCCCGCCACAAGCCCAAGGCCGCGCAGAAGGCCCAGGCCGCCCCGGTGAAGCATG
>Ga0209373_10001492_pt1 | contig 27095 bp, 25 predicted proteins | sample Higcelweek5metaG_FD_187173 | JGI IMG/M metagenome (GOLD analysis project Ga0209373, IMG submission 187173) | Freshwater pond sediment microbial communities from the University of Edinburgh, under environmental carbon perturbations - High... | ecosystem: Environmental > Aquatic > Freshwater >... | reverse complement strand
GCGCCACCCCTTGCCGCAGAGCCAACGGACCCTTGTTGTGACCGCACCGAAGAAATCCCTTGTCACCCTTACCGAATGGGCCACGGGCAAGCAATTCACCAGCGGCACCCGCGTGCCGGTGATCATTCTGGAATTGCTGCTGTTCGCCGGCGTTGCCATCGGCGTGATGCTGGGCAGCCGCGCGCTGATCCCCGATATCGCCGATCGTCCGGTTTTGCAGGGCACCATCAACCTGATCAGCATTTTCATCTGGTCCCTGCTCTACGCCAAGGCCCAGCGCCGCACCCCGCCGGGGGAATGACGATTGAAGGGGATGCGGGCGTGCGCTAAGTCATCATCCATAGACCCCCGCCCTTGCCAGGGAGCCCGCCCATGAACGCCGCCGCCGCCCGCACCACCATCGATCAAGGGGAGATCGAGCGGTTCAGCCGTATCGCCGCCGAATGGTGGGATCCGGCGGGCAAGTTCAAGCCGCTGCACAAGTTCAATCCCGTCCGGCTGGCCTATATCCGTGATGCCATCTGTGCCGCCCATGGCCGTGACCCCAAGGCGCCCCGACCGCTGGACGGCATCCGCATCGTTGATGTCGGTTGCGGCGGCGGCCTGTTGTCGGAACCGCTGGCCCGGCTGGGGGCCAGCGTCACCGGGGTGGATGCGGCGGAAAAGAATGTGAAGACGGCTGCCGCCCATGCCGCCGAGACCGGCATTACCGTGGATTACCGCGCCACCACAGCCGAAGCCCTGGTGGAAGCCGGTGAACAGTTCGACGTGGTGCTGGCCATGGAGATTGTGGAGCATGTGGCCGATGTCGACCTGTTCCTGGATGCGGTGGGCAAGCTGGCCAGGCCGGGTGGGCTGGTCTTCATGGCCACGCTGAACCGCACGGCCAAGGGCTGGCTGCTGGGCGTGGTGGCGGCAGAATATGTGCTGGGCTGGCTGCCGCGCGGCACGCATGACTGGAAGAAATTCCTGCGCCCGTCGGAACTGGTGGGCGGCCTGCGTCAGGCCGGGGTTGCCGTGCGCGATATCAGCGGCGTGGCCTATAACCCGATCAGCGACAAGTTCAGCCTGTCGCCCAAGGATCTGGAGGTGAATTACCTGCTCTGGGGTGTGCGGGAATAAACCCGGCAGCCGTGACCCGGCAGGAAGTGCCGGATGGCGGTATCTGCCGGGTCAGGCCATACACAATGCATTGAAATATAAACATTATTTGCGTGGCAAGCCGCTTGCTTTCCCTGTCTTCGGATCATCGACCCGGAGATACGAGAAAATGGATGGCGGCAGCACGCAGTTCCGGTTCAGCCCGGTCAGCGAAAATACGGTGGAAGCCGACGGCAGCTTTGCCCAGCTTTACCGTCAGGCCCATGCCAAGGCCGGCCTGTCCCGGCTTTCCGTGGCCACGCTGCTCGATTGGCTGACCGGGCGCGGCGGGGACGCCAGCGGCATTGATGGGCTGATCACCAACGGCCAGCCTGTCACCGGCGACAATCTGGACCGGGTGAAGGGCAATGTCTTCCTGGCCTTCCTGTTCCATGATTTGCGGCACAGGCTGGATGCCCATATGCAGGCGGCCAGGCGCGCCGGCACCGGCCCCTTCGCCCCCTTGCCGCCGGGCCTGCCCCAGGCGCAGAAGCTGAACCGGCTGCGGGCGCAAAGCTGTGTCAGCCTGAACCATGTGCTGGATGCCTGGGCCGCCGATCTGGGCAACCGCCCGGCACCCGCCTGCCCCTTCGGTCGCATGGCCCGTTTCGCCAAGGGCTTCTTCAAAGGTTCCGCCCTTTACGCGCGGGCCGACCATGACATGGTCAGCATCTCCAAGACGGGCAGCAACACCGCCCTGCATATGTGTTTCAGCCTGGTGGAAGCAGCCTTGCATCTGGGGTTGGACCTGCCGGCCAATGAATGGCGCGCAGCCCTGTGGCGCAGCCGCAAGGAATTGAAGACCCTGGCCGCCGGCAGCCTGGGCATGATCGTCACCTTCCTGCACGCCTCCCATCTGGAGCCGGAGGGCGAAAGTGCGGTGAACCCCACCAGCGGGGAAGCCTGCGCCTTCCGCCTGGAACAGGGGGCGGACGGGATGCGGCTGCGGCTGGACAGTCGACCGATCAAAGCCTTCAGCACCGGCCACGACCAGCTCTATACCGGCTGCCCGGCCTTTCATGTCTCCGGCATGATCGAGATGTATCTGGATTGGGTGCTGGATATCGCCGCATATCACGGGCTGCACCAGCCCGAGCGGCTGGTGCCGGCCATGGTGGCCCGCAGCGCCTATCAGCAGGGGCTTCAGGCATAGGTGGACATTTCCCGATGCGGGCAGACCGATACCAGCGATGAAGCACCACCAAATAATACCAGTCTGCCTTGATCGTGACCGATCAAGAGAGATTTCCCGTTCCCTCATGCGCCGGGCGGGCGCATCCGCGCCCTTGGCTTGACGGCGCACGAGCGCCGGGCTGGCGGTCGCCAGCCTCCAATCTGCCAAGGGTCAAACCCTCGGCAGATTGGTATAATATCAGCCTGCCTAAAGCTTGACCTTTAGGCAGACTGGAGGCTGGCGACCGCCAGCCCGCGCCCCCATGGGCGCGTAAGCCAAGCTGCCGGCGGCAGCGCCCGGCACCTGAGGGAACACGAAATCTCCCTTGATCGGTCACGATCAAGGGAGATTGTTATAACGCTAAATGCGACCCTCGTGCCGATCCGACAACCCGCCCCGCTTCCAGTTCCAGCACATGGTCAGCGGCGCGACGGGTCGCATCACGGTGGGTAACGGCCAGGATGGTGACATGGCCACGCAGCCTGTCCAGGGTCCGCAGGATCATCGCCTCCGAGCCGGCATCCAGGGCTGAGGTGGCTTCGTCCAGGATCAGCAGGCGGGGGTGGCGCAGCATGGCACGGGCGATCGCCAGGCGCTGGCGTTCGCCGCCGGAAACAGAATTACCCCGATCGCCGACGACGGTGTCCAGCCCTCGCGGCAGCGCACGCACGAAATCGACCGCCGCCGCTTCTTCCAGTGCCGCCCACAGGTCAGCCTCTGTCGCTTGCGGTGCCGCCAGCAGCAGGTTGGCGCGGATCGTATCATGGAACAAGAACGGATCCTGCGGCACGACGGCCACCTGTTGTCGCCAGGCGGGCAGCAGATCAGGGGTCAGTTCCCACCCGTCCACGCAGAGCCGGCCCGCCGTGGGCTGGGCCAGCCCGGCGGCCAGATCGGCCAGCGTTGACTTGCCTGCCCCCGAGGGACCGGTGACGGCCAACAGACTGCCGAAGGGCAGGACCAGGTTCACCCCATCCAGCGCCTGACGGCCATCGGTCGTGCGCCAGGAAACCCCCTGGAACGCCAGCGATTGCGACAGGGCGGGCAGGCCGGCCCCCACCGACGGTTCGGCACCGGCGCACAGCCGGGCAAGCATTTCCTCATAAACCAGGACCGCCGGCAGGCCGGCCTCCAACTGCCGCCAGACCCGGATGCTGCCCAACCCCTGCTGTGCCAGCCGGGCAAATGCCAGAATGACGACCATGGCTGTGGCCAGCTGCAGATGGGCCCACAAAACAGCTGTCAGGATGGCGACGACGGCCACCAAGGCTGCCGCCACCGTCAGCGCCGCATGTTCCAGCACCTGGATGCGGGTCTGGCGTCGCTGGAGATGGCGGATATCCGCGAAGCGCCGTTCCAACTGGGACCGGCGTATTTCCTGCGCCCCGAACCCCTTGATAAGACGCAAGCCGGACAAATCATCCGTCAGGTCGGCCGTCATCGCCATCATGGCCTGCCCCATGCGCATGCCCAGCCCGAAACCGCTGCGCCCGATCCGCCGGATCAGCAGCAGGGCGCCTGCCGCCACCAGCAGGGTAAGCAGCGTCAGCAGCGGCGACATCACCAGCGCTGCAATCAGCATGACCGGTATTGTCAGGCCCGACACCAGCAGACCCAGCAACTGGGTGTGGCACATGCCGATCCGGCTCGTTTCTGCGATGAGGATATGTTTGACGTCGGTAGCCCGCAGGTTCTGGAAGACCGGCCAGGAGACGTGCAGCAAGGCCCCATGCAGGTCACTGCGCAGCCGGTCGATGAAGCGGTTACGCATATCCGGTGCCATGATGCCGCGCACCGCCACGATGCCGGCTGCTGCTGTCACCAGCAGCAGATAGAACCCCAGCCCACCAACCAGAAGGCCCGATGCCGGGGGGGCCTGGCCGCCCACACCGATCATGTTCAGCAACGGGAGCAGCAGCAGCAGGCCCGCCCCTTCTGCCAGGGAACCCGTCAAGGTCAGGCCAAGGAGCAGCAAAAGTTCCCGGCGCCCGGAAAGCCGCAGCAGCAACGTAAGAAAATGCCGCACCCCATCAAAGGACTGGGGCGAAATTGGGGGGAGAGATGGTGCAGGGGAGGTAGCCATGACGGCCCGACAATAGGTCAAGCCAGGGCAATGCCGCTACCCGCTTCTTCTCCCGCCGTGCAACCTTTGGCAATTACCTCCTGTGAGATAACACCAAGGGTCATTAGCGGGGCGGTAAGGGCCAAAATGTGGGGATAGCATGGGGCACGTCGATTAGACTGCCGCCAGCCATGCAACCGCAGCACCAAAACCCCAACGATTTCAATAATGTGGCTGGCGCGCCCAGAAGGATTCGAACCTCCGACCCCCAGATTCGTAGTCTGGTGCTCTATCCAGCTGAGCTATGGGCGCATCTCCAAAACTACACCGTACAGCAAAGAAAATCAGAAATGGCGCGCCCGAAAGGATTCGAACCTCTGACCCCCAGATTCGTAGTCTGGTGCTCTATCCAGCTGAGCTACGGGCGCGCTGTATTTCCATTTTCTCCCCTGCCGCCGCCTCATGAGGCACCGTCCGGTGAGGTCGCCGCTTGTAATGGAAGCCCCAGGCGATGGCAATAGGAAAATTGCATGGCACACGCGAATTTGTTCAGCACGCGTTGCCGCCCGCCCCTGCATCGGCTATCAGTCAGGAAAATCCGCAGGAGAACACCCGTTGAGCAACAAGATCACCGATCCGAAGAAAAACTTCCCCGTCACGTGGGAAGAACTCCACCGCAATGCCAAAGCGCTGGCCTGGCGTCTGGCCGACCTGCGCCAATGGAAGGGCATCATCGCCATCACCCGTGGCGGCCTGGTGCCCGCAGCCATCATCGCCCGCGAACTGAATATCCGCGTGGTGGAGACCATTTCGGTCAAAAGCTATGACGACAGAACCCAAGGCGAAATCTGCGTGCTGAAGGCGCCGAACGCCGTGACGGATGGTGGCAAGGACTGGATGCTGATCGACGATCTGGTCGATACCGGCAAGACCGCCGCCTATGTGCGCAAACTGTTGCCCGAGGCGCATTTCGCCACCCTCTACGCCAAGCCCGCCGGTCGCCCGCTGGTGGATACATTCATCACCGAGGTCAGCCAGGATACCTGGATCTATTTCCCTTGGGATCTGCTGCCGGTCAGCTACCTGCAGATCGAACGCTGATCCGGCAACCGGCGCCCGGCGGTTGGGGAAACGCGAAATCTCCCTTGATCGGTCACGATCAAGGGAGATTGGTATCAATTATCGCTGAATGTGTCGCGCAGGCGCGGTGCGTCGCTGATGGTCTGGCGCATGTTCGCCATTTCCCGGTTGTTGGGGCTGGACCCGATATCGGCACGCGACAGGGTGGCATCGCCTTGCGGGTCGGCCCTCGGCGGTTTGCCGAACTTGGCATTCAGCCGATCATATTCCTGGCGATGATACTGATCGGATTCCTGGAAACCCGGCTCGCCATTGCGCGGCGCAGTGACGATCACCTCGTCCGTTTCCGGCGGCGGTTCATCGGCGGCATAGGCTGGCAGCAAACCCAGCGCCAGCACACCGGCCAGGGTAAAGGCGGCCAGGCGGTGACGGACCGACTGATATGGATGCGTGCGCATGATCCTGGTCCTTCCTGGTTCCGCCATACTTAAGATTATAAAGATGGGGGCGCTTAAGGGAATTGGCATCCCCCCATCCTTTCACGCCGGCGGGTGGTTACTCCCGCCGCGCATGATCATTCATGCCAGCCCCCCAGCAGGGGGCGCATGCGCAGGCTTTCCTTGTTGCGCACCCGCACCTTGCCATGCACATGCTCCGGCCTGGCATCGCGCGGGCCGCCCACGCGCACCGGGCGTTCGGCGAACCGGCCCAGCGAGATCATGCGGTCATAGGTGACGATGGCGGCGGCCACGGCCACATTGACGCAGAACTTGGTGGGAATCTTCACCACATGGTCGCAGCGCGCCAGCATGGCGGGCGTCAGGTTGCCCCGTTCCGACCCGAACACATAGGCCGCGCGCAACGGGTGGCGGAAGCTGGGCAGTTCCGCTGCATCATCCGTCAATTCACAACCCACCAGCTGGCAGCCCACGGGCAGCGCCATCTCGCCAATGGAATCCCAGCCGTAATAGGGCACATGGTCCGCTCCACCTGACGTATCGGTGCGCCGCAGTTCCTCCACGTCAACCACGCCATTGACGGTGAAAACGAAGCTGGCGCCAAAGGCATGGGCCGTGCGCATGATGGTGCCGACATTGCCGGACTTGCTGATGCCCTCCGCACCCAGGGCGAAATAACCACGCATGATGACCTGACCGGATTATCGATAATGAAGCCGCCGCCAGTCCTGGCACAGACAGCGCGGCGGGGGCAAGGTTCCGCGCGCCCCCGGACAGGCCGGGGCGATATGCGGCATTGGCATCATGGCACAGCATCCCCATCCCGTGGACGACATGCCCGATATCCAGATGATCCTGCCTGATCGCACCATCGACACCGTGCTGGTGCGGCTGACATGCGGGGGCACGGTGGAATCCATCCAATGCGGGCGATGCTGTGGCGGTGGGGGCCGATGGCCATGTGCTGGGCGCCTGCGCTGCCGGGCCGGTTTCCGATAACCGCAAACCGTTCTACCCCTGCCCCGGTGGATTGACGGGCAGGTGGATCAGGAAGCGGGTGCCATGGCCGGGGATGCTGGCCAGATCGATCTCCCCGCCCAATGCCCCGGTAACCAGATTATGCACAATATGCAGACCCAGCCCCGTACCGCCGCTGTCGCGCCTGGTGGTGAAGAAGGGATCGAAGGCCTTGACCTGGATTTCCCCCGGCATACCGACGCCATTATCGGTGATGGCGATGGCCAGCCGATCCGCCCCGGCACGCCCGACGGCGATCAGGATCTGCGGCGCCTCCACCCCGCCAAAGCCATGCACCACGGCATTCTGCACCAGATTGGTCACCACCTGTGACAGCAGGCCGGGCAGCGTGGTCAGCACCAGCCCCGGCTGGGCATCAATGGCCACCTTCACCCGGCGTTCCCGCAGCATCGGGTCCAGGCTGCGCACCACATCGGCCAGATAGGCTGCAAGATCGACCGTGCGTGTCGCCTCGCTGCTGCGGTCGGCGGACACTTGCTTGAAGCTGCGGACCAATTCGGCGGCGCGCTGCAGGTTGCCGGTCATGATGCGCAAGCCCTCCTCCAGTTTTTCCAGAAACTGGGACATGGAAAGGCGGGTCAGTTCGCCAGCGCGGAAGGCACGGGCGACATCGTCGCGCTCTTCCTCCAGATGGGTCGCCAGCGTGAAGGCAACCCCCAGGGGCGTGTTGATCTCATGCGCCACACCGGCCACCAACTGGCCCAGGGAAGCATGCTTTTCCTGTTGCACCAGTCGGTTCTGGGTCAGGCGGAGTTCAGACAGGGTGCTGTCCACCTTGGCATAGGCGGCGGCGTTGGACAGGGCGATGGCACCATAGGCGGACAGGCTGCGGAAGATCAGCCGCTCCCGCTCCCCATAGGCGTTTTCCCGCGTGGACTGCACCGTCATCACGCCGATCAGCCGGTTGCCGGCCAACAGCGGCGCCAGCAGCAGCGTATACATGAAACGGGTGCCGGGGATATGGGAGGGTGCTTCTGTTTCGTGGCCGGCCCGTTGTATCAGCAGTTCCTGGCGGTCGCGGGCGCAGCGCGCCACCACGGAAAGCGGGTCCGACAGGCTGCGCCAGATGGTGGGCAGCGGACGCCCCATTTCCAGCCCATAGCGCAACTCCAGATGTTCGCCCCCTTCATCCATCACGTAGATGGCGAAGGAATCGAATGCCATCAGGGTGCCGGCATGCCGATGCAGGGCATGAAACACGGCTTCGGCATCCAGATTGGCGGTGATCTGCTGGCCGATCCGACCCAACTGTTCCAGGGTTTGCGTCGCCTCATGCAGGGCGGCGGCACGGGCGGCCTCCGCCTCTGCCAGATGGCGGTGATATTCCCCTTCCGCCTTCAGACGCTCTGTCTCGAAACCCGCCTGCATGGCCAGAAGCCGGTCGCTCACTTCCCGGCTATGCAGCAGGCCGCGCGCCTGGCAGGCACGGCGTTCGAAGACCAGGGCCCGCGCCGGGTCGCCCGCCATCTCCCAGGCCTCCGCCAGGGCCGACAGCAGGCCCGCCGACACCATGTACCCCTGGATCGATTCGGCGATATCCAATGCCCTTTGCAGCAGATGGATGACCGGCCTGCCATCATCCGGCACATCGCCAAGCGGTGGCAGGTCGGGGAAGCGGCGATAAAGATCGGCCTGCGCACGCAGCACATCGATCTCCCGCCAACGGTCTGCACGGGCGCGCACCAAGGCCAGCGCTTCATCCAAGGCCGTTGCCGCCTCGTCCCGCCGGTCCAGTGCTGCCAGGGCACGGGCGCAGCCAGCCGCGGCCTCGATCAGCAGGTCGGACTGTTCCAGATCATCAGCAATACCGGCCAGTTCCTCGAACCAGCCGAGCGCCGCAACCGGCTCGCCCACATCCAGGTCCAGATCGCCCAGATGCTGGCAGCAGATGGCGCGGTTACGAGACCGACCAAAAGGAGCCAGCCATTCCAGCGCATCCATCAGCAACTGGCGGGCGCGGTCGGTTTGCCCCAGGCGACGCAGCACATCACCCATGCCCCGCAGGCACTGCCCAACCGCCGCGGGCCAGCCCGTGTCACGGGCCAGCAGGTGGGCCCGTTCGCGCCACTGAAATTCCGCCACGTAATCGTTGAGGTTGGAGAAGGCGACGGCGGCATTGGCCGCCAACAGCACCGCCAAGCGCATCTGCCCGGCCAGCAGCGCCTGATCACACCCTTGCTGATAATAGCGCTGCGCGGTCAGGAAATTGCTGCGGGCGAATTCCATCCCGCCATGGCAATAGGCCACCACGGCATCCAGTCCGGGATGTTCCAACCCCGACCCCGGCGGCAGCAGGCCTTGCCACTGTGCGGTGGCAATATCGGCATCCGCTGACACCTCGTCGCGCGCCATCCACGCCTGGGCGATACGCAGCCGCATGACATCGCCAGAGCGCTGGAAAAGCCGATAGGCGCGGCTGTGTGCCTCCACCCGGCGGCGCGTCTGCCCCTGGTCGAAGGCCAGCAGCGCCTCCACCATGCAGACATCCCCTTCCCCCAGCGGGTCATCCGCCTGCCGGAAGCTGTCGCGTGCGGATGCCAGCATCGCTTCCGCCATCGGCGGGTCGGCGAACAGAATGCGGCATTCCGCTTTGGTCAGCATCAGCCGCGCGGTGAAACGGCGCAGTTCGCGCTCCTGCGCACCAGCGGCGTGATGCAGCAGGCCCATCGCCTCCTCCACCATCACCAGCGCCAGGTTTGTGTCCCGCTGCCGCTGATACCAGGACAGGGTTGTCAACAACACCAGCCGTTCAAGGGGATCCTCTGTGGCTGCCAACTGGTTTTCGGCCACCAGCACCTGCTCCGCCAGACCATAAAGGTCCAGATGGCCCACCAGCGGGCGTTCAACAGTCAGCGGCGGCATGTCGGGGAAAGACATGTCGACCAGCAATGTGTTGTCGGGCGGGGGCGTGTCGGATGACAGCCGGGCCGCAGCATTCCCTTCCGGACCAGACATCCCAGATTGCCCGCCCACCATTCCGCCGCTTGCCATGGCGCTTCCGCGATCCGTGCCGGTCGCGTGCGGCAGTCCGCCGCCCGCCCCATGCCACAGGTTGCATTTTATTCAAATGATCCGCAACCCCTACCGCAAGCGAGTTTCAATTCGCCTGTCCGGAAGGGGCCGAACTATAATATAGCAAGAGTCATTGATAATAACTCCGTTCTATATGCTCATGCGCGGGCTTGGGTGTGCGCGGGCGGGGGATCGGTGGCCGGCAAGGGGCATTGTTCATGATCCCCGGCGTTATTCCCGGCTGAGCGCCTTTGCCGCCAGCGCATCCAGATAGCGTGTGAAACGGCTGTCCTGCTCCAAGCCAAGTTCGTGAAGATAACGCCACGTGTAGATGCCGGTGTCGTGTCCGTCATCAAAGACCAGTCGCACGGCATAATGGCCGACCGGGACGACACTGGCGATGGCGACATGCCGCTTGCCGGCCACCAGCCTCTTCTGCCCCGGCCCATGGCCTTGCACCTCCGCAGACGGGCTTTCCACCCGCAGGTACTCGGCGGGCAGCCGGAAGAACGTTCCGTCATCGAAACGGATTTCCAGGCACCGCTCCTCCCGCTTCAACCGTATCTCTTCCGGCCAACGGCTGGCACCTGTTGTTTCGCTGACGAAATGTTCCTCCACCGACATGATCAGCCGACCGTCGGCTCGAAACGGCGGGCTTCATCCACCAGCATGATGGGGATGCCGTCGCGGATCGGATAGGCCAGTCCGGCCTGATCGGAAATCAGTTCCTGGGCTGCCGCATCATAGCGCAGCGTGCCCTTGGTCAGTGGACATACCAGGATTTCCAGCAGGCGGGGGTCCACCTTGCTGCCCTGCACGCCCTGGGGCGGGGCGGTATCGCCGGTGATCTCGGCCATTCTCGGTCTCTTTCTGCCTACAAGAAGCAATGATGGGGTCAATGACGGATTCGGTCGCTGTCGGCACCCGGATCGTGGACCGCCATTTCCAGCAGCGTCAACAGCAGGGTCGCCCGCTCCACAGGGCCCTGCGATTCCAGCAGGGCCTGTTTTTCCGACGCGGTGAAGGGGCAGATCATGGCCAGGGTGGAAACCAGACGCTCATCAGCGGTTTGGGCGATGGTATCCCAGTCGGCACTGATGCCCTGCATCTGGAAATAGCCGCGCAACGCCCGATCCAGCCTGTTCCGGTCCAGCGCCGCCGTTTCCGGTCCACCGGCCAGATCGGCTGTGAAGGACGACCAGTTGATGATGAACCGGCGATAGCCGCGGGTCGTCGCCACCTCCTCGGCCACATGGAAGCGGCTGATGCCAGTCAGCGTGATCAGAAAGCGCCCGTCATCGGTTTCGCTGAAACTGGTGATCCGACCGGCGCAACCCGTACGATAAAGCGGTGGCGCATTGCCACCGCCGGCAGCCTGGGGCTGGATCATGCCGATCATCCGGTCGGCGGCCAGCGCATCCTGCACCATATTCAGGTAGCGCGGTTCGAAGATGTTCAGTGGCAGCTTGCCACGCGGCAACAGCAGCACCCCCGCCAAAGGAAAGACGGGGATGCTGCCGGGCAGCGATTCAGGTGTGGGGTCGAAGGGATTGTGGCTCATGCAAATAAGATAGAGGACAATTTGCGTCTGGCCATGACCGTCAGCTTGTCCGTGGGCCCAAAAGCCTCAAAAAGTTTCAGCAACTGGGTGCGTGCGGCCCGTTCGTTCCATTCGCGGTCGCGCCGCACGATCTCCAGCAGGGCCTCCACCGCCTCCTCGTTGCGGCCAGCGGCATAAAGCGCCAGCGCGTAATCATAGCGTGCCTGATGGTCGGCGGGGTCGCTCTCCACGGCGGCCTTCAGGTCGCCCAGCGGCCCGGCCTCCGCTGCCTGACGGGCCAGTTCCAGCTGGGTGCGGATGGCAGCCAGCTCCGGGGATTTCGCCATGGCAGCCGGGGCATTGTCCAGCATCTCCTGCGCACCTTCGGCCTGATCGGCGGCCAGCAGGCAGCGGATCAGGCCGGCATAGGCCGTGGCATTCTCCGGCTCCTCGCCCAGCACCTCGTTATAGATGGCGGCGGCCTCCTGGGCGTTACCGGCCTCCAACATCGCTTTGGCCTCCTCCAGGATGGCGGCGATATCGATCCCGCCAGCACCGCCGCCCAGCTTGGCCAGCCGTTCGACGAACTGCTTCACCTGGCTTTCCGGCAGCGCCCCCTGGAACCCGTCCACCGGGCGGCCCTGGAAAAAGGCGTAGACGGTGGGGATGGATTGCACGCGCAACTGGCCGGCGACCGCCGGATGCTTGTCGGTGTCGATCTTCACCATCTTCACCGCGCCCTTGGCGGCGGTGACGGCCTTTTCCAGAACAGGGCCCAGCGTCTTGCAGGGGCCGCACCAGGGCGCCCAGAAATCGACGATGACCGGCACCGCCTGGGACGCTTCGATGACATCGGCCATGAAGCCGGCATCGCTGCCTTCCTTGATCAGGTCGCTGGCAGGCTTGGGCCCGGCATTGTTGGGCACATTGGACAGCATGGGCACGTTTCCCGGAATGGACGAGGATGATGAACAGGCCCGGAGCGGCAGCCCCGAACCAGAACCAGACTGTTATATAGAGTGTAGGTTGGAGCCTCGCCAAGGGTGCTGAACCAGGTGAAACAGGGTTGCGGAGAAAAACGCCTGGAGCCGCAAGAAAATGCTTGCATCGCGAAAACTCCTGTCTATATTCCGCGCTCACCGCCGGGGACGACTTGGCGGCGATACGGAAATGGGCGGGCGTAGCTCAGGGGTAGAGCACAACCTTGCCAAGGTTGGGGTCGAGGGTTCAAATCCCTTCGCCCGCTCCATGTTCCGATCATAGCCGCGAAAGCGGTGGCCTAAACTGGCGATGCGGGCGTAGCTCAGGGGTAGAGCACAACCTTGCCAAGGTTGGGGTCGAGGGTTCAAATCCCTTCGCCCGCTCCAGTTTCAGGCGTAAATTGCGGTACAGGGGCGCTTTCCAGCGTCCTTTTTTATTGGCAGGCCACACGGAATGGCTGTGTTGAAAACTGGCGATGCGGGCGTAGCTCAGGGGTAGAGCACAACCTTGCCAAGGTTGGGGTCGAGGGTTCAAATCCCTTCGCCCGCTCCAGTTTCCAACGAAGGTGGGGTTCGACCGCCCCCCCCTGGTGACCAGGACGCCTTGCGGCGTCCTTTTTCATTTTATGGCCGGCATGAACCATCGTCAGCGGTTGCCCAGCACCTCGTCGAAGAAATCGATGGTGGCCTGCTGCGCCTTCAGGTGGGTGTCGCGGGTCGCCTCAGGGGTTGGCGACATCCAGCCATGGTTAGCACCGGCATATTCGACCAACCGCGCCGGCACACCGGTCGTTTTCAGCTTCTCCAGCATCACCCGCGCCTGGATCACCGGTACGGCACCGTCTTCCTGCCCGTGCAGCAACAGCATCGGCGGGTCTTTGGCATCGACATAATTGATCGGGCCGACAGCCTTGATCTCCTCCACACAGTCGGCGGCGTCCTTGCAGCCCAGGAAGTCGTAGATCGGCTTGAAATCCTCCGGCGGGCGGGGACGGTCGGTGACGGTGAAATCATAGATGCCGTACCACGGCACGGCAGCCTGAACGCAATCCCCCTTCTCCACCGGCACCGACCGGTCGCAATTCACCGCCGCCATGGCGGCCAGATGCCCACCGGCCGAAGCGCCGAACACACCCACACGCGATGGGTCGATGCCGTATTCGTCGGCATGGGCGCGCAACCAGCGGATGGCGGCATCCACGTCCTGCGCCTGGGCCGGATAGGGTGCCTCCGCCTTCAGCCGGTAATTGACGGCGGCCACAGCATAGCCGCGTGCCGCCATATCGGCCAGAACGGCGGGAAAATCGGAAAAGGCCGCCAATTGGCGGGATGTTCCCCCGGCCCAACTGCCACCGTGGATATAAAGCAGCAGCGGGCGTTTGGCGGCGCCCGGCTTGAAATAGACATCCAGGGTCAGCGGACGATAGCCGGTCAGGGTCGCGAAGGCGATATCCGGCACCGCCACCACCCCATCAGGATAGGAGACGCGGACCTTGGGAAGCGTATCCGCCATGCTCCAGCCGCTTCCAACGGCGGCAGTAACAGGCGGGCCGGCCAGGGTGGGCGAGGCGACAAGAGACAAGACAAGGGCTGCGAGAAGGGAGAGTTTGCGCATGGGGATCAAGGCCTTTGGCTGGTGTAAAAGGCGCATGGCATCATAAAGTCATGCCATTTCCCCATTTTCCCGCACGCGCGCCTTCCCGCCCCCCAACACCGTTCACGCCGCCCGACAGGTGGATGGGATGCGCAGACATCCGACCTGACCCGATGGCTGGTTGGTTTTGGTCTGCCTTTGGTTTAACCTCAGGCGGATTTTTTGCGGGATGGCATCCCTCTACTACCGGGGCACTGTATGTTCGCCATTATCGGTCTGGTCGGCGTGTTTTTCTGCGTCTTTGGCGGCTACGTCATCTTCGGCGGCAAGATGGGCATCATCATCGAAGCGCTGCCGAAAGAAGTGATGATCATCGGCGGCTCCGGTGTCTCCTCCTTCCTGATCACCAACAGCGCCCATACGGTCAAGGCCTCGGGCAAGGACATAAAAAAGATCTTCGGTGGATCGCGTTTCCACAGAAAAGAATATATCGAACTTCTTTCGCTTCTTTATCAAATACTGAAAACAATGAAGAGCAAGGGTGTGCTGGCCATTGAGCAGCACATCGAGAAGCCGATGGAAAGCAACATCTTCAACGCCTATCCGGCGGTAATGAAGAGCGAGACGACCATCAAGTTCATTGCCGATTACCTGCGCATGTTCTCCATCGGCGTCGACAACCCGATGGAAATGGAAACATTGATGGAGCAGGAAATCGACAAAATGAAGCATGAGGACCAGCATTCATCCCATGCCATTCAGGGTTTGGCCGACGCGCTACCCGCACTGGGCATCGTGGCCGCCGTGCTGGGCGTGATCAAAACCATGGCGTCGATCTCCGAACCGCCGGAAGTGCTGGGCAAGCTGATCGGCGGCGCGCTGGTCGGCACCTTCATGGGCATCTTCCTGGCCTATTGTCTGGCCGCCCCCATCGCTGGCCGGCTGAAAGGCATCGCGGAGGAGGAGAGCCAGTTCTACGGCGTCATCAAGACGGCGGTTGTCGCCCATCTGGGCGGTTACGCACCACAGGTCTCCATCGAGGCGGCGCGGAAAAAGGTGCCGACTGAATATATGCCGGACTTCAACGAGCTTGAGGAAATCCTTTCGCAGATCAGCTGAAGCCCATCCATTTCAACGACGGCCCACGTGGCGAAAAATAGAACAAGCGTTTAAATTTACTCTGGAAAATCCCCCTCGCCGGCCCCACTCTGTCCCTCACCAAGCCAAGGAAAATAACGGCACCGGGAGGATGGCGCATGTTGCAGGGTTTGATGATGGACCGGCCACTGCTGACGACCGGCCTGTTGCGCCACGCCGCGCTGAATTACGGCGATCAGGTCATTACCGCGCGTTTCGCCACGGAGGCCCCCCACAGCTACACATGGCGCGATGCCTGGGTCCGCACCCAAAAATTGGCCCACGCGCTGGGCGCGTTGGGGGTGCAGGCGGGGGATCGGGTGGGCACACTGGCCTGGAACGATCACCGGCATCTGGAGCTTTATTACGCCCTGCCCGGCATCGCCGCCGTCTGCCACACCATCAACCCGCGCCTGTTCCCCGACCAGATCGTCTACATCATCAACCATGCGCAAGACCGCTGGCTGTTCATCGACCCGATGTTCCTGCCGCTGCTGGAACAGATCTGGCCGCGCCTGACCGGGGTGGAAGGGGTGGTGCTCTTGGCCCCAGCCACGGCGCTGCCGGCCGGCAGCGCCATTCCCCGCCTGCTCTGCTATGAAACCCTGCTGAAAGGTCAGCCGGACAGCTATGACTGGCCGGAATTCGACGAAAATACTGCCTGCGGCCTTTGCTATACCTCCGGCACCACGGGCAACCCAAAGGGCGTGCTGTACAGCCACCGGTCATCGGTACTGCATGCCTTTGGTGTCATTGCCGGGCTGGGGGTGCGGGGGCGCGACAATGTTCTGGTCGTGGTGCCGCTGTTCCACGCCAATGCCTGGGGCTATCCCTATGCCGCCGCCATCAATGGCGCCAAGCTGGTGCTGCCCGGCCCGCGACTGGACGGCAAAAGCATTTATGAGTTGATGGAGGCGGAGAAGATCACCGTCTCATCCGGTGTGCCCACCGTCTGGCTGGGACTGCTGGCGCATCTGCGCAGCACCGGCGCCCGGTTCAGCAGCCTGAAGGCGGTAACGGTGGGCGGTTCCGCCATGACGCGCGCCATGCTGGAGGAATTCGGCAGCCATGGCATCGACTGTTTCCAGGGCTGGGGCATGACGGAACTGTCGCCCGTTGGCACCATTGGCACCCTGTCTCCGGCGGAAGCTGACTTGCCGCTGGAGCAACAGCATGAGGCCAAGATGCGGGCAGGCCGCCCCATCTTTGGCGTGGAAATGCGCATCATCGGTCCCGATGGCGCGGAACAACCGCGCGATGGCACCTCCTATGGCGAGTTGGTGGTTCGCGGTCCCTGGATCACCAAAGCCTATTTCAAGGACGAAAAAGCCAATAGCAGCGCCTTCACACCTGATGGCTGGTTCCGTACCGGCGATGTGGCGGTGATCGGCGCGGATGGGGCGATGAGTATCGTTGACCGGGCCAAGGACGTGATCAAATCCGGCGGGGAATGGATCAGTTCCATCGATCTGGAAAATGCCGCCATGGGCCATCCGGCGGTGCAGGAAGCCGCCGTGGTCGGCGTGCCACACCCGAAATGGGTGGAGCGCCCCCTGCTGGTGATCGTGCCCCGACCAGGAAAATGCATCGACCGGGACGGGTTGATGCATTTTCTGGAAGGGGAGGTCGCGCGCTGGTGGCTGCCCGATGATATCGTTTTCGTCGAGTCGCTGCCCCATACCGCCACCGGCAAACTGTTAAAAACGGAATTGCGCCAGCGTTTCCGCGACCATCCCCTGCCGGCCACCGGCTGAACCGAAGCGGGGAAGGGCTTCGCCCACCACTCACCGGCTTGTGAACTGCTTCACAGGTTGGCGGGGTTGTGACGCGTTATGCGTGTAGGTGAACCAACGCCATTCCCTTTTCGGTGTCAGATGCTGGACGCGCTGGACGAAGATGTCGCGGCCCTGCTTGCCGCCCATTTGAACCGACTGTCCGTGCAGATCGCCCTGCCGGCGGATCGCCCTTTGCTGCGCCGCATCATCAATGCCGATGCGGCTGAGATGCTGGCCAGCGCCCCGGCCAGCGCCCGCGGCATGATGATCACGGTACAGGTGGAAGGACGCCTGAACCTGTACCGGCGTGGCCATCCCGAAGCGGTCAGCCTGTTGCTGTACGGTCGGGGGGAACCGGTGGGCCTGATCGTGCTGGACCGGGCTGTGCGGGGCCGTATGACCCTGCTGGAACTGGTGATCCTGCCGGAAATGCGCGGCCAGGGCATGGGAAGGGAGGCCTTGGCGGCCATATGTGCTTTGGCGGATATGGTGGGGGATGCAATCAGCACCGCCATATTCTATGACAGCCCCGCAACCCGCCTGCTGTACCGGGCGGACTTTCACCCAGACCGGGAAGACGGGCTGGATCTGGTGATGATGCGCCACCCCAATCGTTGAATCCCTGCCGCGCGCGGCGACAAAAGGCCTGGCTGAAACCGGCTCCCCGGCGGGCATATTCCGATCCGGATGGCTGCCCTACCTGAATTGCGGATTGACGTTGCAGCGCCAAAAGGTCAATTAGCGCGTCATGCAGGAAAAGACGTAAATCGCCCCCGTTCCCAGGCTGGAGCCGGGGGTGCCATGGCCGACCCACCCCGCGACTGCCGGGTGGCGTTGTGTTGCCTGTTGGCTGATATCCCCCGCCACCGGTCTTGCGAACCCCGGCGATACTTTCGGCATGACGCGCAATTCGCGCCACGACCCGGTCGTGGCATCGCTGCCCCGTCACCTGTGCCCGGCCAAGGGGTCGCGCATAGGAAGACCCGGCGGCCCAACAGAAGGAGACGAGACCTTGACCGATCAACTGCTTGCCGGAAAGAACATTGCCATCCTGGTGGCCAATGGCTTTGAAGAACTGGAAATGACCGAGCCGCAGCGCGCGCTGCTGAAGGCCGGTGCCAAGCCCAAGGTCATCTCGCCGGAGCAGGGCCTGGTGAATGGCTGGCACGGTGCAGCCTGGGGCCATTATTTCCCGACCGATCGCCATGTGGGCGATGTGCTGGCCGCCGATTTCGACCTGCTGGTTCTGCCGGGCGGCGACCGTTCGGTGGCCAAGCTGGCCAGTAACCCGCACACCCGCCGCATCATCGGCAGCTTCATGGATGCCGGCAAGGGCGTTGCCGCCTTCGGTCGCGGCGTTGAGCTGCTGGCCGTGGCCGACCGCGTGAAGACCCGCGCCGTGACCGGCCCGGAAAGCGTGAAGGCCGCTTTGGAGGCCGCTGGCGCCACCTGGTCGGAGGACGCCATCACCGTCGACCGTTTCCTGATCACCGCCCAGTCCAACGAGGACATGGGTGAGATCATCGAGACGATGATCCGCACCTTCGTCGCCGCTGGCGAACAGCGCAAGCAGGCGGCCTGATCGGTCTGGTTATCCACCGCCTGTCATTGACGGGCGATGGCTGCCTTGAAGGCGTCCGGCTCCGGCCCGGACGCCTTTTTTTCTGCGCGGAAGGGCGCGACATGCAACTGAACGGCGTTATGATGGCATTTATCCCATACCGGAAGCCGTTGCATGACCCAGCCCCCCTCCCCCCGCCGCATCGCCCCCGCCCTCGCATTGCTGAGCCGGCTGCGGGGCCGGCGTGGGGAACAGGCGGCGCGCGAATCGATCCCCGATGAACGCTATGGCAGGCTGCCCGCAGACCGTCTGCCGCTGCGCGTCGCCAGCTGGAACATCCATTCCTGCGTCGGCATTGATGCCCGCTTCGCGCCCGACCGCGTCGCCCAGGTGATCCGGGAACTGGATATCGATGTGATCGGCCTGCAGGAGGTCGGTTGGCACCATCGCGGCGAAGCGGGGCTGGACCAGTTCACCTATCTGGCCGAACAGACGGGCCTGCGCGCCCTGGCCGGCCCCACCAAGCACCACCGCACCGCCCATTACGGCAATGCCCTGCTGACCCGGCTGCCGGTGATGGGGGTGGACCTGATCGACCTTTCCGAAAGGTTGCGCGAACCGCGCGGCGCGCTGGCTGCCCGGCTGGCAGTGGCGTCGGGGGTGGAGGTGCGGGTGGTGGTGGCCCATTTCGGACTGGACCCATGGGAACGCAATGCCCAGGCAACCCGCATCCTGGCCTATCTGGATCGGGTACCGGCCCTGCCAACCCTGTTCATGGGCGATTTGAATGAATGGCTGCCATCGGCCCGCTGTCTGCGCCGCCTGTCGGCCCACCTGCCCGACTGTGCGGCCCCCCGCAGCTTTCACACCAAGTTGCCGACGCTGCGGCTGGACCGTATCTTTGTTTCGCGCGAACTGTGTCTGACGGATTATGCGGCGGTCCGCACCCGCCAGACGCGGCTGGCATCCGACCATCTTCCAGTGCGCGCCCTGATCGGCGTACTGGCGGAAACCAAAATCGCAGAGAGGCAGCATGGCTTGGAATCCGGCGCAATATGAGCGTTTCCGTACGGCCCGTGAACGACCGGGCCAGGATCTGCTGGCAGCCATCCCTCCACTGGACCCGGGCCAGATTGTCGATCTGGGCTGTGGCACCGGGTATCTGACCCGCCAGTTGGGCCAGAACTTTCCGCGCGCACGCGTGACCGGCGTGGATAATGACCGGGCCATGCTGGCCAAGGCGGCGGCGGAACCGTCCGGTGTCACCTGGGAACTGGGCGATGCCGCACAATGGCGACCGGGCCGACCGGTGGATCTGATCTTCTCCAATGCCGCATTGCAATGGCTGCCCGACCATCACGCCCTGTTCCCGCATCTGGCGGGCGCGCTGGCCGCAGATGGTGTGCTGGCGATACAGATGCCACGCAATTTCAACGCCCCCTCCCACCGGCTGCTGCAGGAGTTGGCGACCGAAGGCCCATGGGCGGATACGCTGAAGGGTGCCCTGCACCATGATACGGTGCTGGCGCCCGACGCCTATTACCGGCTGCTGCGCCCGCATTGCCGGCAGCTGGATATTTGGGAAACGGAATATCTGCACATACTGCCTGGGCCCGACCCGGTGCTGGAATGGGTAAAGGGCACCACGCTGCTGCCAGTGATGGCCCGGCTGGACGAAGATATGGCCGCCACGTTCCGCGACCTCTATGCCGAAAGGCTGAGGACCGCCTATCCGCCAGAGAGGGACGATCACACCTTGTTCCCGTTCCGACGGCTTTTTATCGTGGCACGGAAACAGGCGTAATACCAAACTGCCGAGGGTTTGCCCCTTGGCGGTTTGCAGGCTGGCGACCGCCAGCCTGCCGCTCGTGCGGCGTTAAGCCTAGGGCGTGGATGCGCCCGCCCGGCGCTTGCGGGGACATTAAGTCTCCCTTGATCGGTCACGATCAAGGGAGACTGGTATAAGGCTCCGGCGCCAAAAAGCCGGGCACAAGGGGAAGGATTGGCGGATGGCTCTCAACGTGTTCGAAGTGGCGCTGTACGCCATGGTCCTGACCGGCGGGCAGGCCCCGCTGACCTGCGAACGGCATGAGGCCGCGACGCCCGTGGTGAAATGCACCAACGGGGCCGTGGCGACAGAGGATGAGGAAGGGCGCATCCGCTTCATGGATGGCATCACTGTACAGAAAGGACAGAACGGTGCCTTGTCCTTTTCCAATGGTATCAGCTCGCATTGGGGCAGTGCCGGCTGGGTGCAGTTCACCAACAAGGTGGCGGTGCGCCGCAACGCTAATGGCAGCTTCAAAAGCAATGGCGGGCTGACATGTCGCCCCCTGTCCGACGACAAGGCGACTTGCGACAAGGAAGGGTAAGGAGCGCCGCTCGAAACTTTACAAACCCTGAATCACCCCTGTGATATCCGCCTGACAGGCGGGGATTGCAGCTATCCGCTGGTGGCATTTGACTTCGGCTGGGGTTCCGGGCGATGTGGGCCAGCTTTGGCTGTGCCCGGCGTTCCGCACCCATGTCCCGTAAATCCTGGCTGATCCTTCCCCTTTGCCTGCCCCTGGTGGGGCTGGCTGCTTTGGCGCGTGCGCCGGCAGATCCTGATCTGGTGGTCCGCTATCTGCGCATCGGCGTGGTGGAAGCCGGCGAGCGCGGCTTTGATATGGGGTCTGCCCTGGCCGTCATGCTGTCGCGTCCGCCCGGCATGCCGGCCTGTACCGATGACCGGGCCTGTGGCGTTCCCGGCATGGTGGCGTTGGCCCAGGCCCAGGCACGCAGTGCCGATATTGTGGCCGACGTGGCAGCGGGGCGCATTGAAACCGGGTTGGTGCCGAGCGACCGGGTCTATGATGCCCGCTGCCAGTCCGCCAAGCCGGACAGCATCACCATCATCGCGGAGATGTATGACGAGGCGCTGCATGTGCTCGTGCGCGCCGATATAGGGGCCGACACCATCGCCGGGTTGAAGGGCAAGCGGGTGGCCATCGGCCCCACGGGCAGCCCCGCCCGCCTGCTGGCCGAACGCACCCTTTCCGCCCATGGCTTGCGCCGCCAGGATATCCGTGCGGTGGAACTGGCCGGGGATGAAGCGCTGGAAGCGCTGGCCGGCGGCAGGGTGGATGCGCTGTTCCGCATCGCCGCCGTACCCGATACCGCACTCACCGATCTGACCGCCCGCACCGACGCGCCGCGCCTGCGCCTGTTGCCGGTGGCGGGCGATGCGGCGGGGCGCCTGTCCGGCCTGCACCCGTTCGGCTCCGTCGGGCATATTGGCGATGGGGCCTATCCGGGCATTGGCGGGGTGGCTACATTGATGCAGCCGGTGGTCTGGATCGCCGGCCCGGCAGTGGACACGGATCTGGCCCGCTCCCTGGGACGGGCACTGACCAGCACGCCCAACCGCGCCGCCCTGCAAAGGGGGGAACGCGACCTGCCCCTGCTGCGACCGGTGGCGTTGCGCATGTCGGCGCCGCTGCATCCGGGGCTGGACGGTTTCTACCGGGTGGACCCGATCACCATGGCCTGTCCGCGCGGCGGGCCGCGCTGAGGGAACAGGCCGTTTCGCCAAGGGTGATGCTTTGAGCATTTTTCTGCCGCAGGAAGTCATCCGCACCAAACGCGATGGCGGCACATTGACGGCGGCGGAGATCGCGGCCTTCGTCACCGGCATCGCCGATGGCAGCGTGTCGGAGGGGCAGGCCGCCGCCTTCGCCATGGCCGTCTATCTGCGCGGGATGGACCTGCCCGAACGTATCGCCCTGCTGCGCGCCATGACGGCATCGGGCAGCGTGCTGGACTGGAAAGCCTATGCCCTGCCCGGCCCGGTGCTGGACAAACATTCCACCGGCGGGGTGGGCGACAAGGTCAGCCTGATCCTGGCCCCCATCATCGCCGCCTGCGGCGGCTTCGTGCCGATGATTTCCGGGCGTGGGCTGGGCCATACCGGCGGCACGCTGGACAAGATGGATGCCATCCCCGGCTATGTCGGTCAGCCCGACACACCCTTGCTGCGCCGGGTGGTGGCGTCGGTCGGCTGTGCCATTGTCGGCGCCACGGCGGATATCGCCCCGGCGGACCGGCGGCTTTATGCCATCCGTGATGTCACGGCCACGGTGGAAAGCGTGGACCTGATCACCGCCTCCATCCTGTCCAAAAAGCTGGCCGCCGGGCTGCAAGGGCTGGTGCTGGATGTGAAATTCGGCTCCGGTGCCTTCATGCCGGAATATCCCCGCGCGGAAGGCTTGGCCCAGGCCCTGGTCGATGCCGCCAAGGGGGCGGGCCTGCCCACCGTGGCGCTGCTGACCGATATGGATCAGGTGCTGGGCGACAGTGCCGGCAACGCGGTGGAGGTGCGGGAATGCCTGACCCTGTTGACCGGCGGGGCCCGCGATGAACGGCTGTGGCAGGTGACGCGGGCACAGGCCGCCGAACTGCTGTTGCTGGGCGGGCTGGCCACCGACCTGACCGACGCGGAAACCAAGGTCGACCGGGCGCTGGACAGTGGGGCCGCCGCAGAACGTTTCGCCCGCATGGTGGCAGCATTGGGTGGCCCCGCGGACCTGCTGGAACGGCCCGATACCCATCTGGCCCAGGCCCCGGTGACCCTGCCGGTCTGGCCAGCGGAAGACGGGTTCCTGGCGGCCCAGGATGTGCGGTCCATCGGGCTGGCCCTGGTGGGGCTGGGCGGCGGGCGGGTACGGCCCAGCGATGGCATTGATGCCGCCGTGGGCCTGACCGGCATGGCCCCGCTGGGCAGCGCGGTGGGGCGGCAGGCCATGCGGCCATTGGCCCTGATCCACGCGCGCAGCGCCGATGCGGCAGCAGAGGCCGCCAGCGCCATTGCCAAAGCCTGCCGGATTTCCCATACCATCGTCACCAACCGGGCACCGGTCGCCGGTCGCATCGGCTAAGCACCGGAAAGCCCCACAGAACATTCCAGGGAAATGACTGCCACCATGATCAAGATCGTCCGTGCCAAGTTCCACGGTATCCGCGTCACCGGCGCCGATCTCAACTATCACGGCTCCATCACGCTGGACCCGGAGCAGTGTGCGCTGGCCGGCATCTATCCGCTGGAATTCGTAGAGATCTGGAACAAGAGCAGCGGCGCCCGCATCTCCACCTACGTGATTTTTGGCGAACCCGGCTCCAAGGCCTGCGTGCTGAACGGCGCTGCCGCCCGGACCTGCCAGAAGGGGGATGAGGTGATCATCGCCGCTTCCGCCAGCATCGCCCCGGACCAGCTTTACAGCATCAAGCCCAAGGTGCTGACCTTCCATGCCGATAACAGCGTGGACCGGGTGCTGGAATATGACGTGTTCAAGGGCCCGGAGCGCGATTTCGATTTCCGCACCCTGGACATTACCGATGGCCGCGACGCGGCGGTGGAACTCCAGGTGCCAATCAAGAATTGATCGGGCGGGGGGCGGGTGCCCGCCCCCCTCAGGGTTGCGCTGAAACCATACGGCTTTTCCAGCCCTTTAACCGTCATTCCCGCGAAGGCGGGAATGACGGAAATGGAATAGTAAGGTTCTGAAAAAGAAGAGCAATCTTCCAGATACCCCTTACCGCAGAATCCCGCTCTCAATAATCCCATCGATGACGAACTGACAGGCCAGCGCCGTCAGCAGGATACCCAGCACCCGGTTGATCACATTGATCCCGGTAACGCCCAGCAGCTTGGACACCTCACCCGCGAACAGCAGGCAGACCAGGGTGGACAGCAGCACCAGCGCCAGTACCCCCAGCACCGCCACCTGCATCATCGGCTCGCCCTGGGCGCGGCCCATCAGCAGCACGGTGGAGGTCATGGCCCCCGGCCCGGCGATCAGCGGGATGGCCAGCGGGAAAACCGAGATATCGGCGCGGTGCCGCGCCTCCTGCTTTTCATCCTCCGTGGCGGTGCGCAGTCCGCTTTCGCGGGCGAACACCATTTCAATGGCCACCAGCAGCAACAGAATGCCGCCGGCGATGCGGAAGGCCGCCGTGCTGATGCCCAGCGACTTCAACAGCAGATCGCCGACAAAGGCGAAACCGAACAGCAGGATGGTGCCGATGGTCACGCCCTTGATGGCCGTGCGGCGGCGCAGCCGGGCATCCATGCCCGCCGTCAGGCCGGCAAACATCGGCCCCAACCCGATCGGATCGATGGTGACGAAGAAGGCGATGAAGGTGGAAAGCAGGAAATCGGAGGACATTTTCACGGGCACCAAGGCTTAAAAATCTCCTGTAACGCCAAGCGCCCCACGCTGTCCACCCACCGGACAAGCAGCCGTCCCATGCCCTGCGGCCTTGGCACGCCCCCTCGACGCCGGGCAACGGCTCCACCGCCGCATGGCAAGTTATCCACAGCAAATTCATCAATGGATGAATTGTTGGCATTATGTCAGATTGACAGGGTGCGGCACGGGGCATATCCCCATCCATGGCAGGTGGGTGGTATCATGCCCGCGCAGCCGCAACCCGATGCATTGACCGGGCCAACGATAGGGAGGCCGACAGGAGATCCGATGAGCAAGAAGGTCTATCCTGATGCCGTCGCCGCCTTGGCGGGCGTATTGCGCGACGACATGACCATCATGGCCGGGGGCTTCGGCCTGTGCGGCATTCCCGAAAACCTGATCGCCGCCATCAAACTGTCGGGCGTGAAGGGCTTGACGGTGATTTCCAACAATGCCGGCGTCGATGGCTTTGGCCTGGGCCAGTTGCTGGAAACCAAGCAAGTCGCCAAGATGGTCTCCTCCTATGTCGGGGAGAACAAGCTGTTCGCGCAGCAATATCTGTCGGGTGAGCTGGAACTGGAATTCAATCCCCAGGGCACGCTGGCCGAACGTATCCGCGCCGGCGGGGCCGGTATTCCTGCTTTCTTCACCAAGACGGGTGTGGGCACCCTGGTGGCGGAAGGCAAGGAACTGCGCCAGTTCGACGGCGAGACCTATGTGATGGAAAGCTGGCTGCGCGCCGATCTGGCCATCGTGAAGGCCTGGAAGGGCGACACGGAAGGCAACCTGATCTATCGCAAGACGGCGCGCAACTTCAACCCGATGATGGCCATGGCCGGCAAGATCACCGTGGCGGAGGTGGAGCAGCTGGTCAATGTCGGCAGCATCGACCCCGACCATGTGCATACGCCCGGCATCTTCGTGCAGCGCATCATCGAGGGCAGCCACGAGAAGCGCATCGAACAGCGCACCACCCGCAAGCGCGATTAACCCGGTGCCCGCCCTGGCGGGCGTCGGGTAGGACGGCGACCGCCGGCCCGCGCCACGTGGCGCACAAAGCCAAGGGCGCGGATGCGCCCGCCCGGCGCCTGAGGGAACAAGGACCAAAGCCAAGGCGGCGGATGCCGCCGCCCGGCGCCTGAGGGAACAAGGACCAAGGAGACAGTTAAGATGGCTTGGACCCGCGATGAAATGGCCGCCCGCGCTGCCAAGGAACTGCGCGACGGTTTTTATGTCAATCTGGGTATCGGTATCCCGACCCTGGTGGCGAACTATATCCCTGCCGGGATGCATGTCACCCTGCAGTCGGAAAACGGCATGCTGGGCATGGGCCCCTTCCCGTTTGAGGGGGAGGAAGATGCCGACCTGATCAATGCCGGCAAGCAGACCATCACCGAACTGTCCTATAGCAGCTATTTCAGCAGTGCCGACAGCTTCGCCATGATCCGTGGCGGCCATATCGACCTGTCGGTGCTGGGGGCCATGCAGGTGGCCGCCAATGGCGATCTGGCCAACTGGATGATCCCCGGCAAGATGGTCAAGGGCATGGGCGGTGCCATGGATCTGGTGGCCGGGGTGAAGAAGGTGGTGGTGGTGATGGAACATTGCGCCGTCGACAAGAAGACGGGCGCCTTGGAACCCAAACTGCTGAAGGAATGCAACCTGCCGCTGACCGGCACCCGCGTGGTTGATCTGGTGGTGACCGACCTGGGCGTGTTCAGCATCGACAAGCACGGCAACGGCAAGCCCACCCTGGTCGAACTGGCCCCCGGCGTGACGGTGGAGGAAATCACCGCCAAGACGGAAGCCGAATTCGATCTGGCATAAAACGGTGCCCGCCGCCCCCAGGCGGCGGGCCCCCCCTGTCTCCATTCGCGTTACACCACAGCCCTGCGCATGAACGGGGTGGCCCCCCGCTGATAGCTGTGTTAAGCAGCCGGCTTCGTCAAAGGGCAGAATCCATCACCCCGATGCACTTCCTTGAATTTGAAAAGCCGATCGCGGAACTGGAATCCAAGATCGAGGAACTGCGCCATCTGGCCGATGGCGGCGACCTGAACATCGCCGACGAGGTCAAGAAGCTGCAGGACAAGGTGGACAAGCTGCTGCGCTCCACCTACGCCAAGCTGACCCCGGCCCAGAAGGTACAGGTGGCCCGCCACCCGAACCGGCCGCACTGCCTGGATTACATCAACGCGCTGATCAGCGATTTCACGCCCCTGGCCGGTGACCGGCTGTTCGGCGAAGATCGCGCCATTGTCGGCGGGCTGGGCCGTTTCCGGGGCCGTTCCGTGGTCGTGATCGGCCAGGAAAAGGG
>Ga0209373_10001491_pt1 | contig 27096 bp, 20 predicted proteins | sample Higcelweek5metaG_FD_187173 | JGI IMG/M metagenome (GOLD analysis project Ga0209373, IMG submission 187173) | Freshwater pond sediment microbial communities from the University of Edinburgh, under environmental carbon perturbations - High... | ecosystem: Environmental > Aquatic > Freshwater >... | reverse complement strand
TTCAATCCCCGTAGAGGGCCGGAAATGCCGCGAGACGAGGTCAAGTATCGGGAAGGTGTCTTCAGGGTCGTGAAACGGCCTTTACGCGAGAAATAGCCTCTTTCAGGAGCCCTGAAGCCAAAACAATAAGGTGCCTTCCACCGAGCAGGCATCTTGGAAGGGGAGAAAATTCCATCGCCAGATCCCCAGATTGCTATAACAGAGAAATCCTTCGAAGGATCAGTCGGCTTTTCAGCATTGAACTTGCGGCCACGCATACCGCCAGAGGGAATGGCATTATGGTTCATAATCAGGAACCCTTCGCGCAGTAGCGCACAATACCACTTCTACCGCTCCCCACCCAAATTGGCAAGGTACGGCAAAAGCTCGATGACGATGAGGAGTTAAGCCTAGCGGATGTACGTCGGCAGGTTGATCAAGAGGTTTGTCGTGTACGTTATCATTTTATCCATAATCCAAGGGAACGCAAGAATAAGAGCCACAAACATTGCTATGAGCTTGGGCACAAGCGAAAGCGTCGCATCCTGAATCTGCGTGGCCGCCTGAAAAATGCTGATGGCCACGCCAACAATCAAGCCGACACCCATCATCGGCAAGCAAATGACGAGTGTAAGCTCCATGGCTTCGCGGGCGAAGCCGACAACGAATTCGGGAGTTATAGCCATAAGGCGCCTCGTCAACCAAACGAGTTGACAAGGGAGCCAATGAGCAGGCTCCAGCCGTCAACCAGTATGAAAAGCAAAATTTTAAAAGGCAACGCAACAGTGGCTGGCGGCAACATCATCATGCCCATGGAAAGCAAAATACTCGCAACGACCATATCGAGAATCAAAAAAGGAATATAGATAAGAAAGCCGATAGAAAAGCCTGTCTTAAGCTCGCTGATCGTATACGCGGCTACGAGCATAATCGTGGAGACCTGCTCCTTGTTTTCAGGCTGCTGCTCTTTCGTTATGCTGTAAAAAATGGATAAATCCTTTTCGCGCGTGTGCTTGAACATAAAAGCACGGATGGGAACCTGAGCCTTGTCCAGCGCCTCCTTGAACCCGATCCGTTCCTCCAGATAGGGCTGCAGCGCTTCCTCGTTCACGTTCTTGATAACTGGCCCCATGATGACGATCGTCATGAACAAGGCGAGAGAAGCCATAATCTGCGCGGGTGGCATTTGCGGAGTGCCCATGGCTTGCCGCAGAAAGTGAAAAACGATGATGATACGGGTGTATGACGTCATGGTCAAAACAATGGAAGGAGCAATGGAAAGAACCGTGAACAAGAACATAAGCTCCAGCATCACGGACACTTTCGCAGGCTCGGTCTGGCCAGCGGAAAGCTGCATGGTCAAGGAAGGGGCGTTAGGCCCAGAAGCTGTGTGCGAAGGGGCAGGGGCTGCCGCCTGAGCCATGGCTGGCAGCAGCACAACCAAGGTCAGCAGCAGCAGGACGGGAAAGCTAACGCGTGCGACGCTCGCCAGGTGCGAACAGAAGCGGACCATCGCCGAGATCATCGGACTCCGCATGCTTTGCAGCGGGGCGCGAGAGTTGCTCTGCGCCCCCAAAGGGAGTGGAAGCTGCTCCTGAAGCGTCGGAAGCTTGAGAACTGTCCTTGCGCCACGACAAGAGATCGGCAAAAATTTTTGGATCATCAGCTTCCTTCTGGGCGGCCGAACTTTGTGAAGGCAATTCCGCAAGAGTGTTGATCGACCCTTCGGTTATGCCGACGAGAAGCGTACGGTCCTGAACCCGCAGAACACAAACTCGCTGACGCGACCCCAGGGAAAGCTGTCCCAAAATCTGGAGTTCGACACGGTCCGCGGCAGAGCGCACAGCCCCAGGCAAGAGCCGCTTCAGCACAAACACGACGCCAAAGATCAAGCCCACGATGCACGCGAGCGCCACAACCATCTTTACGATGTCAAAAAAAAGCTGATCAGGCAAGCTGCTTCACCCTTTCGATGGGACTGATGATGTCCGTGAGGCGAATGCCGAATTTCTCATTGATGACGACAGCTTCGCCGCGCGCGACAAGCTTGCCGTTAACGAAGATCTCCATGGGCTCGCCAGCGAGCTTGTTAAGCTCAATCACAGAACCCTGGCCAAGCTGCAACAGCTCATTTATCAGCAGACGGGTCCGGCCAAGTTCAGCCGAGACCTCAAGGGGAATATCCAGAATAAAGTCGAGGTCGCGCTTAGTGCCGGGATTCTGACGCTGCGCCTTATGCTCCGCCGTCATGTCCCGGAATTCTGGCTCATGCGTCTGCGTGCGCAAAAAAGACTGTTCCTTGTCCTTTTTGACATCATCCGCCTCTTGAGTGGCCAGAGCCTTTGCCCACTCATCGGCCAAAGCCTCATCAGAAGCAGCTGGCGCTTCGCCGGTCACAGCGGCTGCTGGAGCGGCTTCGGGCTCCTGGTCGAGAAGCGCGTTGGCCCACTCCTCGGCGAGTTTGTCCTGGTCTGTGTCGTCGGCCATGCTGACCTCTCTTAAGCTGAAGGTTCGGCCCGCATAGGCGAAAAAAGGCCTCGTTTGCGGGACACTTCAGCTCCTACTGCAAAACCCGTGCTGGCGCAACACTCTCGCGCAGCGCCAAAGGCATGGACATTACTGAATAACAATCTCCGTGATATACACGCGCAATACTTTCTGCTCTCCCAGAACAAGCGTCAAGCGCTCCACAATTTCCTTCTTGAGAAGAATCTTGTTCTCAAGGCTGCCCAGATCATCATAGGTTTTGCTGGAAAGAAGCAGCAAAAGCGCATCCTTGACCTTAGGCATATTCTTGTTCAGCTGATCTGCAGCGGCCTTGTCCTTAAGCTCAATGTCAAGCGCCAGCTTCAAGTAACGCCTGCCCTGCGGCTCGGCCAGGTTGACCAACAGCGGAGGAATGCTGACAATTTCTCCCGCTCCTTCAACAGCAGTGCCGTTGTCGCTTTTCGCTTCGCCGCCATGGCCGCCTTCGGCCTTCTTTTCACCGTGACCCTCTTCGGCCTTTTGCTCGGTAGCGTTCTCCGCACCGCCGGAAGCCTTCTTCGCGATCCACCACTTATAGCCGAAGAATCCTCCAGCGCCCAGGGCACCAAGAAAAACCACGAGAATAGCTATCATGATAAACAGCTTTTTCTTGGACTTCTTGGGGGCCTCGCCGTCAAGGGCGACTTCTTCCGCAGGTGCTTTTTCCGCTTTATTTGCCACAGCTATAACCGCCTTGTTCGATGCAGCCGGGAAAGCCCGGTAAAAATAACATTGGTTGCGGGATTCTTATCGACCGCCTAGCCAAAAGGTATACCCAATATGCTTATGCAATGGCAAGAGAGGCCAAAAGAAGAGGGAGGCGGAAGGGAAAAGCAAGGAATACCAAGAAGCCGGTCACGTGTGGGCCGCTGCAGTTTGAGAACTATTTTGCACTGACGCGGCGCCGCTTTACATCCGCGCTTCCCGCGTGCTCCATATCAGGGGGAGGCGAATCTCCAGGCTGCAGCTGGGCCATCGCGGGGCTTTCGTTGTGCTGTCCAAGGGTATTCAAACGGTTGATGATGACTTCCGGATTCGGGTACGTGTCTTTTAGGGAGACCAACAGCTCCCGCGCCTTGGGCAAATTGCGCTCAGATTCGTACGCATCGGCCAGGAGATAGGTGCTCATAATCCTGACGTCTTGCGGAACCTTATCCATGGCCAGTATCTCTTCAACGATCCCCTTGGCCTTGGGCCAATTCCAAGACATGCCATACGTCTGCGCCAGCTCATACATGGCGCGGCTTTTCGCATCAATGTCCTTGGCCTGGCGCACGCACTGGGTAAAAAGATCCACGGCAAGATCGGCTTTGCCTAATGCGCGGTCGGCGATAGCCATGCGCATCTGCACCTGCCCGGTTTTAGCAGCATCGTCACCGGCAGTATCGAGGCAGCGCCCCCAGGCGTCCAGAGCCTTCTTTCGCTGCCCCCGCTGCTCATAAAGCTCCCCAAGCCGAAAAAGAAGCCCCCAATTGTCCTTTGGACGCGAAGCATACTCAAGCGTGGCTGTTTCAAGAAGAGCAATGGCTTTGTCCGGGTCTCCTTTGACGCCTGAACATATGTCGACAAGACGCGTCCAGGCCTCAAGACGGTGTTTGCCTTGGGGGTCGGACTGCAAATACCGCTCATAGGCGGTTTCGGCCTCAAGGAAATACCCGCTGGAATATGCTTCGCGGGCAATATCAAGATCCACCGCAGATCCTGCGGATGCGCCCCGGTCGCAAGCCGATACAAGAAAGGCCAGGACCAGGGCGCAAGCGCAGGCAATTATTCGTGTGCGGGTCATTGGAGCCTACTCCTCGCCGGGGAGCTCCTCATCAAAGGCATCAAGACCATCTACTGGGTCGAGGCCCTGACGCTGCACAAGATCGAAACCAGCCACAACGCCGCCCTCGCCAAGGTTCACCAAACGGACGCCCTGAGTGGCGCGGCCAAGGTTCAAGCTCACCTGGGACACAGGGAAGCGGACGATCTTGTTGGCGCTGGAAAGCACGACCATCTGATCCGTGTCGGCAACCATGACGGCGCCAACGACCTTGCCGGTCTTTTCCGTCACGCGCATGTTGATAATGCCCATGCCGGAACGGGACTGAGCGCGGTACTGATCAAGCGGGGTGCGCTTGCCGTAACCGTACTCGCTCACGGTCAGAATCTGTTCACGGTCAGGATCGCCGGTGACGACCCCCGCCACAACGCGATCCTTGCCGCGCAGGGCGATGCCCTTGACGCCTTCCGTGGCGCGGCCAGTGGGCCGCACATCGGCAATGGCGAAGCGGATCGCCGTGCCCTGCTCGGTTATGAGCAGAACTTCGGCGTCATTGTGCACATCGCAAACCATCATCAGCTCATCTTCAGGCTTGAGGCTGACAGCGCGGATGCCCGTGGAGCGGCTGTTGGCGTAAAGCGCTGTGCTGGTGCGCTTCACCATGCCCTTACGGGTGATGAAGAGGAACTGACGGTCCTCGGCGAACTCGCGCAGCGTAATGGCGGTGGCGATGTTCTCGTCCTTCTCCAAGGGCACCAGGTTGGCGATATGCGCCCCCTTGGCGTAACGGCCCGCCTCGGGCACCTGGTGGGCCTTCAGCTGGTACATGCGGCCCTGATTGGTGAAGAGCAGCAGATACTGGTGGTTGCTGGTCAGCAGGAAGGTGTGCACAAAATCGCCGTCGCTGGTGGAAACCCCGGCAATGCCTTTGCCGCCACGCTTCTGCTGCTGGTAGTGCGAAAGGCTGGTGCGCTTTATGTACCCGCGGCGGGACAGGGTGATGACGGCCTCTTCATCGGGGATAAGATCCTCAATGGCGATGTCGCTGATCTCATCGGCCGTAATCTGCGTTTTACGCGGGGTGGTGTAATCCTCGCGGATGCGGCGCAGCTCGTCGCCAATAACGCCCTTGAGCACGGCCTCGTCGGACAGGATGCTCTTCAGGTAGGCGATGAGCTTCAGCAGATCCTCATACTCGGCCAGCAGCTTCTCGCGCTCCATGTTCGTCAAGCGCTGGAGGCGCATGTCCAAAATGGCCTGAGACTGAATCTCCGTAAGGCCAAAGCGCTCGATGAGGCCAGCCTTGGCCTCGAGCACGTTCTTGCTGCCACGGATGAGCGCCACGACTTCATCAATGTTGTCGATGGCGATCTTGAGGCCGAGCAGGATATGGGCGCGCGCTTCGCTCTTGTCCAAATCAAAACGCGTGCGCCGGATGACGACCTCGCGCCGGTGCTCCAGGAAGTGTGAAAGAATCTGCTTCACATTAAGGAGACGCGGCCGGTTGCCCACAACGGCCATCATATTGATGCCGAAGGAAGTCTCCAGCGGCGTGAACTTGTAGAGGGCGTTTATGACGATCTCGGCAATGGCGCCGCGCTTGAGCTCCAGCACGATGCGAATGCCCTTGCGGTCGGATTCGTCGCGCAGGTCGGAGACGCCGTCGATCTTCTTGTCGTTCACCAGAGTGGCGATCTTCTCCACCAGGCTCGACTTGTTGAGGGCGAAAGGAATTTCCGTGATGACCACGTTCTCCTTGCCGCCCTTTTTGACCTCTTCAACGTTCAGCACGCCGCGCATGCGGATGGAGCCGCGTCCAGTCATGTAGGCATCGACAAGGCCCTTGCCAGCGAAGACTATGCCTCCTGTTGGAAAGTCCGGGCCCTTGATGAAGGGCAGCAGATCGCGCGGTCCGCAGTTCGGATTGTCCAGCACGAAGAGGGTGCCGTCGATGAGCTCGCCCAGGTTGTGAGGCGGAATATTGGTGGCCATGCCGACGGCGATGCCCGAACTGCCGTTGAGCAGCAGATTGGGCACCCTGGCCGGCAGCACGGACGGCTCTTCGAGGGTGTTGTCATAGTTGGGACGGAAATCGACGGTGTTTTTGTCAATGTCGCCCAAAAATTCGCTGGCCAGCTTGGCCATGCGCACTTCGGTGTAACGCATGGCAGCCGCGGAGTCGCCGTCGATGGAGCCGAAGTTGCCCTGGCCGTCGACGAGCGTGTCGCGCATGGAGAATTGCTGGGCCATGCGCACCAGCGCGTCATAAACGGCCGTATCGCCATGCGGATGGTACTTACCGATGACGTCGCCGACGACGCGCGCGGACTTCTTGTAGGAACGGTTATAAGCATTGCCAAGCTCGTGCATGGCGAACAGGATGCGCCGGTGCACGGGTTTGAGGCCGTCGCGCACATCCGGGATGGCGCGGCCCACGATGACCGAGAGCGAATACTCCAGATAGGATTTCTGCATCTCGCGTTCAATGGTGACGTTCTGACTCACGTATGTCCTCCGTATATGGCGGGCTGGGTGGAACCGGGCGAAGAGGCCTCGCCTCTGTTCACGCGGTCCCCTGCTCCGCCAGGGGCCTTGAGCCCCCCGGCGCCCCAAGCGGGCAATCAGGGGAAGCTCAAGCTAATCTACAACAAACTCCAATAACTCAGAATTCCAAGGGAACGAATTCCCCCAGGCAACAATCCGGGGCAACGGCACCGGACTCATATCCCGGTTAAATATCCAATTCTTCCACGGTCATGGCATTGCGCTCAATGAACTCGCGGCGCGGGGTGACGGAATCGCCCATAAGCTCGCTGAATATGCGATCAGCGGCCTCTGCATCCTCCACATGAACCTGCAGGAGGGTGCGCTTGTCGGGATCCATTGTGGTTTCCCACAGCTGTTCCGGATTCATTTCGCCCAGACCCTTATAGCGCTGGACCGTGTAGCCCTTGTTCGATTCCTCGAGAGCGGTGCTCAGAAGGTTGAAGAAGCCTTCCACGCGGATAGGCACCCCCTCCGTGCGGGAGAGACTGAAGGCCTCGCCGCCGCAATCAGCCGTCAGGGTGTGGTGGATCTCATGGGCTTTGCGGTAGGTCTTAGAGTTGAAGAACTCCAGTCCCAGACGGGTGCGGTGGCCGTTAACGCTGGTGAAAACCACAAAGCTGCGACGCTCTGTCTCGTCTTCGCCCTGTTCGATATCCATGTGCACGCCATATCCGGCGGCCATGACGGATGCCAGCAGTTCTTCAACCGGAGCTGCATCGAAGGCCTCGGGAGTCAGCTGGATCTTAAGCAGGGCGATAAACAGAGGCTCCTCAACACCCATATGCAGGGCTTCGCGCACGCGGTCTTTCAACGTGCGGATGGAATCGAGCAATTTCCGCAACTCCTTGCCCTTGTAAACACGAAGCTCGCCAGCTGTGGCTACGGAATGGGCGGCCGGCATATTATCCGCCGTGGCGGTCAGGTCCTTCTCAGCCTGAGAGAGCAGGAATGCATGCAATTCCTTCTCATCCTTGATATACTTCTCAAACTTGCCCTTATGCGCACGGAAGAGTGGCGGCTGGGCGATGTAGATGTTTCCGCGTGAAATAAGCTCGCCATACTGACGGTAGAAGAAAGTGAGCAGCAGAGTGCGGATGTGGCTGCCGTCCACGTCTGCGTCAGTCATGATGACGATCTTGTGATAACGCAGGCGGTTGAAGTCCGGCAGCTGATCGTCATCCAGGCCATTGCCCGGAACGCCGACACCCATGGCCGTAATCAGGGCACGGATTTCCTTGTTGCCCAGCATCTTGTCATAGCGGGTCTTTTCAACATTCAAGATCTTGCCGCGCAGAGGCAATATCGCCTGAATCCTCGGGTTTCGGCCCTGTTTGGCCGAACCGCCTGCGGAATCGCCCTCGACGATGAATATTTCAGACTCGACAGGGTCCTTGCTCTGACAGTCGGCCAACTTGCCCGGCAACGCATTGTCGGAAAGGGCCCCCTTACGGCGGACCAGATCGCGCGCCTTGCGTGCGGCCTCGCGGGCCCTGGCGGCGTCGACCACCTTTTCGATGATCGCTTTGGCATCCTTGGGATTTTCTTCCAGGAAGTTGGTGAGCTTTTCATACACCAGGGTGGCCACCAAACCGGCCACCTCGGAATTTCCGAGCTTGGTCTTGGTCTGGCCCTCAAACTGAGGCATGGGCAGCTTCACGCTCACAACGGCGGTCAGACCTTCGCGCACGTCGTCGCCAGCCAGCTTCTCCTTGAGCTTTTTGGAAAGCTCGGACTTCTGGATGTAGGTGTTCAAGGCGCGTGTAAGGGCTGTTTTAAAGCCCGCCAGGTGCGTGCCGCCTTCAATGGTGCGGATGTTGTTGGCGAAGGTCTGGACGCTTTCCTTATAACCCTGGTTGTACTGCACGGCGATTTCAGTGACCACGGTGCCGTGCTCTCCGGAATCGCTCTCGCCTATGGCGTAAATGATGTCGTGCACAACGGACTGGCCCTGATTCAAGTCTTCGACAAAGGAGCGGATGCCGCCTTCGAACTTGAAATTGTCATGGTCGCCGGAACGCTCGTCCAAAAATTCTATTTCCATGCCCCGGTTCAAGTAGGCCAATTCCTGAAAACGCTTCTTCAGAATGGCATACTCGAACTGATTAGTCTCGAAAATTTCGTCATCAGGCTTAAAGCGCACCTTGGTGCCAGTGCCGGTGGCATCGCCAATTTCCTTCACGGGACCAGCGGGCACGCCGCGCACATACGTCTGCTGATAGGCGCGTCCACCACGCTTTACCGTGGCTATCAATTCCTCGGAAAGCGCGTTGACCACGCTGACGCCAACGCCGTGGAGACCGCCTGAAACCTTGTAAGCGTTGTTGTCGAACTTGCCGCCCGCATGCAGGATGGTCATGACGACTTCAAGGGCCGTCTTGTGTTCCTTGTGGTGCATGTCCACGGGAATGCCGCGCCCGTTGTCCGAAACTGTAACGGAATTGTCCATGTGCAGCGTGACCTTGACGCGGGTGCAGTACCCGGCCATGGCCTCGTCGATGGCGTTATCCACTACTTCGTAAACAAGATGATGCAGGCCGCGCACATCGGTGGAACCGATGTACATGGCCGGGCGTTTGCGAACCGCCGAAAGTCCCTCAAGAACAGTGATGCTGTCCGCGGTATAAGCCGCGGCGTTTTTTTCCTTGTCGGTCATTTAGGCATTTTCCTCAGCGTAATAAGTCTCTTCCTGGATCATCATCGGCATGATGATGACATTGTAATTCTGATCCTTGACGCCGGAAACTCCACAGGGCGCCTCCGCTCCGGTCAAGGTCAGGGTGACTTCCTCGGACGAATAGTGCGAGAGAATCTCCATAAGGTTTTTCGTTGGAAAGGCGATGCGCTGTAAATCGCCCTGATAGGTTGCGGCCAAAGGCTCCTGGGCCGTGCCCACATCCTGTCCCTGGCTATACAGCACAACTTCACCAGGGCTGAACAGGAAGTAAGTGCAACGATTGGAATCCGTGTTGAAGATGTAAATGCGCTCAAGGGTATCGATAAGCTCCGCCCGGTTCACCGTAAGACGCGAAGCCTCAGGATCCTTCAACTTGGATAAAAAACCCTGATAATTCGGGTACTGATAGAAAGAAAGCGGCAGGCTGAAAGTTTCACGGTGATCGCCCGTGCGCAGGAACATGCGCTTTTCCCCCAGGGCCAGTTCAATTTCATCGGCGCCGAGCCATTTTTTAAGCTCGGAGAGGTACTTGCGCTGAATGAGTGCACCCTCGCGAGGAAGCAGTCCAAAGATGTCGTCGTTCACAAAGGTGAACATGGCGAACTGGTGGCCGTTTAAGCCGCACACTTCGATGCGCTTGCCCTGGGCGTCTTGCTCCGGCTTGAGGTACAGGCAGGCAATGGCCTCCATGCTGTCTTCCTCGCTGATGCAGAAGCCGATTTTCTCGATGACCTCATGCAGAAAATCTCCGCTCCAGAAAACGGTCTCCCCTTCAGGAAAGGGAGCAAAAGCCTGGAACCACTCCGGCTCATTGGCGGGCAGCTTGTACTTGCGGCGCCCCTGCTCGATGAGCACGTTCTTGCCCTCGGCGTCCGCCTTGATGACGAGCTCGCCTGCGGGCAAATTGCGCACCAAGTCGCAGAACGCCCGCCCTTGCACGCCAACCCGGCCGGGCGTCTCAACCTGGGCGGGATATTCGCCGCAAAACTCCAGGCTCGAGTCCGTGGACATGATCTTCAGGCTGGCGCCCTCGGCCTCCAGCCAGATGCTGCGCAAAAACGCGGCGCCGGTCTTGGCCGGAATGATGCCGGCTGACTTCTGCAGGCCTTCAATGATTTCGTCGCGGTTTACTTTCACAAACATAGATATTCTCCTTGATGGCTATTATTAGCCGCGCCGTTTTGTTCGAAACTTAGGCAACACGCTTTCTTTGTTTCATTTATTGCGAACATCCCCTGTCGCTTCACAGGAACAGCCTGGTGTTTCACGGGGGCTCTTTCAGGCTTTAGACCGGTTGCCGACAACGAAGCTTCAAATCTTTCAACACCTGTTTCATATCCTTGGCATCTTCTTGTAATTCATGTATTTTTTTAACTGAATAAATGACAGTGCTGTGGTCTTTTCCGCCAAAGGAGCGCCCAAGGGCCGGATAGGAAAGTCCGAGCATGTGCCGGCACAGATACATGGCCACTTGGCGTGCCAGGGCTATGTTTTGTCTCCTGTCTTCGCCCAATACGTCTTTCTTGTTGACTTGATAATGCTCGCACACGGTGTCGATGACCACATCAACCGTAATTTGCGGCTGGTCGCGCTCTTCCGTGTTGGAGAGTATCTGCTCGAAGTCGCGGGCTGAAATATCCCGCCGGACAAGCTCGCGGAATGCCAAAAGCTTGATAAGAATTCCACCAAGGGCCCGGAAATTTTGAAAGCGCTGTGCCAGAGTCAGCACCTGCTCTTTCGAGAGTGGCAGCTTTTTGGCGCGCACGCGCTCCTGAATGAGGGCAACGCGCACTTCCATGTCCGGCTGCTTCAGGCCGACAACAAGGCCGCCTTCGAGCCGTGAGCGCAGCGTGGGCAAGAGTTCTTCCCAGGCGCCGATGCGGTCCTGGCAGGTGAAGACCATCTGCCTGCGCGTGTCCTGGAACTGGTTGAAGATAACAAGCAGCTCCTGCTGCAGGCGTTCGTCTCCGGCCAGCCAATGGATGTCGTCAATAAGCAGGAATCTGTGCCGGTTCACATGTTCGCGCGCGGTAAGGATGTCCGGACCTGACAGCATGGCCCGCAATCCTTCGCCCGTGGTCACCAGAATGTCTTCAAGCTGGTGGGTTTTCGCCATTTCATTGGCGATGGCCTTCAGGAGGTGGCTTTTCCCCGAACCGGATTTTCCGCAAATGACGAAGGGATTGAATTGCGCTCCGTCAGACCGGGCCACTTGGCGCGCTGTCTCAAGCGGAAAGTAGTTTTTGGAATTGGTGAGAAAGCTTTCAAAGCTGTATTGCGCATCAAAGGGAAAAGCCAGTTTGCGCGGAAAATGAGGCGATTTTTCGGCTGGCTGGCCATCCGCACCGTTAAAATGGTTTGGAGCCCTGCGGGTGGTCGGGGCCACGTAGCGGATGTCGCAGGCGCGTCCCTGAAAACGGAAAAGCTCGGCTTCGAATCTATCCTGCATGCGTCCGGCAAACCACTGGGCGAAGTAGCTATGCGGAAAAGTGACGCGCACCTCGTGCCCACCCTCGGACATTTCGATGTCCAGAGGATCGAACCAGCGTTTGAGCTCTTGTTCAGAGCAACTGGCGGACAAATGTTCACGAAGGGCTTTCTTCACGGCCGGTGTCGCCTCGCTTTGGCGTGCAATTTGTGGATAAACAAGGATATTTTTTTTGGTTCCGGCGACGGGGTAAACAATGGTCGCCATTGCTTGGTCTCATACCTGAAAACCCTTTCGATGCCAAGCAAAAGCGCAGCGGGTACGCCGGAAAAATCGTTGCCAATCAGAGCGTTTTGCGACATGTTGGGCAGCGCCGGTTGCTGTATGATTTTCCACAGATGCCCGGCTGTTTTTCCAGAGAGTGTTCAAATGCCCGGCATGCTCTGCCCGGGAGTATGAGGGTGAGTCAGGATACAGGCATGAGTCGCAAGAAAAGCAAAAGCATAGCGTTTACGCTGGTTATAGAGGCCAGCAAGGCGCGAGTGCGTAAAAGTTTCGCTCCGGCTGCACGCGTTTTGGACGATGTCCGGCGCAGAAAACCGAAGCATCGTCCAAATCATCTCGCCGAAACAGACGATTCCCGCCCCCAATAATCGGGGCGTCCGCGGAGGAAGCATGGCCGTAAAAGCCAAAGCCGGTAAAACCATAGCCGAGATCAACGAGCGCATCAAAAAAGGCAAGGCCGTCGTCCTCACCGCAGAGGAAATGGTCGAAACCGTGAAGCGCCTGGGCAAGACCAAGGCGGCCAAAGAAGTCGACGTGGTCACCACAGGGACCTTTTCGCCCATGTGTTCGTCCGGCATGCTGTTCAATTTCGGCCAGGAACCGCCTCTTATGCGCGCTTCGCAGGTGTGGCTGAACAATGTGCCCTGTTATGGCGGTTTGGCCGCGGTGGACGCCTATCTGGGTGCCACCGAGCCTTCTGCCGACGATCCGCTGAACAAAGTGTACCCTGGGCGTTTCGCCTACGGCGGCGGGCATGTCATCGAGGACCTGCTGCGCGGCAAGCCGGTGCGTCTTCGCGCAAAATCGTATGTGACGGATTGCTATCCGCGCCGGGATCTGGAGAAGGACGTCACCTTGGCGAGCCTCCCTTATGCCCAACTCCTCAATCCCCGTAACTGTTATCAGAATTACAACTGCGCCGTGAATATGAGTGGGCGCACCATCTATACATATATGGGCCCGCTGAAGCCCGGGTGCCGCAATGCCAATTACGCCACCTCGGGCCAGCTTTCGCCCTTGTTCAACGATCCCTATCTGCGCACCATCGGCCTGGGCACGCGCATCTTCCTGGGCGGCGGCGAGGGCTATGTCATCGGCGCGGGCACCCAGCACAACCCTAAGCCGCCCCGCAACGAGCGCGGTTTGCCCCTGTGCGGGGCGGGCACCCTCATGCTCAAGGGCGACCTGAAGCACATGAATCCCCGTTACGTGCGTGGCCTTTCGCTGGTGGGCTACGGTTGTTCACTCAACCTTGGCGTGGGTATTCCCATCCCCATTCTGGACGAGGAAATGGCCTGGTTCACTGGCGTTAGCGATGCGGACATCCAGGTGCCCATCAAGGACTATGGCTACGACTATCCCACAGGCGTGCAGCGGGTCATGGGCTACGCGACGTTTGAAGAGCTTAAGAGCGGCACCCTTACCGTCAATGAGCGGGAGGCCCAGACCGTGCCGCTGACGAGCTACACCATGTCGCTTGAGATAGCCGAGACGTTGAAGAAGTGGATTGAGGAAGGGAAGTTCTTCCTCACGGAGCCGCAGGACAAGATACCGTCCATGTGATACGAAGGGAGGCCGCGAGCCTCCCTTTTTTTGACGACCGTGATATTGGCCAGGTGTGCCGCAAGGGCTCCGCATGGCGGAGCGCGGTGCGAGAACCCTTAAAGGACCAGGCGGCATCATGCCCGAATTGTTTCGAGCGGCTCAGGTCGCGCCCATGACCCCAGGACTGCCTTTGCTTGCCGACGCCGCTGTGGTTGTCGACGGCCGGGATATTGTGGACGTGGGCGCTTTTGCGGACATGAAACGCGTCCATGCCGGCCCGGTGCGCGATCTTGGCGATGTGACGCTGGCCCCTGCCACCTTCAACAGCCATGTGCATTTGGAAATGTGCCATCTGCTGGGCGTCACCACCTCCGGGCAAGGCTTCGTGCCCTGGGTCAAGAGTCTGGTGGCCCAGCCTCTGTATGCACTGGACCACGCCCGCGTGCGTGCGGAGCTTCTGCGCATGGAACAGCGCGGCGTGGGGTTTGTGGCCGACATCAGCACGCACAACGCTTCCGCCGTGGGCGAAATCCTGTCCGGCTCCGGGCTCGGGTTTGCAGCCTTCAGCGAGGTCATCGGCCGCGAAATGCCGGCGGACCCTGCGGAGCTTCTGCCCCAGGTGCGTTCCGTGGACGAGTGCGGCCGGGGAGTCATGTCCGTGGCCGGGCACGCGCTTTACAGCACCGGTGCGGAGCGCCTGCGCGCGGCCAAGGCGGTGACGCGGGAGCGCGGGCTGCCCTACTCCCTGCACCTTGCCGAGCATGCGGACGAGGACAGCATTCTGCTCACGGGGCAGAGCGAGTTCCTGGACCTGCTCAAGAGCAGGGGAGTCATCAGCGGCTACGACGCGCCGGGCAAGCTCCCTGCGCCCTTGGCGGCTGAGCTGGGGCTGCTGGATGAGGACACCCTCTGCGTGCACTGCGTCACGCTGGCGGACGCCGACGTGGCCCTGGTGGCCAGAAGCGGGGCAACGGTGTGCCTGTGCCCGCGCAGCAACGAGTACATCGGCGTGGGCCGGGCTCCGCTGCGCAAGTACTTGGCGGCGGGCGTGAATATCTGTCTGGGCACGGACGGCCTGTGCTCCAATGCAGATTTGGATCCCTATGGCGAGGTGGCCTGGCTCTTGGCCCACGACCCGGACCTGAGCCTTGTGGAGGCTTTGGCCCTCATCACCTGCAACCCGGCGTGTTTTTTCGGCCGGTCCGTGCCGCAGGCCGCGCGCCTTGGCAGCTTGGCCCCAGGCAAGCTTGCGCGTTTTTCCGTGGTGCCCCAGGCCGTTTTGGATATTCTGTCCCAAAGGTAACGACCCGCCCCCACGGGGGAGACGCCCGGCTTTAGGCCGGGGGAGGAAGGACGCCGACATGCAGTGGAAACATAAAGACCTGCTGGACGTTTCCCAGCTCACAGCGGACGAGGTGCGCCACATTCTGGCCACGGCCGCGTATTTCCGGGAGATTAACAGCCGCCCCGTGAAGAAGGTGCCAACGCTCAAGGGCCGCAGCGTGGTGCTCTTTTTCGCGGAGCCGAGCACGCGCACCAAGACCAGCTTCGACATGGCGGGCAAGCGGCTCTCGGCCGACACCTTCGCCCTGGCCAAGAGCGGCTCCAGCTTGGTCAAGGGCGAAACCCTGAAGGACACGGCGCTGACCCTGCAGGCCATGAACCCGGACGGCATCGTCATCCGGCATTCGTGCAGCGGAGCGGCGCAGTTTTTGGCCGAACGCCTGGAATGCAGCGTCATCAACGCGGGTGATGGCCGCCATGCCCACCCCACCCAGGCGCTGCTCGACGCGCTGACCTTCTCCCGTCACTGGAAGGGCGACTTCGCGGGCAAGACGGTGCTCATCCTGGGCGACATCGCCCATAGCCGCGTGGCGCGCTCCAATGTCCTTCTGCTGAACCTGCTTGGCGCCAAGGTGCGCCTGTGCGGTCCGCGCACCCTCTTGCCGCCCAGGCTCGATACCTGGCCCGTCGAGGTGGAGAGCGACCTCGCCAAGGCCTGCCAGGGCGTTGATTCGGTCATGTGCCTGCGTCTGCAGCTGGAGCGTCAGCAGGCGGGCCTGCTGCCGGACCTGCGCGAATACGCGCGCACCTTTGGCCTGGGCGCCCGGCACATGAAAAACGCCGCGCCCGGCTGCTGCATCCTGCATCCAGGCCCCATCAACCGGGGGGTAGAAATAGATTCCGCCCTGGCGGACAGCGCCGAGAGCTTGATTTTGGAGCAGGTGGAAAACGGCGTGGCCGTGCGCATGGCTCTTCTTTTCCTGTATCTTACCCGCAAATCGCCGGAAGCCAGCCAGTCCGGCATGCCCGAATAGGAGGCCGCCCATGCCCGAGAAGCAGAAGAAACTCGACCTTGCGGTGCGCGGCGCCTTGTGGTTCGGCCCGCTCAAAGCCGACGGCAAAGGCAAGGCGGCCAAGAAGAGCGATCAGCTGGCGAAAGGGCAGTTGCCCAAGGGGCAGCTTGTGGACGTGCTGGTGGCCAAGGGCAAGATTGTGGCCCTGACCCCGGCGGGCAGCCTGGACCTGCGCGCCACGCATGAGGTGGAGGCGGGCGGCCAGGTGCTGCTGCCGAGCCTCACCGACGTGCATGTGCACCTGCGTGAGCCCGGCCAGGAATACAAGGAAGACATCGCCAGCGGCCTTGATGCCGCAGCTCACGGCGGCTTCGCCAACATCATGTGCATGGCCAACACGCGGCCCGTGAACGACACCGCCAGCGTGACCGAGTTCATGCTGGAGCAGGCGCGCAAGAGCTGGCCCCAGGGACCGCGTCTCTATCCCATCGGCGCGCTCACCAAGGGGCTCAAGGGCGAGGAGCTGGCCCCCATGGCTGAGCTGAAGGCCGCCGGATGCCACGCCTTTTCAAACGATGGCCGGCCCGTGGCCAGCACGGAGCTCTTCCGCCGCGCCGTGGAGTATGCGCAGGATCTTGAGCGCATCGTCATCGACCATTGTGAGGACCCCTACCTCGCCCCGGCAGCGGGCATGAACGAGGGCGTGGTCTCCAGCCGCCTGGGACTGCCCGCCCAGCCGGACGTGGCCGAGGCCATTCAGGTCGCCCGCGATGTGCTTTTGGCGGAATACTTGAACGCGCCCATGCATTTGGCGCACATCTCCTGCGAAAAGAGCGTGGCGCTCATCCGCTTTGCCAAGGCGCGCGGCGTTGACGTGACCGCGGAGACCTGCCCACACTACCTGACCCTGACGGAGGATGAGGCCGAGGGCTTCAGCGCGCGGGCCAAAGTGAGCCCACCCCTGCGCGCTCAGGCGGATGTGGAGGCCTTGCTTGCCGCCCTGGCCGACGGCACAATCGACATGCTGGCCACGGACCACGCGCCCCATGCCGCGCACGAGAAGGAAGTGGAGTTCGACGAGGCTCCTTGCGGCATTTCCGGGCTGGACACGGCCCTGGCCGCCACCTGGGAGCTTGTGCGCACGGGCAAGCTGCCCTTTGATGCCTTTGTGCGCGCCTGGACAACGGCCCCGTGCAAGCGCTTCGCCCTGCCGGTCAACACCTTCAAGCCCGGCGATCCGGCGGATTTCGTGCTCTTCGATCAGGATGCGGTTTGGACTGTGAGCGCGGAAACCATGCACAGCAAGAGCAAGAACACCCCGCTGCTTGGGCGCTCCCTGCGGGGACGGGTTGCGGCCCATTTCCTTGCGGGGAAATACGTGGTAGGCAAAAAAACGGTGGGCGCGTAGCCCCGCCAGAGCTATCTTGAACCACGGGCCCCTGTCCCCCCTTTATTCGCGGGGCCTTCAAGCGGAGGAGCAATGAGTCAGCCTTTCAAAGACGCGGTGGGTCTGTGCAAGACCATCATGCGCAACGGCTACGACGCTTACGTCATCAACGCCCGCCTGCAAAAGTCCATCCTGGCCGAGGCCGGTTCCGAACTGGCCATGGACATCAGCACCGAGCTGGACTTCGAAGGCTTGAAGCGCCTGTTCCCGAACATTGAAACCTGCAATGAAGACGGCGTGGTCGGCTTCATTCGCCAGGGTGCGGCCAATTTCTTTTTCCACCCTGCGGCGGTGGAGAATGGCGGACACCCGGAAGAATGCGTTGCCCGGCTTACCCCGCGTCTGCTTAAGCTGTTGCAGGAAAAGGGCGAAATTCCCATCTCCGCAGCCTGCCCGTACCTGCCTTCGCCCCAGGAGCAGGACCATGGTCTGGTTTTCGATGGCGGCGAAGTGCGCATCAAAGGGTTCCCCGATCAGGCCCTGAAACAGGATTATCTGCTGGCCGTGCGCGTCATGCGCTTTGCGGCCAACTATCACCTCGTCATCGAGCCCAACACCTGGTTGGCCATCATCCGCGGCGCGCGCCGCGTGCTGGACTATTGCCCCGTGTCCGACATCATGGACGAGTGGCGCAAAGTTGAAGCCGAAAACATGTACGGCTTTGTGCAGCTTCTGCTGGAATGTCAGATTCTGCATGGGCTTATTCCAGAGATTGCGGCCCTTGCCCGCGTGAAGCAGACCAAGAACCCGGAGGAGGGCGAGGAGACTGTCTTCGCCCACACCATCGAGGTCATGCGCCACTATCCGGAAGTGCTGCCCTTTGACTGGTATGGCACGCTGGCCTGCATGTTCCACGACGTGGGCAAGCTCTACACTGCGGAGTACTCCGACGGGCAGTGGAGCTTTTTGCAGCACCATCGCGTGGGCGCCAAGGTCACCCGCAAGATTCTGACCCGCCTGCACTTCCCGCCCGAGGACATTGACCTCATCTGCACGCTGGTGCGCGACCACATGCGCCCGCACTTCATGCTCACGGACAAGGGCATGCGCCGGCTCAAGGCCATCGACGAGTATCCGCGCATCCTGGAGATGGTCCGCGCGGACATCAAGGCCAGAAACGGCTCCTACCGCGAATTCAACCACAACCTGAAGATGCTTGAACGCGGCGATACGCCCGAGGAGGCCCTGGAGCCATACCTCAACGGCCGCGACATCATGCTGGCGACAGGCCTGCAGCCCGGCCCCACCGTGGGCATGATCCGCGACGCGCTTTTGAAGGCGCAGATCGCGGGCGATGTTACGGGAATTGAGGAGGCCAATGCCTTCGTGGTGCGTTACGCCAAGGATGAAGGCCTGGTGAGCTAAGGCGAACCGGAAATAACGACGCCAAGGGGCGGCTGGGGATAATTCTCCAGCCGCCCTTTTTTTGTGCCTATTGGTGTTTGTTGTGGTTCGGCGAAAGGCTGGGAAGCTCAGAACAGCGCCACATCGTAAGGCGTTGTCCTGGAGAATGGCGCGGCTCTCCGCAACGCATGGGAACGGCACCGCGCTTGTGCTTACCCGCGGTGGATCAGGCTTTGGCGGTCGCGCAGCGCCGGGAACAGACGCATCCATAAAATAACCACCAGGATGGTGCAGGTGCCGCCGAGAACGACCGATGGCGCGGCGCCGAACCAGGCAGCGGTTATGCCGCTTTCAAATTCGCCCAGCTGGTTCGAGGTGCCGATGAACACGGAATTGACCGCGCTCACGCGGCCGCGCATCTCGTCCGGGGTCTCCAGCTGCACCAGCGAGGAGCGCACCACCACACTGACCATGTCCGCAGCGCCGAGGACGACCAGGGCCGCCATGGACAGCCCGAAGCTGCGCGACAGGCCGAAGACGATGGTCGCCAGGCCGAACACGGTCACGGCCGCGAACATTTTGCGGCCAACGGAGCGGGTCATGGGCATGCGCGCCAAGTAGAGCGACATGAGCAGCGCTCCGATGGCGGGAGCGCCGCGTAGAAAGCCCAGCCCCATGGGGCCCGTGTCCAGGATGTCCCTGGCGAACAGGGGCAAAAGCGCCGTGGCGCCGCCAAGAAGCACGGAAAACAGGTCGAGGGATATGGCACCCAGCACCTCGGGCTTGCTCTTGATGTACGCGATGCCCCCCAGAATATAGCTGAGACTCAAGGGTTCGCGTTTGCCTTTGGAGCGGCTGGCGTGGATGCCGCAGAGCGCGGCGATGGACGCGAGAAAGGCGGCCGCGCAGGCGCCATAGACCACTTCCGCCCCGGCTGCGTAAAGCGCGCCGCCCAGGGCCGGCCCTATGATGATGCCGGTTTGCCGGGCAGAGGCGCTCAACGCCAAGGCGCGTGGGAGCAGGCGCGTTTCGATGAGGGTGGGCAGATATGCGGACATGGTCGGATGAACGAAGGCCCGCGCTCCGCCCATGACAGCCGCGCAGATGAGCATGAACGGTTCCGTGAGGCTGTGCGTCAGGCTGCCTGCGGCCAGCAGCAGGCAGACAAGCAGCAGCACGCCCTGGCAGATCATGACGACGCGGCGGCGCTCGAAGCGGTCGGCCACGTGGCCCACCACAAGGGTTAGCAGGAACTGCGGCAGAAATTGAACCAGGCCGACCAAGCCCAGGCTGAGGGCGCTGCGGGTAAGATCGTACACCTGCCAGCCAACAGCGACTGTGAGCATGTTGTAAGCAAGAAAGTCAGCGGTTTGGGCGCTGACAAAGCGGGGAAACGGGGTGCTTCGCAGGCCGGTGGTCTGCTGCGGCGCTTGGTCCATGGGGGGCCCTCCGGTGTGGCCGCGCGAAAGTACGCGCATGGAACCGGAGCATCAAGTGTTGTGTGGGCGGGAAAAAGCAGGGGCACCGGACAGGGAATAAATCTTTGTCCGGTGCCCCTCTTCGTAAGGTGCTACCCCACGACCTCGAAGCCGATCTTTTCGATGGCTTTTTTGGCGGCTGCGGGGTCGTAGAGGTCTGTCGCGTCGAAGGTGGCCTTGCCGGAAAGCAGGTCTACGTTGACGTTGCTCACGCCGGACTGCGATTCCAGGGCTTTGGTCACAGACATGCGGCAATGGTTGCAGGTCATGCCTTTCACGAGGATGCTGGGCATAGGGGGCTCTCCTTGTTTGCGGTTATGGTTGGAAGAAGCGCAGGCGCAGGGCATTGGCCACCACAGTGACGGAACTTAAGCCCATGGCGGTTCCCGCAAGCATGGGGTTCAGCGTGGGGCCGCCAAAGGCGTACAAAAGCCCCGCAGCCACGGGGATGCCGATGGAGTTGAAGGCGAAGGCCCAGAACAGGTTCTGGCGGATGTTCCGCATGGCCGCGCGCGAGAGCGCCAGCGCGGTGAGCACGCCGGAGAGCCCGCCGGACAAGAGCACCATGTCCCCGCTCTCCACGGCCGCGTCGATGCCCGAGCCCATGGCCAGGCCTACGTCTGCGCTGGCCAGGGCGGGAGCGTCGTTGATGCCGTCGCCCACCATGATGACGGTTCTGCCGGAACTCGCAAATTCGTCGCGCAGGGTTTCCACCACTTTGGCCTTGCCGTCTGGCAGCACGCCGGCGACGATGTTTTTGACCCCGGCTCGGGCGGCGATGGCCTTGGCCGTGCGTTCGTTGTCGCCCGTGAGCATGACGACGTGCATGCCCTGGGCATCAAGCCGGGCCAGCACGTCCACGGTTTCGGGCCGCAATTGGTCCGCCACGCCTAAAATAGCGGCTGGCGCGCCGTCCACTTCCAGGCACAGCGGCGTCTGGCCCGCATCGGCCATGCGCGTCAGGGCCTCGCCCAAGGGGCCTTCGGCAAAGGCCGCGCCCGCGAAGGCCGCATTGCCCAGGCGCACCGCGCGGCCGGAAACTCGAGCCTCGATGCCTTGGCCAAGCTGGGCCTGGAAGGATTCCGGCGTGGGGATGGCGACGCCGCGAGCGGCGGCCCCGGCCAGCACGGCCTGGGCCAGAGGATGTTCAGAGCGGCTCTCCGCGCCCGCCGCCAAGGCCAGGAGTTCCGTTTCGCTTAGGTTGAGTCCGGGCGCGCTGACGATTTCCACCAGCTCCGGGCGGCCGTGGGTCAGGGTTCCGGTCTTGTCGAAGATGACGACGCCAGCGTTGCTTGCGGCCTGCAGCGACTCGCCGCTCTTGATGAGCACGCCCAACTGCGCGCCGCGGCCGGTGGCCACCATGATGGACATGGGGGTTGCCAGGCCCATGGCGCACGGGCAGGCGATGACCAGCACCGCCGTGAAGATCTTGAGGGCGAAGGGCGCGCCTGCGCCATAGAGAAGCCACCCCAGGCCCGCGAGAATGGCGATGGCCATGACCGAGGGCACGAACACCGCGCTGATCTGGTCGGCCAGGCTGGCGATGGGGGCCTTGGAGCCTTGGGCCTGCTGCACCATGTCTACAATGCGCGCAAGCATGGTGTCTTCGCCGGTCTTCTCCGCACGCAAGGTCAGCGCGCCAGCGCCGTTGAGGGTTCCGGCGGCCACGCGGTCACCCGGCTCCTTGGCCACAGGCAGACTTTCGCCGGTGAGCATGCTTTCGTCCACGCCGCCAGCCCCGGCCAGCACCATTCCGTCGACCGGAATGCGTTCGCCCGGGCGCACCAGCACGGTGTCGCCGGGAATGACCTCGGCGGCGGGCACTTTGGCTTCCTCTGGCCCAAGCTGGCCTTTTTCTGGGTCCGCCGGGCGGAGAACGGTGGCGGTGTCCGGCGCAAGGGTCAAAAGCGCCCGCACCGCGCCCGTGGTCTTGAGCCTGCTTCTCGCCTCCAGGTACTTGCCCAGGGAGATCATGGCCAGCAGCACCGCTGCGGATTCGTAATACAGGTCGTGCGCCCGGTGTGCGGGCATGTCGCCCAGAAGAATCAGCGCCGTGTTCCAAAGGCTGTGCAAGAAGGCCGCGCCAGTGCCCACGGCCACCAGGGTGTCCATGCTGGGCGCCTTGTGCAGCAGCGCGGGAATGCCACGCAGATAGAAGCCTCGTCCGACCCATAGCACTGGCAGGGTGAGCAGAAGCTGCGCGCAGGCGAAGGCCGCCGGACTTTGTTCCGGGTTCAGAAAATCTGGCAGGGGCAGGCCCGCCATGTGGCCCATGGAGAGCACAAGCAGGGGCAGGGCAAAGGCGAAGGCCGGAATCAGCTCCCGCTTTTGGTGTTCCAAGCGTTCCTCGGCCTCGCGGCGGCGTTCTTCAAACTGCGCGGCCGAGCGCGAAACGATCTGTGCGCCGAACCCTGCCTCGGCGATGAGCTCGAGCAGGGCGGAAGGGCGGACAACGCCGGGATCGTAGACCACGCTGGCGCTTTCCGTCGCCAGGTTCACAGCGGCTTCGCGCACGCCTTCGGCGGCTTTCAGCACACGCTCAATGCGCGCGGAACAGGCCGTGCAGGTCATGCCCGTCAAGGCCAAGTGCAGGCTCGCAGTGCCCGGAGCATTGGCTTCTTCTGTTTCGAACAAGGCTTCGAATCCAGCGTCGGCGATGGCCTGGGCCATGTCCTGCGTGTTGTCGCGGTCCGGGTCGTACACCACTTCCATGCTTTCGGCGGCAAGGCTCACGTCCGCCCGCTCCACGCCCTCTCGTCCGCGCAATATGCGTTCGATGCGCGCGGAACAGGCCGCGCAGTGCATGCCTTTGATGCGCGCCCGCGCCAGAATCGTCTCAGCCATGGAACCTCCAGCCGGGGCCGGTGAAGCTGCCCCGGAGGGATAGGTAATGTCGGAGCCGGGCATGTAAAGCCCACAGTATGGGAATCGTACGCTTGGGGGACAGCAGCAGCAAGTTTTGCGGCTGGGCGCGGCCAAGTGCGGGCGGCGTCGAGCAAACAGCTCATCGGCCGTGGATGTTGGTGCGGTGGAGTGTGCAGCAGCAGTCCGAGGGGTGCGTACAAGAAGTCCACAGTAAGTGCCATTGCCTCTTATTACCGGCTTTGATACGAATATTGGATGATTGTGCGATCAGGGGGAACCGTTGCCGCAAACTGCAACCCGGAAAGTTGAAGCCTCGCGTTGGAGTCGGCTCCGCATGCTGGCTTGCGCCCTGTTGCTGGTCGCCGGTTTCGCGGAGCGGGCCGTTGCCACGGCGGGGAGCGCACAGGAGGAAACCGCCGTTTCCATCATTGGCCCGATGGGGCTGCTCGGCTTTGCGCTCCTGTTGCTTGTTGTTCTGGCCGCATGGTTTTTGACCTTGCGCCGGGCCAACACTCGTCTGCGCCGCATGGAGCAGACCTGCGCGGATCATGAGGCGCTTGAGGATGATTTGCGCCAGGCGCAGGTGAGCGTGGACAACGCGGGCGACATGGTCATTTGGGCGGATACTGAGGACGCGCATGTTGTTTACGTCAATCAGGCGGCGTGCGACATTTTGGGCTACACGCGCACGGAACTGCTCGGCATGAGCGTTCTTGATTTCAATCCAGCCCGCACCTTGGAGAATTGGCGTTCCCACGGCCAGGCCTTGCAGGATTATGGCCCCACCATGGCCGAGATGACGTTTCGCCGCAAAGACGGCAGCCTGCTGCCTGTGGAAAGCGCTGCCACATTGGTGCGGCATGGCGGTGTTGAATATTCCCTCAACATCGTGCGCGATGTCTCCAAGCGCAAGGCTCTGGAGGCCAGCCTCAGACAGGCGGAAGTGGGCATGAGCAACGTCCACGACATGATCCTGTGGAGCAGGGTGAGCGACCGGAGCATCACCTACGCCAATCGCGCCGCCTGCGAGAGCCTAGGCTATGCGCGTGAAGAGCTTATCGGTCTGGATTTGCAGCGCGTCAATCCGCTGCGAACCAACGAGAACTGGCGGCTGATCTGCGCCGAGCTGCGGCAGGCCCGCCAGCTGACCTTTGAGGCCGTATACCATCGCAAGGACGGCAGTTCGTTTCCTGTTGAAGCCAGCACCACCATTGTTGTGCATGAAGGCCAGGAATACGCTGTCGGCATCGTGCGCGACATCACCACCCGCAAGGCTGCGGAGGGGCGCCTCCAGTTCGAAACGCGCCTGAGCCGCAGCCTGGCCGAGGCCGCCAGCGCTCTTCTTGGGTCCGCGCCGGACATGAGCGCGGTCGCCGAACTTCTGCTTTTGCGCGCTTGCGCGCTCACCGGCAGCCGCCAGGGCTACGTGGCCTTTGTGGATCAGCAGACCGGCGGCCCCCAGCCCCGCGCCATGCGCGCCATGATGAGGGCCGGTGAAGGCAACCTGGACTCGCGGCCTATGACGTTTTCCGTAGAGCCGGACGGCGGCTACAGGGACCTGTGGGGGCATCGCCTTGGCACACGCGAAGGATATTTTGAGAACGATCCTGCGGAACGCTCCACTGTCCTTGACCTGCCACAGTCCCACACGGGCATCCGCCCGCTGCTTTTCGTTCCGGCTGTGAGCAAGGGAAGGCTGGTAGGGCAGATAACTCTGGCCAATCCTGGCCGAGACTATACGCAGGCGGATCTGGACACTGTGGCCTCCTTGGCCGACATCTTCGCCCTTGGAGCGGAGCAGTTGCTCTTTCAGCACGACCTTTTGTCCGCAAAGGAGGAGGCCGAGAGCTCCAGCAGGGCGAAAAGCGATTTCCTGGCGAATATGACCCACGAGGTGCGCACTCCCTTGAATGGCGTTCTGGGCATGCTTCAGGTATTGCAGGGCACGGAGTTGACGCCGGATCAGAAAGAGTTCGCGGCAGTGGCCCTGGAATCTGCGGAACGCTTGAACCAGCTGCTGGGCAATGTCATCGAATACGCACGCCTGGACGCGTCCAAGGGCGAAAGCGAATGTCTGCTCTTTCCGGTGAGGGATTTGCTCAACGCCTTGCGGGCCGTGTATGAGCCTCAGGCGGTTGGCAAGGGACTGGACTTTCGCTTGGAGGCCGGGGCCGATCTGCCCGACCTGATGCGCGCAGACCCCCAGGCTTTGCGGCAAGCGCTCATCACGTTGCTGGACAATGCCATCAAATTTACGCCTTCCGGGCATATTGCCCTGGCCGCCGGTCTTGCCCTAGAGAACAACGCGCACCTTGTGTTTCGAGTGGAGGACAGTGGCGTAGGCATTCCACCGGATAAGCGCGAGCAGGTTTTTGAGGCCTTTGTGCAGGCGGATGCGAGCGCGACACGCACTTATGGCGGCGCGGGGCTTGGCTTGGCAATTGCCCGTAAGCTTGCGCGCGGCCTGGGCGGTGCGGTAGAGGCTCTGGACCGGCCAGGAGGCGGCACCGTCATGCGCTTGACAATTCCCGTTGACTGCGGGGCGCGGAACAATCCATAACGGCCCTCGCAAGGCCTGTTTCCAGGCTTTGGAATAGAGCTTGCTTACTCGTGCCGGGGACGCAGAGAATTGCGCCGAGCACCTGAGAAGATTAACCCATGCGTTCCCAAGGAGGCTTCCATGACCCGGCATCTTACCGTCGCCGTGTTCTTGGCCCTGGCTGCCGCCCTGGTCTGCTCTTTGGCCGCTTTGGCCGCACAGGCCAGCGAGCTGCAAACCCTGAAGAGCTCCACCAGCTATGAGTACCGCGCTGAAGCGGTTCACATGCTCGTGACGGACCAGGAATATTTGCGCCGTCTGGAGGCGCAGAACAGGCCCGTCGCCCTGGTCACTGTCACCGCCTACAATGCGGAAGCTTCGCAGACCGATTCCGACCCTGACATCACCGCTTCCATGCGTCGCGTGCGCCCCGGCACCATCGCCGTTTCGCGTGATCTCTTCGACAAGGGATGGGTGTTCGGCAGAAAGGTCCGCATCGAGGGCCTCGGCATTTTTGAGATCAACGATCTCATGGCTGCCCGGCACGACAAGAGCATCGACGTTTTCATCGGCAGCAATCAGCAGTGCCAGGCTTTTGGCAAGCGTCGCATCCGCGCCGCTCTCTTGAGCATATAGGCAGCCGGGACGCCTTCTCCCTGCCAGCTTTGCCGCTGGGCGTCGGCTCTCTTGCCTGCAGTTGGTCAGGCAATTCAGCCAATGCTCACGCCTCTCATGTCCAAATAACCGGCGCTGTTCGGTGATTCCTTTGCCTCCCGCCACTGATTGAGCGCCTTCGGCATTCCTTCTCCTTGTGCTTTGTTTATAGCGCGCCCTCCCATCGCGATGCAGCGGCTTTAGCCGTTGCAACCTTGCGCTTGCCGCTCGCGCTCTGCAGCCATAGGGGCGGCCGCACTTCCTGTTGCGCCGTCTGGCCACTTCTCCGCACACGATTTTAATGGGAGGAGTGTGTTTTTCTTGTGTCTGGCGGTAGGGCCACGCTGGCTTCCGCCCGAGCCTTCCGCATGTTTTTGTGCCTTCACCGGGCAGGCTACCGGCTGGTTCTGTCCATCCCAAAATGCTGAGACTCGGCGAACGTCAAAACGCGCTGCGCCAATTCCTTCCTTGAAAGTAATGCGACGACCCATGATTTGATGTTGACATTCAATTTCAATTAATGCAAAAAAGCTTTGCCCGTGGCGAAGCCCTCAGGGGATAGCTGCCACAAATCGATTCTGTGCCACAGGAGAGCAGCATGTACATGGAAACGGGATCCTGCGCAGCGCCGCGAGAGATAGAGGGACGGGAAAAAGCTGCGGAAACGCCGTATGCCTGCTCCGGCAAATGCGGCGGCACAGGCGCCTGCGCCGCCAAAACGGC
>Ga0209373_10001490_pt1 | contig 27104 bp, 17 predicted proteins | sample Higcelweek5metaG_FD_187173 | JGI IMG/M metagenome (GOLD analysis project Ga0209373, IMG submission 187173) | Freshwater pond sediment microbial communities from the University of Edinburgh, under environmental carbon perturbations - High... | ecosystem: Environmental > Aquatic > Freshwater >... | reverse complement strand
CCATTGAGGCCTTTGGCGTCCGCCGCCTGGTGGCTGGTCACTGCACCGGGCCGGACCGCCTGGCGCTGCTGCGGGAGCGCCTGCCGGACCGCGAGGTGCTGCCCCTGGCCGCAGGGCAAACCTGGAATTTTTGAGAAGCAGCGCCCAACACACCTTCCCCTTTGCAATTCCCTGCGACTCATGTACCTTCTTCAATGAGTTCCATTTCCATGGCAATCAGGAGGAGGCAGGGCATGAATTCCGACGTGCTGCTTGATCTGCGCAAGTTCCTGGCCCCGGAGACGGTGTTCGGCGTCGGCGCAGGCAGGCTTGCGGGCCGCTACGCCCGCAACCTCGGCGCGCTCAAGGTGCTCCTGGTCACCGACTCCGGCGTGGCCGGGCAGCCCTGGTTCGCAGACATCGTCGCCTCCCTGGACGAGGCCGGTGTGGAGCATGTGCTCTTCTCCGACGTGCGCGCCAACCCCCGCGACACCGAGGTCATGCGCGGAGCGGAGATATACCAGGCCGAGCGCTGCGACGCCGTGGTGGCCGTGGGCGGGGGCAGTCCCATGGACTGCGCCAAGGGCATCAGCATCGTCTCCGCCAACAAGCGCCACATCCTCCAGTTCGAAGGCGTGGACAACGTGCCCGACCCCGGCCCGCCGCTCATCTGCATACCCACCACGGCGGGCAGCTCGGCGGATGTGTCGCAGTTCGCCATCGTCACCGACACCACGCGCAAGGTGAAGATCGCCATCGTCAGCAAGGCCATGGTGCCCGACGCCGCCCTCATCGACCCGGCCCTCACCGTGACCATGAGCCACGAGCAGACCGCCGACACCGGGGTGGACGCCCTGACCCACGCCATTGAGGCCTATGTTTCGAACGCCCACGGGCCCATCACCGACCTCTTCGCCCTGGAGGCCGTGCGGCTCATCGCCAGGCACCTGCCCGCCGCCATCAACGAACCAGACGACCTGAACGCGCGCGGCGGCATGATGCTCGGCAGCATGTACGCGGGCCTGGCCTTCTCCAACGCCATCCTGGGCGCGGTGCACGCCATGGCCCACAGCCTGGGCGGCCTGCTCGACCTGCCGCACGGCCAGTGCAACGCCATCCTGCTGGACCACGTCATCGACTACAACTTCGCCTCCGAGCCGGAGCGCTACACGGACATCGGCCTGGCCCTGGGCGCGAGCATCCCTCCGGGCGCGGGCCTGGAGGAGAAGCGCGGGCTGGTGCTGGCGCAGGTGCGCGCGCTCAAGACCGCCGTCGGCTCCACGGCCACCCTGGCCTCCCTCGGCGTGAAGCTGGCCGATCTGGACCGCCTGGCCGAGTTCGCCATGAAGGACCCCTGCATGGTCACCAACCCCAAGGCCCCCACGGCCCTGGACATCCGCGCGGTGTTTGAGCATGCCCTCTGAGGAAAACGACCTCCGCGACAGGCTCATCGGTCTGGGCGAGCGCAGCATCGCCAAGAGCTACTACCCGGAACTCAAGCGGCGCCTGGAGGACCTGGAGCGCTTCCGGGCCGTGGTCGACCACGCCAACGACGCCATCTTCGTCTTCGAGACGCAGAGCTGGACCGTGGCCGACGTCAACGAGACGGCCCTGGCCATCCTGGGCCTGGAGCGCGGGGCGGTGCTCTTTGCGCACATCTCCACCCTCTTCCCGCCGGAGATCGCCACACGCTACGCCGGGGCTGCGGCAACCGCCCTGGAAGGCGGCATGCAGGCCCTGTTCCGCAACGGGCATCTGGTCACCTCGCTCACCGGGCGCGAAGGGCGGCGCACGCCGGTGGAGATCACCGTGACCCTGCACAACTTCGCGGGCGCGGGCTATGCCGTGGTCGTGGCGCGCGACGTGACCATGCGCCTGCAGATGGAGGCCGAACTGGACAAGAGCCGCCAGCTCTTCGCCTCGTTCATGGAGAACTCTCCCGCCATGGCCTTCATCAAGGACCTCGCCGGATACTACATCTTCAGCAATCCGGCCCACTGCGCCAACCTGAACCTGAAGGCGGAGGACATCCTCGGGCGCACGGACCCGGAACTCTGGCCCCAGGACGTGGCCGACATGCTGCGCGAAAACGACCGCTTCGTCCTCGATGAGGGCAAGCCATTGCTGATCCTGGAGGAAGTGCGCAACCTCGCCGGGGGCCCGCCCCGGTTCCTGCAGGTTTCCAAGTTCCCCCTGGTGCAAAACGGGGTCACCTTCGCCGTGGCCGGCATAGCCGTGGACATCACGCCCCAGATCCAGTCCGAGCAGGCGCTGCAAAAGAGCGAGGACCGCTACCGCATCGTGGCCGACTACACCCACGCCATGGAGTGCTGGATCAGCCACACCGGCGAGATGCTCTACGTCAGCCCCTCCTGCGAACGCATCACCGGGTACCCGCGCGAATATTTTCTGAACAACCCGAGCGGGCTGGAGCGCCTCGTCCACTCCGAGGACCAGGAAGCCTGGCGCAGCTTCCACTCCGGCAGCTTCCAGGGCGAGGACGAAGCCCTTGATTTCCGCATCCGCAACAAGGACGGCGAGCTGCGCTGGGTCAGCGAGGCCAAGCGCGAGGTCATGAGCGGCAACGGCGGCTCACTCGGCTCACGCATCTCCCTGCGCGACATCACCAGCCGCAAGGAGATGGAGCTGCAGCTCCGGCACCTGGCCCTGCACGACCCGCTCACGGCCCTGGCCAACCGCACCCTGTGCCTGGACCGCGTGCGCCAGGCCATGGAGCGCTCCCGGCGCCGCCAGCCGTACCACTTCTCCCTGGTCTTCCTGGACCTGGACCGCTTCAAGGTGCTGAACGACAGCCTGGGCCACGCCTTTGGCGACAAGGTGCTCATGGCCGTGGCCGACGTGCTGCGCCAATGCGTGCGCGGGCTGGACACCGTGTCGCGCTTCGGCGGGGATGAGTTCGTCATCCTGCTGGAGGAGCTGGTCTCCCCGCGCGAGGCCATCCAGGCGGTGCAGCGCATCCGCACGGCCTTGGCCGTGCCCTTGGCCGTGGACGGCCACGACATCCAACTCACCGCCAGCCTGGGCATCACCCTGGACGCCAAGGATTCCGACACCCCGGAAGACCTGCTGCGCAACGCCAACCTGGCCATGCACCAGGCCAAGAAGAGCGGGCGCGACCGTTTCAAGACCTTCACCAAGGCCATGCTCGCGCGGGCCAGCAATCTCTTGTCCGTGGAGACGGATCTCCGGCATGCCATTGCCCGGAAGGAATTTTTCCTGGTCTACCAGCCCATCGTGCGTCTCGACAGCCAGTCGACCCTGCAGGGCTTCGAGGCCCTGGTGCGCTGGAACCACCCGGAAAAGGGCCTGATCTCCCCGGCCGACTTCATCCCCGTGGCCGAGGAAACCGGGCTCATCGTGGACCTGGGGGTCATGGTGCTCAGGGAGGCCTGCCAGACCTTCATGGCCTGGCGCGAGGACTCGGACCTGGCCAAAGGCCTGGTCATGTCCGTGAACCTCTCGCCCCGGCAATTCTCCGAAAACCTGCTGGTGGAATCCGTCCGCACCGTGTTGGCGGAAACCGGCCTGCCGCCCGGCGCGCTCAAGCTTGAGATCACCGAGTCGGCCATCATGGAAAACGCCAGCAGCGCCGTGGACAAGCTGAGAAAGCTCAAGGCCCTGGGCTGCACCCTGTCCATCGACGACTTCGGCACCGGCTACTCGTCCATGAGCAGCCTGCAGCAGTTCCCCCTGGACACCCTGAAGATCGACCTCAGTTTCGTGCGGCGTCTCGACACCAGCCAGGAGGGCCTGGAGATCGTCAAGGCCATCGTCAGCCTGGCGCATTCCCTGAAGCTTCAGGTGGTGGCCGAGGGCGTGGAGCGCACCGAGCAGAAGATGATCCTGACCGTGCTCCAGTGCGAGTACGCCCAGGGCTACCTCTACTCCAAGCCCCTGCCCGCGCCCCAGGCCTGGGACTACATCCAGAGCTGCGACGGCGGCTGCAGGGAAGCCCCCTAGAGCCGCTGGCCGGACAGCCGGAAGGACAAAGGGGCGCCCTGCCCCGGCCCGGTCCAGACCACCTCGATCATGCCCCGCTCCGCCGTGCCGGTCAGCGGGATGCCGCGCCTGGCAAGGTCGTCGACCACGGCCTGGTTGGGGAACCGGAAGTGGTTCAGGTACCCGCAGCTGACGAGCGCCTGGACCGGGGCCACGGCCTCGTACAGCATGCCGGAAAAACTGGACTTGGACCCGTGGTGCGGCAGCAGCAGCACCTGCGCGCGCAGGTCCCGGCCCCGCTCAACCATGTCCTCGATGCCCGCGCGCTGCACATCCCCGGGCAACAGCGCCAGGGGCTCGCCGTTCCACACCAGCCGCAGCACCAGGGACCTCTCGTTGGTCGTGGCCTTGTCGAAGTCTTCGGCCGGATGCAGGGCCTCAAGCACCACGCCGGAGCCCAGGTCCAGGCGGTCGCCGGGGCGGAAGACCTCAGGCCGGGGCGCTCCAGCCGCCAGCGCGGCGTCAAAGTCCTCGCCCAAAGCCCCACCCGGCCATTGCCCGTTGGTGATCAGCCGCCCCACCCGGAAGCGCCGCAGGATGAAGGCCAGGCCCTGGGCGTGGTCCGCGTCCGGGTGGCTCATGACCACGGCGTCCAGCCGGGGCGCGCGGCCCCAGCTAAGGGCCGGGCCGACCACGGAGCGGCCCATGTCGAAGGTGCGGCTGGCCGAACCGCCGCCGTCCACCAGCACCCGCCGCCCGCCCGGCGCGGTCACCAGCACGGCCTGGGCCTGGCCCACGTCGAGCAGGGTCAGGCGGACCTCGGGCCGCGCCTCGGCCAGGATGCGCCGGGCCTGCGGCCCGGCCATGAGCAGCAGCCCGGCCAGCACCAGCAGCACGGGCGCGTTGCTGCGCCTGCGCCAGCAGTACGGCGCCAGGGCCGTGACCAGGCCCGCGCCCAGAAGCTCCGGCCACAGCGGCCGCAGCAGCGCCCACACGGGCAGCCATCCGGCCAGGGTGGCGCGGTGCAGCCCGTCCAGCATCACGTCCTGCACAAAGGCGGCGGCCCGCAGCAGCCAGCCTGCGGCAACGTCCAGCCCAGGCAACGGGGCCAAGGCCAGACCGACCATGCCGAGCACCTGCACCACCAGCCCCTGCACCGGCACCCAGGGCAGGTTGAGCAGAACGTTGGGCTGGAACACCCCGAAGTACGAGACCACCACGGGCAAGAGCGCCAGGTTGGCGGCCAGGCTCATGGCCAGGGCGTCCCAGCAATAGCCCGGAAAACGGCTCCAGCGATTGTCCCGGCGTGGCCAGAACCCGCGCAGCCACGGCAGCAGGATGGCCAGCCCGGCCACGGCCAGGGCCGACATCTGCAGGCCCACGTCGTAGACCGAGAGCGGCTGGGCCAGGACCATCAGGACCAGGGCCAGGAACAGGCCGTCGATGAGGGCGCGGCTGCGGTCGAGGAGCAAAAGCAGGCCCCAGAACCCGAACATGCAGGCCGAGCGCACGAGCGACGGGCTGGCCTGGCCCACCCAGACGTAGGCCGCGATGAGCGGGAAGGACAAAAGGATCGCCAGCTTCTGGCGGGGCAGGCGCAGGAACAGGCCCGGCCAGGCCAGGCCCACCAGCCAGGCCAGGCCCCAGCCCAAAAGCGCCACGTAGACCACGTTCAGCCCGGACAGGGCCAGGGTGTGCGCCAGCCCGGCCGCGCGCAGCTCCTCGGTGACGGCAAGCCCGATGCGTGAGCGGTCGCCCATGAGCAGGCCCAGCACAATGGCCCCGCCCTGGGTCGGCGGCAGGTGCCGCAAGAGGGCCGCGCGCAGGCTCTCGCGCAGGTCCCACCAGAGGTGCGCGGGCCGCTGGCCCCAGCGGATGTCCGGCAATGGCCCGCGCGCATAGGCCCGGTGGAACACCCCGCGCAGGCGCTGCTGCCAGTCGAAGTCCGCCCCGCCCCGGTTCAGGAACCCACGCACGGGCCACAGCCGCAGCAGCACCTCCACGTCCTGGCCGGGCGCGGGCCGGTAGCCCGCCTCGTCCCAGTCCCAGGACACCTGGCCGGGCAGCGCAAAGGTGGCGTTGTCCTGGGTCGTGGCCCGGACCTCCGCCAACAGGATCTCCAGGCGGCCAAAGGGTTTGTCCGTGACCTCGGCCACCCGGCCACGCAGCAGGGCCCGGCTCCGGCCATCCGTCACGGCGGGGGACAGGGGCGGGACATCGGGAAGGACGAGGCGGGCATGCAGCACGCCGCCAGCAAAGCTCGCGGCCACAAGGGCCAGGGTCAGCAGGCCGCGCCTCCAGTCCCGGACGCGGAACATCGCCAGCCCGAGCCAGAGCAGGCCAGCCGCAGCCAGGGCCGGGTCAGGGTGCCGCAGGCTCCAGATGCCCGCGACGTAGGCCAGGAAATACACCTGCCAGGCCAGCAGGCCGGGCGGCTGGCCCGTGGCCTCGAAGGGGTCCTGGCGCTGGCTGGCGAACATGCTCCCCCCGGCTGGGCTGGTGCGGAGTTCGCCCGGCTATTCCTGTTCCCGGCGGATGCGCGCGCCCACGGCGGAGAGCTTCTCCTCCATGCGCTCGTAGCCGCGATCCAGGTGGTAGATGCGCTGGACCTCTGTGGTGCCCTGGGCCACCAGCCCGGCCAGCACCAGCGAGGCGCTGGCGCGCAGGTCCGAGGCCATGACCGGCGCGCCCACCAGCTGCGGCACTCCGCGCACCATGGCCGTGCGGTCCTTGAGGGAGATGCGCGCGCCCATGCGGCCCAGTTCGGACACGTGCATGAAGCGGTTCTCGAAGATCTTCTCCTGGATGCTGCCCGAGCCCGAGGCCACGCACATGAGCGCCATGAGCTGGGCCTGCATGTCCGTGGGAAAGCCGGGATGCGGCTGGGTGGTCACGTCCACACCGAGCAGCTCGCCATTGCGGCGCACCAGCACGCTGCCGTCCTCCTGGCGTTCAACCTGCACGTTCATCTCGCGCAGCTTGGAGACCAGGGCGTCCAGCTCCTCCAGGGGGCAGTCCAGGAGCCTCAGTTCGCCGTCGGTGATGGCCCCGGCCACCAGGTAGGTGCCGGCCTCAATGCGGTCGGGCATGACCCGGTAGTCGCAGCCCTTGAGCTCGCGCACGCCCTCCACCTCGATGATGGCGGTGCCCGCGCCGCGTATGCGCGCCCCGCAGGCCGTAAGGAAATTGGCCAGGTCCACCACCTCGGGCTCGCGGGCGCAGTTCTCCAGGATGGTGCAACCCTTGGCCACGCTGGCGGCCATGAGCAGGTTCTCGGTGCCGCCCACGGTGGGGAAGTCGAACACGATGCGCGCGCCGATGAGCCCGCCGCAGATGCCGTGGATGTAGCCGGAGTCGAGGATGAACCGCGCGCCCATGCGCTCCAGCGCCTTCAGGTGCAGGTCCACGGGCCGCGCGCCGATGGCGCAGCCGCCGGGCAGGGCCACCTTGGCCTCGCCCAGGAGCCCCAGAAGCGGCCCCAGGCAGAGCACCGAGGCGCGCATGGTCTTGACCAGCTCATACGGGGCCTCAGGCTTGAGCTCCGTGACCCTGGCCGTGACCGTGTTGCCCTCGAAGGTGGTCTCGCAGCCCAGGATGTTCAACAGCTTCAGGGTGGTGAAGATGTCGCGCAGGCGCGGCACGTTGGTCAGGCGCACGGTGCCCTTGGCCAGCAGGCAGGCGATGAGGATGGGCAGGGCCGCGTTCTTGGAGCCGCTGACCTGGATGGTCCCCTTGAGCTTTGCGCCGCCTTCGATGATGAGCTTGTCCATGGTGTGTCCTTGTGTTCTCCGGCCGGGCTTGCTTGCTGGCCAGTTTTGGCATTTCTGGATTTAGTCCTTGACCGTCCGGGCGGCTGTCGTATAGACAAGCTTCCTCATGTGGTGGGTGTAGCTCAGTTGGCAGAGCACCAGGTTGTGGCCCTGGGGGCCGAGGGTTCAAGCCCCTTCACTCACCCCACTCGAGAAATCCAAGGCCCCGCTTCAAACGGGGCCTTTTCTTTGGCCCGCCGCAGCGAGCGGACTGTGCTTGAGCCCGCCCGAAAAATCAAGCCGAATGCCCGGTCCAGTTTGCCATGGACGGCGGGCAACTGTCTGCAGGCAACTGTCGGCGGGCTTCAACGCTTGCGCAGCTTGCGGTTGTCGCCCACGCGCACGGTGAGCTTCTCCTTGTCGAAATACTCCAAGAGCGGGATGGCGTACTTGCGCGAGAGGCCCGACACCTCGCGGAAGTCCTGCGGGTGCATGTCCTCGTGGGTGGCGAAAAAGGCCACCACCTTCTCGATCAACCCCGCCACGGACGCCGCGTCGAAGTACATCTCCTCCTTGATCTTCACCAGCAGCCCCTCGTCCTGGAGCAGCTTGAACACCGCCGCCGCCTCCTTGAAGGTCAGGTTCAGCGGGTCCAGCACGTCCTTCATGTTCGGTGGGGTCAGGCCCCCGGCCGTGTAGGCCTCCACGAGCTTCTGGCGCAGGGCCGAGGCGTCCGAGGCCAGCGAAACCTTGTGCCCCGGCAGGCGCAGCATCTCCTGGTCCGCCGCCATGGCCCCACGGCGCAGCAGACCCTCCAGCACCAGGTGGAAAAGCTTGGGCGAAAGCCGCCGCCCCCAGGTGGAGGCGAGGCCGCCGCGCGCCACGCCCGGCTTCATGGGCTCGCGCGCGTGGAAGTCGGCCAGAAAGGCCAGCAGGCTGTCGGACAGGTTCTGCACCACCTTGCCGGACACGTAGATGCGGGCCTCGCGGTCGATGAGCATGGCCTCCTGGCGGCCGCCCATGAGTTGCAGCGCCTTGTCCAGGGCCCTCGTCTCCATGCTGCTGGCCACCAGCAGCTGGGCGAAGGACAGCCCGGCGTTGCCCGCCAGCGTGAGCTGCGCCAGCACTATCTCCTCCGGGGTCCCGGAGCCCAGGCTGCGCAGGGTCTCGACAGCCGGGGAGAAGCGCTTGACCCGGTGCGGCAGCGGCGAAAGCAGCCGCCCGCCCGCGATGGTCCGAAGCGGCGAGAAGGAGCGCGCCACCACGCGGTCGCCGAAGACCCCGGCCAGGGGCTCGGTGAAGCGGATGCGGCAGATGGCGGTCTGGCCGGGTTCGAGCGCCTCGCCCTCGAGCATGTAGACCCGGGCCATGACCTCGCGCGCGCCGTGGTGGAAGTGCACCTCCTTGCGGTGCTTGATGGACCGGGGGGAGCTTTTCAGGCAGGTCAGCTCCACGTCCCAAGACAGGCTCGGAAAGAGCGAGCCGGGCCGTGCCAGCACATCCCCGCGCGAAAGCTCTTCCACCTCCAGGCCCGCCAAATTCACCGCCGTGCGGCTGCCCGCCAAAACCTCCTCCACCTGCGCGCCGTGGGACTGCAGGGTGCGCACCTTGGAGGCCAGGCCCCCCGGATACACGGTGACGTCCTCGCCCACGCGGACCTTGCCGGACACCAGCGTGCCGGTGACCACGGTGCCGTGCCCCTTCATGGTGAACACGCGGTCCACGGGCAGGCGGAACAGGTCCGAGCGGCGGTGCGGCTCGTAGGCCCCCACCAGCTTGGCCAGCTCGGCCTTGAGCCCGTCCAGGCCCGCCCCGGTATGGGCGGACACGGGCAGGATGGGCGCGCCCTCCAAAAACGTGCCCTTGAGGTAGGCAGCCACCTCCTCCTCCACCATCATGAGCCAGTCCGGCTCCACCATGTCGACCTTGGTCAGGGCCACCACGCCGGTGGTGATGCCAAGCAGGGAACAGATCTCCAGATGCTCGCGGGTCTGGGGCATGATGCCCTCGTCCGCAGCGATGACCAGGACCACGAAGTCGATGCCCGCAGCCCCGGCCACCATGTTCTTGACGAAGCGCTCGTGGCCGGGCACGTCCACCACGCCGAGTTTTTTGCCGCCCGGCAAATCCATGAAGGCGAAGCCAAGTTCGATGGTGATGCCGCGCTTCTTCTCTTCGGCCAGGCGGTCGCAGTCGATGCCTGTGAGGGCCTTGACCAGCGTCGTCTTGCCGTGGTCGATGTGCCCGGCTGTGCCCATGATGACCGGCATTGTTTGGCTCCTCATTATATTGCTGGCGTCTGCATGAGACGCAACACAGTCTTTAGCGGAAAACCGCTGGCCAAGAGACGCGGCCCACTCCCGCAGCCACGGCCTGCGGCTGCGGAACCGGACATGTTGCCCGGTCCACCTGCCGCGTGCATTGACTCAATGACGTGGCGGGCATCTTCGCGGACGTGACCCTAGCTCTTGAGGAAGGCCCGGAAGGCCAGGACCGTGGCGTACAGGTCGGCTTTCCCCAGCACCTCGAACGGGCTGTGCATGGAGAGCACGGCAGGCCCCATGTCGATGACATCCATGCCGTACACGGCCAGGAACTTGGCCACGGTGCCGCCGCCGCCCAGGTCGACCTTGCCCAGCTCGGCCATCTGCCAGGGCACCCCGGCCTTGTCCAGAATGCCCCGCAGGTAGGCCACGTATTCCGGGTGCGCGTCGTTGGCGCCGACTTTCCCCCGGTGCCCGGTGAACTTGTTGAAGCAGGGGCCAAAGCCCATGTACGCGGCGTTGCGCTTTTCGAACACGTCCAGGTGGTCCGGGTCCACGGCGGCGTTGACGTCCGCGCTGATGGCCATGCCGCGCTGGAAGACCTCGGACAGCCTGGCCTTGGGCTCCCAGGCGGCCAGCAGGTCGGCCACGGCGTACTCGAAGAACAGGGACTGCGCGCCCGTGCCGCCCTCGCTGCCGATCTCCTCCTTGTCCCAGAACAGCACCAGCTGGGTGTGCTCCGGGGTCTTCTCGGCCAACAGGGCCTCCAGGGCCGCGTAGACGCAGGAGCGGTCGTCGTGGCCGTAGCCGCCGATCATGGAGCCGTCGAGGCCCACGTTGCGGGCGGGCCCGGCGGGCACCAGCTGCAGCTCGGCGCTGAACAGGTCGCTCTCGGTGATGCCGTAGCGCCTGTTCAAGAGCTCCAGCACCCGCTGCTTCACGCGGTCCTTGGCCTTGGCCTGCTTGGGGTCGCCCGCGTTCGCCGGCTCGTGGGCCACCACGGCGTTCAGCTTCTCGGCCTCAAAGGCCTCGGAGACCTTCTGCTCCACCTGCTTGTAGGCCAGGTGCGGCAACAGGTCGGTGATGGTCAGCACCGGGTCGGCGAGGTCCTCGCCCACGGTGACCTTGACCACGGTGCCGTCCTTCTTGACCACCACGCCGTGCAGGGCCAGCTCGCGCGCCAGCCACTGGTACTTGCGGATGCCGCCGTAGTAGTGGGTCTTCATGAGCCCCAGGTCGGTGTCCTCGTAGAGCGGGTGCTGCTTCAGGTCGATGCGCGGGGTGTCGGCGTGGGCGCCAAGCAGCCGGAAGCCCTGGGACAGAGGCTTCTTGCCGCGCCGCACCAACAGGATGGACTTGCCGCGCAGCGGACGGGCGTAGGCCTTGGTCTTGGCGGTCAGGGTCTCGCTGAACCCGGCCTTCTTCACGGCGGCCAGCACGTAATCAATGGTCTCGCGCTCGGTCTTGCAGGTGGAGAGAAAGCGCATGTAGCCGTCGGCGCAGGCGGCGAGCGCCCTGCGGTCGGCCGGGGAGGCGTAGACGTCCCAGCAGTTGCGGGAGGAATGTTCCAGTTCGGGCTTGGCTTTGCTCACAGAGATGCTCCGGGGGGTTCAGGTGTCATGTGTTGTGGTTCAGGCATCGCCCAGGGCCTGGCGCAGGGCGTCGAGGATCAGGGGATGCTCGGAAGGATCCAGGGTGCGCGGGTCCAGGCAGAGCGCCCCGTCCTCGACCCTGGCCACCAGGGGCGGGTCCGAGGCCAGCAGGGCCTGGCGCAGGGCGTCGACCGAGAGGCCGGGGTGCTTCCCCAGGCCAGCGCCCGTATTTATGATCGGAACAAGGGCCACCAGGGCCGTGGGCAGGTCGGCCTCGGGAAAGGCCCCGCCGCCCACGCGGGACACGCCCGGCCGCACGGACACGTCCAGCCGCCCGGCCAGGTTTTTCTTGAGCAGCGCGGCCAGGCGCGCGGCCTGGGCGCGCAGGGAGACCAGCGGACGGGTCATCATGGCCAGGGTGGGCACGCGGCCCTTGGCCAGGTCCGGGTCCAGGTACAGGCGCAGGGTGGCCTCCAGCGCGGCGAGCGTCATCTTGTCGATGCGCAGGGCGCGGTTCAACGGGTTCTTCTTGATGCGCTCGATGATATCGCGCCGTCCCACGATGATGCCCGCCTGCGGGCCGCCCAGGACCTTGTCGCCGGAAAAGGAGACCACGTCCGCGCCGTCGGCGATGGCCTCACCGGCCGTGGGCTCGCCGGGCAGGCCCTCGGCGTCGAAGCGCATGAGGCTGCCGCTGCCCAGGTCCTCGATGACCGGCAGCCCGAAGGTGGCGGCCAGGGTCTTGAGCTCGAACAGGGGCACCTCCTTAACGAAGCCCACCTGCCGGAAGTTGGAGGTGTGGACCTTCATGATGGCCGCAGTGTCCGAGCCGATGGCGGCCTCGTAGTCGCGCAGGTGCGTGCGGTTGGTGGCCCCGACCTCGCGCAGGATGGCCCCGCTCTTGGCCATGACCTCGGGGATGCGGAAGCTGCCGCCGATCTCCACCAGCTGCCCGCGCGAGACGATGACCTCGCGGCCCTTGCACAGGGTGTCCAGCACGATGAGCACGGCGGCGGCGTTGTTGTTGACCACCAGCGCGGCCTCGGCCCCGGTGAGTCGGCAAAGCAGCGCCTCCACGTGGGAGTAGCGGCTGCCCCGCTCGCCCGTGGCCAGGTCGAACTCCAGGTTGGAGTAATGCGCGGCGGCCTCGGCCACGGCGACCACGGCCTCCGGCGCCAGGAGCGAGCGGCCCATGTTGGTGTGCACCACCACGCCCGTGGCGTTCAGCACCCGGCGGAAGCGCGGCTTGGCCCCCCGGCGCGCAAAGGCCAGCAGGCGCGGATACAGCGCCTCAAGCGAGAGCTGGGCCGCGTCGGCAAAGACCCCGGCGCGGATCTCCTCGCGCACGAGGCCGAGAAAGGCGTTCACCAGATCCTTGAGCAGCGGGCGCGGCACGGCGCACAACATTTTGCCTTGGCTGCTTTGGTCCGCCGCCAGGGCATTGAGGCACTGGTCCACGGCGGGCAGGTGGCGGAAAAGTCTGGTCACGGCAAATCCTCCAATTAGGCGGGGCGGCCTGGCGGCTGGATCACTCTGGGCGCTCAAGCAGCCCAGGGTGCTTCATATAAAACTCACCCAGCAAATACAAGGAACCGCAGACAAGCACCGGTCCGGCACAAGCTCCCAAGCCGCTGGCCGAGATGTCGGCCAGGGCGGCGTGGACATCCGCAGCAGGCGCGGCCCCGGGCCCCAGGAGCGCGGCCAGTTCCTGCGGCTGGCAGGCACGCGGGCAGGTGGGAATGCCGGTGGCGTAGAGGCGTGCCCCTGAGGACTCGCCCACAAGGCCGCGCACCAGCGGCAGCATGGCGTCCAGCGGCTTGTCGCGCAGACAGCCGAAGACCACGGCCGCCGGGCGGATGGCCTCCGCTTCGAGCGCGGCCTTGAGCGCGGCCAGGCCGTGGGCGTTGTGCCCGCCGTCCAGAATCAGCTCCGGCAGCCCGGCCCCGGAAGGCACGCGCTGCATGCGGCCCGGGATGAAGGCGCGGGAAAAGGCTTCGCGGCAGGCCTCCTCGACGACCGGCAGGCGCAGGCGCGCGGCCCAGACGCAGAACGCTGCCAGGGCCAAGCGGGCGTTGTCCTGCTGGTGCAGGCCGGGCAGGCTCAAGCGCAGGCCGGACAGGCGCGGGGCAAAGACTTTGCCCTTTGGCGCGGGCGTGGCCAGGCCCTTGGCACGCGAGTACGAGAGCACCTCGCCCACGCCCAGCAGCTCGGCGCCGGTTTCCTGGGCCACGCGGCGCAGGACCTCGGCGGCCTCTGGCTCCTGGTGCGCGGAGATGGCCAGCCCGCCCTGACGCATGGCCCCGGCCTTGTCCAGCGCGATCGCGGCCAGGGTATTCCCCAGCACGTTCAGGTGGTCCAGGCCGATAGGGGTGAACACCGTGAGCGCGGGCTCAAGGACATTGGTGGCGTCGAAGCGCCCGCCCAGGCCCGCCTCCATCACCGCCACGTCGACGCCCGCATCCTCAAAGGCCAGCACGCACAGCGCGGTCAACAGCTCGAAATAGGTCAGGTCCAGGCCCTCGGACCGCTTCAGGGCCTGGGCCCCCAGGCGCGCCCAGGCGTCCTCGGAGAGAATCCGCCCGTCCACCAGGACGCGCTCGCGCACGCTGACGAAATGCGGGCTGACGTAGAGCCCCACGCGCAGGCCGTGGGCGCGCAGCAGTTCGGCCAGGATGGTGGCGGTGGAGCCCTTGCCGTTGGTGCCCACCACATGCAGCACCGGGAAGCGCGGCCGCCCGTTGCGCTGCACAAAGGCGGCCATGCGGTCCAGGGTCAGGTCCATGTGGAACAGGCCCAGGCTGTCCAGCCGGGCCAGAAAATCCTGATAGTTTTGCTCGTGCGTCACGGAGGGCCTTGCGGACGCAGGCCTTGACCGCGCCCCTGAGCTTGTTTAGTGAATTGTTCCTCGTGCGTGCCCGTAGCTCAGTTGGATAGAGCATCAGCCTTCTAAGCTGACGGCCGAAGGTTCGAGTCCTTCCGGGCACGCCACTTCTAGCAGAACCCCTCGCGGGACACAAACCGCAGCGCCCCCCCACTTTTCCCCTCCCGGGGCTGGACATGCCCGCCCCGGCGCGGTAATCAGCTGGTATGAAAAACCAGAATGCGGACACCAGCGCCGATGTCATGCAGACGGGCATCCTGCTTGATACAGGCACGAATGAACTGGAGATACTGGAGTTTCACATCGACAGCGACGCCGGTCCGGGAGGACCGGGCGTGCGGCACTCCTTTGGCGTCAACGTGGCCAAGGTCATGGAGGTCATCGAAAGCCCAGGCCTGGAGCCGCTGCCCAGCGCGACCCACCCAAGCTTCCGGGGCATCATCCCCCTGCGCAGCCACATCCTGCCGGTCATCGACCTCGCGGTCTGGCTGAACATCGCCAAGGCCCCCACCGCGCGGGACAACGTCATCGTCACCGAATTCAGCAAGGCCGTCACAGGCTTCGTGGTCTCCGGGGTCACGGGCATCCACCGCGTGGGCTGGCCCGAGGTCATCCCCCCCGACGGCTACCTGCCCAAGACCGGCATCCAGGCCATCATCGGGCTGGTGGAGCGCGAGGGCCACTTCATCCAGCTCCTGGACCTGGAAAGCATCATCGCCGACCTTTCGCCCGAGAACGAGCAGCCCGCCACGGCCCCGACCTTTGTGGCCCCGCGCGAGCTCAAGGCCCTGGTGGCCGACGACTCCGCCACCATCCGCCTGATGCTCCAGAAATGCCTGACCCGCGCGGGCATCATCCCCACCATCGCCACAAACGGACAGGAGGCCCTGGAGACCGCACGCGCCCTGGCCCGCCAGGCCACGGCCGAGGGCAGGCCCATCAGCGATTTCCTGGACATCATCATCTCGGACATCGAGATGCCCCTCATGGACGGCTTCACCCTGACCAAGAATATCAAGCACGACGCAGTATTGCGTGACCTCCCTGTTGTGCTGTACTCCTCCATCATCACCGACGAGCTGCGCCACAAGGGCCAGACCGTGGGGGCGGACCGCCAGATATCCAAGCCGGACCTGGAGACCATCCCGGAGACGGCGGTGCAGCTGGTGCAGGAGTATGAACGCAAGCGGGGGTGATGTGATGATCGAGACCGACCCGGAGGTTCTGGCAGCCTTTGCCGAGGAGGCCGCCGAACGCGTGGGCGCCCTGGAAGCCGGACTGCTGGAGCTGGAACGCTCGCCCCATGCTCCCCATGTGGACCTGCTCAACGCCGTGTTCCGCGACGCGCACTCCATCAAGGCCGGGGCCAACCTGCTGCACCTGAAAAGCCTGGAGACCACCGCCCACCGGCTGGAGAACGTGCTGGACAGCCTGCGCAAGGGCCAGCTCGCCGCGCGCGCGGACGTGACCCAGGCCCTGCTGGACGGGGTGGACCTGCTGCGCGAGCTCCTGGCCAGTCCCACCACGCCCGTGACTGCGGACATGCACCAGCGCCTGGCCGGACTCGAAGCCCTCCTCGGACGCTCCCAGGAGCCGACATGAGCCGCCGCCACGCTCTCCTCGGGCTCCTTCTGCTCTCGGCCTGCTGGCTCTCGGCCTGCGCGGCCGCCAGGCCCGCGCCGCCGGTCGAGCCCGGCCAGGCAGGCCAGCCAATGCAGCGCAGCAGCATGGCCGCGGAACTGATCCTCGACTCCGCCCGAACCGTCAAGGAGCTGCGCGCCGCCGCGCACTACCAGATCCTGGACTACGCCCTGAGGGACGCCTGCGCGGTCATCGTGCTGCCTGGCGTGTACCAGGCCGGGTTCTTCTACTCCGTCAGCGGCGGCAACGGCGTCATCCTCACCCGCACGAGCACGGGCGGCTGGGGCGCACCGGCCTTCATGGGCATCGGCGGGGCCGGGTACGGGCTGCAGGCCGGGTTGGAGAAGCAGCGGCTGGTGCTGGTGGTGCAGGAGCCCGAGATGCTGGAGAGCATCCTCGCCAACGGGCTGAGCTTCGACGTCATCACCAAGTACGATGCGCTGGGCGTGCGCGAGGAGACCGGACCAGGCTCGCTGACGACGCGCAGCCCGGTGCTGGCCTTCAGCGACGGGGTGGGGATCATGGCCGGAGTGGCCCTACGCGGAGCCATGCTCTCGCTGAACGAGGGGCTGACCCAGGCCTATTACGGCCGGGACCAGGCTCGGGCCAGGGCCGTGATGCAGAGCACCGACGCGCACGGCATCGAGGTCTTCGAGCTCTGGGGAGCGCTCAGCGCGAACCTGCCCTGGGACCGCTGAGCCGGGCCCGCAACAGGCTGCGCAGGCAATCGTTCAGACGCCGACCAGACAAACCGGCGACGGGACGACAAGACAAGACGACAAGACGAGACAGGCGGACCTGATGAGCTGGCGGGCTAGCAGACCGGGGGACGCACCCTGTTGCGGATGGTCTTGACGAGCCAGAGGAGCAGGATGACGCTGAACAGGCCTCCGACCACCCACCACTTGGCCTCCTGGAGAAAACGCTCCAGGACATCACCCAGATAGTACCCGCCCACCCCGAAAGAGATGGCCCAGATTCCCGCGCCGATGCCGTTCAGGGCGAAGAAGCGCAGGGGCGAAATGTTCGTGGTGCCCACGGCAAAGGGCGTGATGTTGCGGAAGCCGTAGAAGAACCGGAAGGAGATCAGCACCAGCACCTGGTGCTTTTCCAGAAGCCGGTGGACCTTCTCGATGCGGCACTCCCACTTCTTGAGCCGCGTCTCAAGGAAACGCTTGTTGTAGCGGCCCACGTAGAAGGCCGTCTGGTCGCCCGCGAAGCTGCCCAAAAACGCCGTCAGGATGCACAGCGGCAACGACAGGTGCCCGTTGAAGGCGGCGAACCCGGCGAGGATGAGGATGGTCTCCCCTTCCAGGAAGGTGCCGATGAACAGCGCCAGATAGGCATACGCGCCATACGCAGTGAGGTAGTGGGTCAGGTCCACATCGCCGCCGGGAAGCTCAAGAAGCTGCGTGCAATGCGCCAGGGCATCCGGTCCGGAAAGGCCGGACCGGAAAGCCCCGCACGATGTGGTTCTCGAAGCGTAGAGCAGCCACTAGGCGCTCTTCTGCTCCTGCTTGGGGGCCTCGGCCTGAACCTGGGCTGCCTGGGCGGCCTGGGGTTTTTCAGGCTGGGCGGCCTGGGCCTGCGTGGCCTGGGCCTGGGCAGGCTGCTGCGCGGGCGGGGCCACCGTGATCTCTTCCTGAGCGGACAAGGCTCCCTTGAACTCACGGATGCTCTTGCCGAGGTTGGCCGCGATCTGCGGCAGTTTGCTCGGGCCGAACAGGAGCAGGGCAATGACAAGAATCAGAAGCAGATGCATGGGCTGGAGAAGTTCGCCAAACATGATGGCCTCCAAGTGGTTTTGCTGTGATCAATCATATCCTACCCGGCAAGGTTTGAAAACCCCCCGCAGGCATCGGGAGTGCGGAAATCCTAGAGTTCCACCTGGCTCCCCAACTCCACCACCCGGCCCGGCGGAATGCCGAAAAAGGTCGTGGCGTTCCACGCGTTGCGCGACATGTACGCGAACAGGGACTTCCGCCAGGCGGCCATCTTGGTGGGCCCGCCCGTGAGCAGGGTCTCCCGGCCCAGGAAAAAGGTGGTGCTGGAAAGCTCGATGTCAAGGCCGTGGGTGCGGGCCAGGCGCAGAATTTCCGGCACGTTCGGGGTCTGCATGAACCCGTAGCGCGCGATGAGGCGGAAGAACCCATGGCCCAGGCTGGTCACCTCCAGCCGCGAACGGTTCGGAACAAAGGGCATCTCGGTGGAGGTGATGGAGAGCAGGATGATCTGCTGGTTCAAAACCTTGAGGTGCTTGTAGTGGTGCAGCAGGGTGATGGGCGTGCCCGTGGTGGACACGGACATGAACACGCCCGTGCCGGGAATGCGGATGGGGCGGTCCAGAGCCACGAGGCTCTCCAGGAACAGGTTGATGGGCAGACCCATGGCGGCGAACTGCTTGCCCAGCCCTCGCTTGCCGTCACGCCAGGTGAGCAGGCAGGTCATGATGATTGCGGCCACGGCGAGGGTGAACCAGCCGCCATCCGGAATCTTGAGCAGGTTGGAGCCCAAAAACGATAGGTCGAAGAGCAGGAACAGGGCCAACAGGGGCACGGTCCGCCAGACGGGCCAGCGCCACAGCATGGACATGACAAAAAAGAAAAAGATGGAGGTGATGGTCATGTCGATGGTCACGGCGATGCCGTAGGCCGCCGCGAGGCCGCTGGAGCTCTTGAAGGCCAGCACCAACCCCAGACAGGCCACCATCATCGCGTTGTTCACGCCGGGCAGGTAGATCTGGCCTTTGGTGTGGGCCGACGTATTGACGATGCGGATGCGCGGGCAGAAGCCCATCTGCACGGCCTGCTGCGTCAACGAGAACACCCCGGAGATCATGGCCTGGGAGGCGATGACCGTGGCCATGGTCGCCAGCCCGACCATGGGATAGAGCAGAAAACCCGGCACAAGCCCGTAAAAGGGGTTGAACGATTTTGTGGGATCGGCCAGGAGCAGCGCGCCCTGGCCGAAGTAGTTCAGCAGCAGCGCGGGCAGGACCATGCAATACCAGGACATGCGGATGGGCACGCGGCCGAAATGGCCCATGTCGGCGTAGAGGGCCTCGCCGCCGGTGATGCAGAGCACCACCGAGCCGAGGACCACCATGCCGTGGAGATGGTTCTCCAGAAAGAAGCGGACGGCATGGTAGGGATTCACCGCCGCCAGGATGGCGGGATGATTGATGATGGCCACGAGTCCGAGGATGGCCAGGGTGGAGAACCAGAGGATCATGACCGGCCCGAAGACCTTGCCGATCTTCTCGGTGCCGTGCTTCTGCATCATGAACAGCGTGATGAGCACCAGACAGGTGCCCGGGATGATGATGGGGGTGGCGGCGTCCGTGGCCACGCTCAAGCCCTCCATGGCCGAGAGCACGGAGATGGCCGGGGTGATGATGCCGTCGCCATAGAGCAGCGCTGCGCCAAAAATGGCCAGAAAGATGACCACGGTGTATTGGGTCTTGCTCTTGGTTTCCACGGCGTTGTGCAAAAGCGCAAGCAGGGCGAACACGCCGCCCTCGCCCTTGTTGTCCGCGCGCAGCACGAACATGACGTACTTGAGGCTGACCACGATGGTCAGCGACCAGACGATGAGGGAGAGCACGCCCAGGATGTTCACGGGTAAAACCGGGATGGCGTGCGGGCCGTGGAAGCATTCCTTCACGGCATAGAGCGGGCTGGTGCCGATGTCGCCATAGACCACGCCCAAAGCCGCCAGGGCGAGCGCCAGGGTCCGTCCCTGGCCGTGCGGGACATTGTCGACCAGGGAGGCATCGCCAGTATCCTGAAGCTTCGTGTCGACAGTGTCGGGCTTTGGCGCCTCGCCGGTCCCGGTGCTGGGCAAGTCGCTTGTCACTATGCGGGTATCCTCCAGGGGGAATGGGGGGGTACTCTGGCGGGGGCAGCAAGCATTGGGCCGCAAGCTAAAGACTGGAAGGCATCCTTACTGAAAGCCCGGCGTTGCTGTCAATGTCGGGCGGCCACCGCCGCCACCCCTTGCGGCTATTTAACAATTTTATCATCTGCGACGAATTACGCCTCCTTAGCTCGGACAAACCTTCAATCGTTGCGCTTACACCCCACAACGACTTAGCCCATACGCAGCACTTAAAAAATGTATCTAGCTTAATTAAAAGGATATAACTAGAAATTTCTCCACCTGTACGCTGACAGCATTAAAATTCTACAATTTCGAAATTACCATTCTGGCAGGCAAAGAAGCGGCCGAAGGCTCTTTCGTGCCGCGTGTCTGTGGAATTGGTGATATTCTTTTATATCAGCATGTTATTTCTAGGCTGACACGGCACCACGACAAGGTGTTTCATGAAATGTCTTCGCTAGTTCTACATAATTGAAACATTTCCATAGCGCGCCAGGGCCTGCACAATTTTATACATGTTTTATTTCAGCATGTTAATTCATTGGCCCGCTTCTTGCCCTATGCCGGTCAAGCGTTTTTATTACTTCATTTGGGAGGGCATCATGCTCAAGAACATTCTCCTGGCTCTGACTTTGGCTCTGGTCGTCCTCGTGGGGACCGGCACGTGTTTCGCGGGTGACCCCCCGAAGCCGGACCCCTCTGGCGCCTCCATCGGCACTTCGGCAGACGTGGTCAACGCCACCTCCGGAGCGCCCACGGCTGAGGACATGGAAAAGATGGCACCCGCCGAACCCCTGGCCACCAAGCTCGCCGACGTCGTCGGGCACAACCGCATCGCCATCAACATGGTCTGGGTGCTCTTCTGCGGCTTCCTGGTCATGTTCATGCAATGCGGGTTCGCCCTGGCTGAAACAGGCTTCACCCGCGCCAAGAACGCGGGCCACACCATGGGCATGAACATGATGGTCTACGCCATCGGCATGCTCGGCTTCTGGATGACCGGCTTCGCCCTGCAGATGGGCGGTAGCGGCGGCGCGGCTACCCTGGGCGGCGGCGCCCTGCTGAACGAGGAATTCGTCATCAACCTCTTCGGCAAGGATTTCGGCCTCTTTGGCACCAAGGGCTTCTTCCTTGGCAACGACGTTTATGACGGCACCGTGATGACCATGTTCCTTTTCCAGATGGTCTTCATGGACACCACGGCCACCATCCCCACGGGCGCCATGGCCGAGCGTTGGACCTTCAAGCACTTTGTGATCTACGGCTTCTTCATCTCCATGTTCGTGTACCCGCTGTACGCCAACTGGGTCTGGGGCGCGGGCTGGCTTTCCCAACTGGGCGCCAACTTCAGCCTGGGCCACGGCGTGCTCGATTTCGCGGGCTCCTCGGTGGTGCACATGACCGGCGGCGTGGCCGCCCTGGCCGGCGCCATGGTCCTCGGACCGCGCCTGGGCAAGTTCCGGGCTGACGGCACGGCCAACGCCATCCCCGGCCACCACATCCCCATGGCCATTGCCGGCTGTCTCATCCTGGCCTTCGGCTGGTTCGGCTTCAACGCCGGCTCCACCCTGGCCGGTGGCGACCTGCGCATCGGCGTCGTGGCCACCAACACCATGCTGGCCTCCGCTGGCGGCTCCATGACCGCCCTGCTCTACATGTGGTTCCGCTACGGCAAGCCCGACGTCTCCATGGCCGCCAACGGCCTGCTGGCCGGCCTGGTGGCCATCACCGCGCCCTGCGCCTTCGTCACCCCCATCGCCTCGGTCGTCATCGGCGCCATTGCCGGCGTGCTGCTCTGCATGAGCGTGCTCTTTGTCGAGAACACCCTGAAGATCGACGACCCCGTGGGCGCCATCTCGGTCCACGGCGTCAACGGCGCCTGGGGCATGCTCGCCCTCGGCCTCTTCGCCGACGGCACCTATGGCGACAAGCTCAACGGCGTGGAAGGCACCGTGAAGGGCCTGCTCTACGGCGATCCCAGCCAGTTCGTGGCCCAGCTCGTGGGCGTGAGCGTGAACATCGTCTTCGTGTTCGTGGTCATGTACATCTTCTTCAAGGTCTCCAACAAGATCGTGAAGATGCGCGTTGCCCCCGAGCTCGAGCAGGAAGGTCTGGACATGGCGGAAGTCGCCGTCATCGGCTACCCCGAGTTCTCCATCAACAAGACCCACCGCTAGGCTTTAGGAGTAACGTCATGAAGAAGATAGAAGCGATCATCAAGCCTCACAAGCTCGACGAGGTCAAGGACGCTCTGGACAAGGCCGGCGTGCACGGCATGACCATCACGGAAGTGAAGGGCTACGGACGCCAGAAGGGCCATGTGGAGATGTACCGCGGCGCGGAATACCAGGTGGTGTTCAAGGCCAAGGTGAAGATCGAAGTGGTTGTGACCGACGCCATCGCGCCCACGGCCGTTGACGCCATCCGGGCCGCCGCCAACACCAACGCCATCGGCGACGGCAAGATCTTCGTCCTCAACGTTGAAGAAGCTGTCCGCATCCGCACCAACGAGCGCGGCGAGACGGCGGTATAACTCTCCCTCCCATGCGGTGCGGCCGCGCGTGTTGAGGGACGCGCGCGGCCGCCATCCTCTCCGGCCCCTGCCTGTAACGCCCAGGCAGGGGCCACTTATTTTGCAAGAGCGCTACCGTAACGGCGTCGAACCCCCAGCCAGCACACCAAGACCTTCTTCAAGGCCTGCCTGCGCACGGGATTTAACCTCCGACTCCGGCCATGCGCCGGAAGCGCCCCCCCTGTGCGGCGATCTCCCCATCCTTCGCACCCCGAACGCGACACGGCCCCCACCTGAAACCGTCAGGCAGGGGCCGCGCTCATTTTCGCCGGGTACGGACGCTAGTCCACAAGCTTCAGGTCAAACGCCACGATGGAGTAGATCACCGGCACCATGAGCAGGGTCACGAAGGTGGCCACGGTGAGCCCGCCGATCTGGGCGTAGCACAAAGGCTCCCAGAGCGGGCCGCCATGCAGGGCCAGGGGCACCAGGGCGGTGACCGTGGCGGCCACGGTGATCATGACCGGCCGCAGGCGCATGATGCCCGCGTCCAGGATGGCCATGCGCAAATCGTCGCCCTCGGCCCGGCGCTCCTCGATGAAGTCGAAGAGCACGATGATGTGGCTGACGATGACGCCCATGAGGCTGACGATGCCGAGGTAGGCCATGAACCCGAAGGGCGCGCCCGCAATGTACAGCGCGCCGAAGGCCCCGGCCATGCCGTAGGGCACGGCGGCGAAGACGATGAGCGGCTTGACGCCGTTTTTGAACTGGAACAGCAGCGCCAGGTAGATGGCCAGGATGGACACGGCCATGACCATGCCCATCTCGCCGAAGCCCTTGGTCTGCTCCTCATACTCGCCGCCGATCTCCACCTTGTAGCCGGGCGGCAGCTGGGCCGTAAAGGCGTCGAGCTTCGGCCTGATGCCCTGGATTATCTCGCTTGAGAGCACGCCGGGCGCGGTGAAGCAGGACACGGTGATGGTGCGGAAGTGGTTGCGCCGGGCGATCTTCTCGGTCTCCAGCCCCCAGGACACCGTGGAGATCTGCCCCAGGGGGACCTTGGTCGCGCCATCCAGGGTGCTGACGTAGAGGTTCTTGATGTCCTCCATGCCCGCGCGCTCCTCCATGCGCAGCCGCGCGAACACCGGCACCTCGATGCGGCCCTGGCGCATGCTGGTGACCTGGAAGCCGTTCATGGCTGCGGCCGAGGACCGCGCCACGTCCTGGTTGGTCACCCCGGCCAGCGCCGCCTTGTCCGGGTCGATCTTGAGGTGCGCGCGGAAGATCTCCGCGCCCCAGTTGTCCTGCACGCGGTCGGTGTCGGGCTGGTCGCGCAGGATGCCCTTGAGCTTCTCGGCCTGGGCGCGGAGCATGGGGATGTCGTCGCCGGAGAGCCGGAGCTGCACCGGGATGCCAACGGGCGGCCCGCTCTCCAGCCTGCGGGCGCTGACCTGCACCCCGGGCATGGCCGCCGTGAGCCGGGGCTGCAGGTACTCCATGAAGCCCTCGGTGCTGTGCACGTCGTTGATCTCCAGCAGGATCTGGGCGTAGTTGGGCTGGCCCAGTTCCGGTGTCACGGAGAACCAGAAGCGCGGCCCGCCCGCGCCGACGAAGGTGGTCATGGTCTTGAGCACCTGCCCGTCCTTGCCGCCGCTCTTCGGATGGTCCTTGCCATACTGGGCCGCGGCCTGGCCGATGAGCTCCAGGGCCCTGGCCGCCGCCGTTTCCGAGGCCAGCACCGAGGCGTCCTCGGGCAACCAGACGTCCACATAGGCTAGGTGCGAAAGGTCGTAGGGGAAGAACTGGTCCTTGAGCTGGGCCTTCATGACAAAGGCCACCGCCACGATGACCAGGGACACGCCCATGGCCTTCCAGCGGTGCTCGATGAGCGAGTTGGCCAGGCGGTAGTAGCGCCCGGTGAAGCCCTGGCTGCGCAGGTCGGCCAGGGTCTTGCCCGCGTTGCGGCCGGGCCTGAGCAGGTACTGGGCGATGAACGGGATGAAGGTCATGGACACCACGCGCGAGGCCACCAGCGAACAGGCGACCACCATGGGCAGCGAGTACAAGAAGCGGCCCTTGTCGCCGGAGAGCAGCAGGTACGGCAGGTAGGCCACGATGTTGGTGATGGTGGCGTACAGGATGGCCTTTGCCAATTTCGTCGGGCCGAGCCAGGCCGCCACGGCCCCTGTCTTGCCGGAGCGCAGCTCCAGCTTGATGGCGTCGTTGGCCACCACGGGGTCGTCCACAAGCAGGCCCAGGGCCAGGATCAGCGCGGCCAGGGAGACCTGCTGGATGTCGATGCCCAGCAGGTTCATCAGGCCGAAGGTCATGGCCAGGGTGATGGGGATGGACAGGGCCATGAGCAGGGCCGAGCGCCACTCGCGGAAGCCGACGAAGGCCACCAGCACCACCAGGATGATGGCCTCGTACAGGCTGGTCATGAACAGGTCGACCTTGTCGCCCACCTGGCTGGGCTGGTCCGAGGTGCGCGAGAGCACGAGGTCCGCCGGCAGGCGCTTCTTGACACTCTCCAGCGACGCGTCCACGGCCTTGGAAAAGGCGGCGATCTGCTCGCCCTTGCGCATGGTGATGGCCAGCGTCACGGCGGGCATGCGCGCCCAGCCGCCTCGGGCGTCGCGCATGACGTGGGCGTGGCGCTTGGTGGGCGGGCTCAGGTAGCCGCCCTCGATGTCCACCAGGTCGCGCAAATAGGCCAGGGCGCCGTTCTTGGCGCGGCCCACGGCCACCCCGCCCAGCTCATCCTCGCTGGTGAGCTCGCCCGAGGGGTCCACCAGCATGGTCTTGCCCGCTGCCTCCACCACGCCGCCGCCCTGGCGGGTGTTGCGCGCGGCCAGCACCTCCTTGATCTGCCAGGGGCCGAGGCCATACGCGGCCAGGCGTTCCTGGGAATAGTTCAGGTACACGGCCTCGTCGCGCACGCCCCAACGGTTCACGCGCGAGACCTCGGGCAGGGTCTGCAGGGTGCGCATGATCTCGTCGGTGTAGGCCTCCAGGTCGCGGAAGCCGTAGCGGCTGCCGACCACCGGAGCCAGGGCCTCGGCCACCTTGGCCGGATCGCGCACGATGGCCACGGGCCAGGCGTCGGGGTGGAACTCCGAGGCCCGCAGCCGCTCCTGCACGAACCCGTGCACAACCGAAAGCATCTCGGCGTCGCTCTTGTCGGTGCGGGCGTCGAGCAGGGCCAGGCCGGGCTTGATGCTGGTGCGCACGTCGCTGGCCAGGCCCTTGTCCGCCAGCAGGCGGGCGAAGAGCTCCACCTTGCGGCGCACGGACTGCTCCGTGGCCGAGGCCGGCAGCACCTCCACCAGGGTCACCCGGCCGTCGTTCGCGGCAGAGGTGGCGTTGGCGACCCCGCGCAGCTCAAGAATGCCCTGCTCCACCTGCCTGGCGCGCAGGGACAGCTCCACCTCCCCCTCCAGGGGCGAGGCCACGGTGAGCATGAGCGTCGAGGTGTCCCCGAAATCCTTCATGAAGTTCACGGGTCCGGCGCCATCGGGCAGGCCGCTCACAGAGGCCAGCTTGAGGTTCAGGTCGTCGAACACGTCGCTGGGGTTCTGGATGTCGTCGTAGAGCTTGATGATGACCACGGCCAGGCCGGTGCGCGTGGTGGACTCGATGCGGTCCACCTTGTCGTTCTCGGCGATGCGCTCCTCAAGGCGGCGCGTCACCAGGTCCTCGACCTTCTCGGCCGAGGCCCCAGGCCAGGTGCAGGTCACTGCGGCCACGCGCATGGGGATGTCCGGGTCCTTGCGCTGGGGCATCCGGAAATAGCTGACAGCGCCCCAGATGAATACGGCGATGAGCAGCACCAGGGCGATCTGCCGATTTTCGACGAAGAAGCGCGCGGTGTTGTGCTTCTGCAGCAGGAGCGTCTCGTCCTTGCCGTGCATGGCAGGTTCCTTGGCTGCCCGCCCTTGGGCGGGGTGTGAGGGTGCGGTCCGCCTTGACTCTACGGCACTATGGTGACGGCCGCGCCGTCGTGGATCAGGGTGGCCCCGTTGGTGACGACGCGCTGGCCGGGTTTGACCCCGCCTCGCACCAGCACGTTGCGGCCGGTGACGTCGCCCAGCTCCACGCGCTTGGCCCTGGCCACGGTCTGGCCGGAGACCTCCTCGACCACGAAGACCATGTAGCCGTTGGGGTCGTCCGGCGGGCGCACCACGGACTGCAGCGGCACGCTGGCCAGGGTCTTCTGGCCGCTCTCGGCCTGGACAGCCTCCGGCGCGGTGGCGCCCAGACCCTCCAGGCGCACGGTGGCGATCATGCCGTCCTTGAGCAGGGCGCCCGGGTTGGGAATGGTCAGCTCGATGTCGAAGACGCGGCTCTTGGAGTCGGCCGAGGGCGACACCGCCGTGACCGTGCCCGCGAACTCCCGGCCGCCCAGCGCCTCGACCAGCACGGACAGGGGCGCGCCGGGCTTGATGCGGGCCTGCATGGTGTCCGGCACGCCGAACACGGCCTTGACCGAAGAGAGGTCCACCAGCACGAAGGCCTTGGTGCCGCTGGAAACCAGGGTGCCGTGCTCCACGCTGCGGCTGGCCACCACGCCGTCCAGGGGCGACTTGAGCTGGGAGTCGGCCAGCATGATGTTGGCCTGCTCCAGTTGGGCGCGCGCGCCGTCGA
>Ga0209373_10001489_pt1 | contig 27105 bp, 25 predicted proteins | sample Higcelweek5metaG_FD_187173 | JGI IMG/M metagenome (GOLD analysis project Ga0209373, IMG submission 187173) | Freshwater pond sediment microbial communities from the University of Edinburgh, under environmental carbon perturbations - High... | ecosystem: Environmental > Aquatic > Freshwater >... | reverse complement strand
CGGGGACGCTGGCGGCGATGGCCGAGGCGGTAATCGGGCCGATGCCGGGAATGGTGGCAAGGTTCCGGCTGGCCTCGCAGGCTCGGTGGTCGGCCAGAATCTGCTTTTCCAGCGCCTCGATTCTCTGATCGGTGCCATGGATCTGTTCGGCAAGCGCGCCAAGGGCCATGCGCGCAGCCGTTGACAGGCCCACCTCGTCGTCGTCGATCAGTGCGACCAGGGCGGTGATCTTGTTGCGCCCAGGCCCGGCGATCAGCCCGAATTCGGCCAGATGGGCGCGCAGCGCATTGATGAGCATGGTTCGCTGCCTGACCAGCAATTCGCGCGACCGGTGCAGCATCAGCATCGACTGCTGGTCGATGGTCTTGATCGGAACCAACCGCATGTGCGGGTGCGTCACCGCCTCGGCGATGGCGGCCGCATCCGCCGCGTCGTTCTTCTTGCCGCGTTTGACATAAGGCTTTACCTGCGCCGGTGGCAGCAAGCGCACCTCATGGCCGAAACCGGACACTATCCGCGCCCAGTGATGAGAGGTCGCACACGCTTCCATCCCCACAATGCACGGCGGCAATTCGCTGAAGAACTTCCCGACCGCGCCGCGACGCAACTGTCGGCGGATCACAACGCGCCCTTCGGCATCGGTGCCGTGGACCTGAAACACGCTCTTGGCAAGGTCAAGACCGACAATGCAAACTTCCATCGGACGGCTCCCTCGGTTGTGGCGATCTTTCCGACGACCACGGTAAGGCACTTCGATGCCGCTGAGCAGGGGCCGTCCACCCCATCAAAAAAACGGCCGCCCCGGTGGGGGCAGCCGTCAAGTCGCGCGGTAAAGGTATCAGGTGTGCGCCTATTCCTCGACGGCGTTGCCGTCCAGGTCGCCCGGGTTGGCGGCCAGAGCGTCGGCCACCAGACCGGAATTGGTGCGGATGGCGCTTTCGATCTCGGCCGCCACATTGGGGTTGTCGCGCAGATACTGCTTGGCGTTCTCGCGGCCCTGGCCGATGCGGGTGGAATTATAGGACAGCCAGGCGCCCGACTTTTCCACCACGCTGGCCTTGACGCCCAGATCCAGCAATTCGCCGACCTTGGACACGCCCTCGCCATACATGATGTCGAAATCCACCACCTTGAACGGCGGCGCCAGCTTGTTCTTCACCACCTTGACGCGGGTCTGGTTGCCCACCACCTCGTCACGGTCCTTGATGGCGCCGACGCGGCGGATTTCCAGACGGACCGAGGCATAGAACTTCAGCGCGTTGCCACCGGTGGTGGTTTCCGGGTTGCCGAACATGACGCCGATCTTCATGCGGATCTGATTGATGAAGATGACGATGGTCTTGGACTTGGACACCGAACCGGTCAGCTTGCGCAGCGCCTGGCTCATCAGGCGGGCATGCAGGCCCACATGGCTGTCGCCCATCTCGCCTTCCAACTCGGCGCGCGGCACCAGGGCGGCGACCGAATCGACCACCAGCACGTCCACGGCGCCGGAACGCACCAGGGTGTCGGCGATTTCCAGGGCCTGCTCGCCGGCGTCGGGCTGGCTGATCAGCAGATCGTCCAGGTTGACGCCCAGCTTCTTGGCGTAGCTGGGATCAAGGGCGTGTTCGGCGTCGATGAAGGCGCAGGTGCCACCCTTTTTCTGGGCCTCGGCGATGACGTGCAGTGCCAGCGTGGTCTTGCCCGAGCTTTCCGGGCCATAGATCTCGATGATGCGCCCGCGCGGTAGGCCGCCGATGCCAAGCGCGATGTCCAGGCCCAGCGACCCGGTGGACACGACCTCGGTCTCCACGGTTTCCTTTTGGCCCATCTTCATGATGGAGCCCTTGCCGAACGCCCGCTCGATCTGGCTGACGGCGGCTTCCAATGCCTTCTGTCTATCCATGGTGTCCTTGTCCACGAGACGCAACACAGCCTGCGACATGGCAGTCCCCCTCCATCTAGCCCGATCCCGGGACGGATGCAACGCGGTTCTGATATGAGGGGAGTGTACGCATTCTGTTCCAGAACACAACAGGAATGTTCGCGAATGTTCTCATTTTATCCGCGAACGTTCACCCTGGAACGGCGGGTACCTCACGAATCAGGTCGGGTTCATCGTGAAGGAAGGTCAGTTGCAGGGTGGTGGGGATGTCGTTGGTGTCGGCGGACAGCGATTCCGCCTGCCCGCGCGTTTCGGCATCGACGCGCAATCCGGCCTGTTCCAGGCGGTCGCACAACGCCGTCAGGCCGCTCCCCGGAACCTGACAGCGGATACAGGTCATCTTGTTGGAATACAGATGAAAATCTTCGATCCACCCGCCGGATTCGGCGATAGCGTCCTTGGCCGCATCGGTGGCGAGCAGGCGGTTGACGCGGGTGATGGCGGACAGGCGGGCGAGAGGGATCGGCATGTCGTCCAGCGTATGCGGCGGCCGGTCTTCGTCAAGCGTACGAAAGGTTGGGCTGATCCTCGCCCGCGCCGCATTGACAGCGGGCCGGGACTGGGCCATGACCAAGGGCAAAGACTTCGGAGGTAGGGGAGAAACGCCGATGACCACCGTGAAGCATGTGGCGACCGCGCCGTTCGACGGCCAGAAGCCTGGAACCTCGGGCCTGCGCAAGAAGGTGAAGGTGTTCCGGCAACCCCATTACCTGGAGAATTTCGTCCAGGCCATCTTCGACAGCATCGGCGATGTGACCGGCAAGACCCTGGTGGTGGGCGGCGATGGCCGCTATCACAACCGCGCCGCCATCCAGACCATCCTGAAGATGGCCGCCGCCGCTGGTTTCGCCAAGGTGATGGTGGGGTGTGGTGGCATTCTGTCGACGCCGGCAGCTTCTTGCGTCATCCGTAAATTCAAAACCTTCGGCGGCATCATCCTGTCGGCCAGCCACAATCCCGGCGGCCCGGACGAGGATTTCGGCATCAAGTACAACATTCCGGCCGGTGGCCCGGCGCCCGAGGGCGTGACCGAGGCCATCTATGCCCGCACCAAGGACATCCGCGAATACCGCATCCTCGACGCCGCCGATGTGGACATCGAGAGTGTGGGCGAGCGCAGCCTGGGCGGCATGGCGGTGCAGGTGTTCGACCCGGTGGCCGATTATGCTGAGTTGATGGCCTCGCTGTTCGATTTCGACGCCATCCGCGCTTTGTTCGCGGGCGGTTTCCGCATGCGCTTCGACGCCATGCACGCCGTCACCGGTCCCTATGCCACCGCCATCCTGGAAGGACTGCTGGGCGCGCCCAAGGGCACGGTCATGAACGGCGTGCCGCTGGAGGATTTCGGCCACGGCCACCCCGACCCCAATCTGGTTCACGCCCATGATCTGGTGCAGGAACTGTTCGGGCCGGACGCCCCCGATTTCGGTGCCGCCAGCGACGGCGACGGCGACCGCAACATGATCCTGGGCCGTAATTTCTATGTGACGCCGTCGGATTCCCTGGCGGTGCTGGCGGCCAATGCCACCCTGGCGCCGGGCTATGCGGCGGGCCTCAAGGGCATCGCCCGCTCCATGCCGACCTCGGCGGCGCCCGACCGCGTCGCCGCCGCGCTGGGCATCAAGTGCTACGAGACCCCCACCGGCTGGAAGTTCTTCGGCACCCTGTTGGATGCCGGTCTCGCCACCCTGTGCGGCGAGGAGAGCTTCGGCACCGGCTCCGACCATGTGCGCGAGAAGGACGGCCTGTGGGCGGTGCTGCTGTGGCTCAACGTGCTGGCCAAGCGCCGCCAGCCGGTGGCCGACATCGTGCGCGAGCATTGGGGCAAGTTCGGCCGCAACGTCTATTCCCGCCACGATTACGAAGGCATCGACACCGCCGCCGCCAACGGCCTGATGGACCATCTGCGCGGCCTGTCGCTGAAGGGGCAACGCTTGGGCGCCTACACGGTGGCCTTCAACGACGACTTCGCCTACACCGACCCGGTGGATGGTAGCGTCAGCACCAAGCAGGGCATCCGCATCGTGTTCGAGGACGGTTCGCGCATCGTCTTCCGCCTGTCCGGCACCGGCACCGAGGGCGCCACCCTGCGCGTCTATATCGAACGCTACGAACCCGACCCGGCCAAGCATGATCAGGACCCGCAGGACGCCCTGGCGGAACTGATCCATATCGCCCGCGACGTGGCCCAGATCGAAGCCCGCACCGGGCGCAGCGAACCGACGGTGATCACCTGATGAACCACACCTTCCACCCCACCATCCTGCGCGAATACGACATTCGCGGCATCGTCGGCGAGACCCTGTTCGCGGCGGATGCCTTCGCCATCGGCAAGGCGTTCGGCAGCCGTGTGCGGCGGGCGGGCGGCAGTACTGTCTGTGTCGGCTGGGACGGCCGGCTGTCCAGCCCGGAACTGGCCGCTGCCCTGGTGGACGGCCTGGTTTCCGCCGGGTGCATCGTGTCCAAGGTCGGGCGTGGCCCGACGCCCATGCTGTATTACGCCGCCAAGCTGCGCGGCGCCGATGGCGGCATCATGGTGACCGGCAGCCACAATCCGCCGACCCATAACGGCTTCAAGATGGTGTTCCAGGGCAAGCCGTTCTTTGGCCCCGACATCAAGAATTTGGGCGAACTGACCGCCGCCGGGGATTGGCTGGACGGCCAGGGCTCGGCCGCCGATGAACCGGTATTCGACCAATACGTGGACCGCCTGCTGGCCGATTACGACGGCACCCACCCGCTCAAGGTGGTGTGGGATTGCGGCAACGGCGCGGCGGGCGAGGTGGCGCAGGCGCTGGCCCGCCGTCTGCCGGGTACCCACACCGTGCTGTTCGGCGACATCGACGGTACCTTCCCCAACCACCACCCCGACCCGACCGAGCCGCACAACCTGCGCGCCCTGATTGACGAGGTGCTGTTCTCGCGCGCTCATCTGGGTCTGGCTTTCGACGGCGACGGCGACCGTATCGGCGTGGTCGATGCCGAGGGACGCATCCTGTGGGGCGACCAGATTCTGGTGATCCTGGCCGAGGATTTGCTGAAATCGCGGCCCGGCGCATCCATCATCGCCGACGTCAAGGCGTCGAAGGTGTTCTTCGACGAGGTGGCGCGGCTGGGCGGCCAGCCGGTCATGGGCCGCACCGGCCATTCGCTGATCAAGACCCAGATGGCCGAGATCGGCGCGCCGCTGGCGGGCGAGATGAGCGGCCACATCTTCTTCGCCGACAAATATTACGGCTTCGACGACGCGCTGTATGCCGCCATCCGCCTGTTGGGCATCGTGGCGCGTTGGCAGGGCGAGACCCTGGCCAGCCGCCGCGACAAGCTGCCGCACATGGTCAACACCCCGGAAATGCGCTTCGACTGCGCCGAGGAGCGGAAGTTCCAGGTGGTGGCCGAGGTCAAGGAACGGCTGGCCGCCGCCGGGGCGCGGGTCAACGCCATCGACGGCGTGCGGGTGGATACCGATGACGGCTGGTGGCTGCTGCGGGCCTCCAACACCCAGGCGGTGCTGGTGGCGCGCTGCGAGGCGGCCTCGTCCGAGGGGCTCAAGCGGCTGCGCGCCGCGCTGGAGGCGCAACTGACCGCCAGCGGCGTCGCCTTGCCCGGCTGAGGTTATCGGCGTATCATCAGGGGTACGGTTACGTGTGTTTTCCCCTAACGGGAGGACGTCATGATGTCCAATACCGTCACCCCTGATGCCGTCCGCCGCATGCGGGAAATGCTTGAGGCCGAGTTGCGGCACAACACCGCCCATGCGGGCGAGGTTCCCCACCGCCTGAATCCGCCGCTGGAAATCGAAGCGGCCCTGGACCCGGCCCAGGACTGGCCGTGGCAGGAGCCGATCCATCCGCGTTGAACGGGGGGCGGGCGGCCCTTACTATAAATCGCTTCCGCCGCTCCGACCGAGAGAGGCTCCATGACCGCCCGTGATTTCATGCAGGGGCAATTGCCCCTGCATTTCGCTGCCTTCGATCCCGCCGCCCAGGCTACCGGGCTGGTGATCGTCGATATCGTCAACGGTTTCGCCACCGTTGGTGCCGGGGCGCTGGCGCCGCCGGTGCCTGATGCCCAGGTGGCGGGGATGATCGACGAGACCGACCGGCTGGCCCGCCGTTTCGGGCAACAGGGCTGGCCGATCCTGGCTTTCCTCGACACCCACCAGCCGGGCAAGCCCGAGCCGCCCTATCCGCCCCATTGCGAGGCCGGAACTGGCGAGGAAGAACTGGTCCCGGCCCTGAAATGGCTGGAGGGTCACGGCGGCGCCACCCTGGTGCGCAAGGATTGCATCAACGGTTTCGTCGGCGCCATCGACCCGGCCAGCGGCCGCAACGCGGTGGTGGATTGGGTTAATGGCCATGGTCTGCGGGCGGTGCTGGTGGTCGGCATCTGCACCGACATCTGCGTCATGGATTTCGTGCTGACCCTGCTGTCGGCGCGCAATCATGGCCTGATGCCCGGCCTGAGCGACATCGTGGTCCATGAACCTGCCTGCGCCACCTACGATCTGCCGTTGGATACCGCGCGCAGCCTGGGCCTGCCTGACACCGCCGCCCACCCCAAGGATATCGCACACCACGCAGGTCTGTATTTCATGGCTTCGCGCGGGGCGCGGCTGGTGCGGACGGTGCTATGATGGGGAAATGATGAATCTGTTCTTCTACGGCACCTTGATGGATTCCGACGTGCGCGAGCTGGTGTGCGGCAAGCCGTTGGACACGGTGGAACCGGCCATCGCCCAGGGCTTCCGCCGGGTCTATGTGGCGGGGCGGCACTATCCCATGATGCTGCCGCACGCCTCGGGCTGGGTCGAAGGCACGCTGGTGCGCGGCGTGGATCCCGAATCCCTGCACCGCCTTCAGGTCTACGAGGGTTGGGAATACGGCCTGCATCCCATCAAGGTGCGCAGCACCTCGGGCGCCATGGTCATGGCCCATGTTTTCCTGTGCCCGCCGCACATCACCGCCCATAAGCGCGATTGGCGGCTGGAACGCTGGCAGTTGCGGCACAAGCGCGCCTTTCTGCCCAAGGCCCGGCAATTGATGGACAAGGCGCTGAAAACCGGCCGCATGCCCGGCACCCCCTCGGGCCAGCGCCCCCGCCCCGGCCTGGCACCGCGCCCGCTGCGGCGCGGCTGAGGTGGAAAAGGAAGGTTCATCACGGTATTGCGGGGAAGGCAGGCGCTCCTCCCCTCGCCACCGGCGGGGGGAGGTCGGGAGGGGGGCGTTTCTATCCCAGCGGATGTCACCGATGCCCCCACCCCGGCCCTCCCCCGGCAAGCCGGGGGAGGGAGAACGGGTCGCTCCCCGCAAATCCGCGAAGACCAAAAGAAAGGGCGCCCGCGGGCGCCCTTTTCGTTAGCTCGGCTGCACCAGCGCGCAGGCCTTTTTGGCCCGCGTCAGGCGTTTGCAGGCGGCGCGGGCCTGATCCTCGGTAAAGCCGGTCAGGCGGGCGCGATAGGTGGTCTGCTTGCCCTGCTGGGCCTTGACCACGCCAATGCTGGCGCGCGACACCAGCCCGCCCAATTGCTTGGCGGCGCCGCTGGCGGCCTTGTGCGCGGTCTTCTGATCGCTGAAGGCGCCGACCTGGATGGCCCAGGAATCGGGATCGTCGTCGCCTTCTTCCTCGTCATCGGCGGGGCGGCGGGCGGCGGGCTTGGCCTTGGCGGTCTTCAGCGCCACCTGCTTGGCCGCCGGTTTGTCGCCCTTATTGGCCGAGGCGATCAGGCTGTCGAGATCGTCGCGCGGCTCGTCCTGTTCGACGGCGGCGCTGCGGATGTCGGGGCCGCTGCTGCGGGCGAAGCCCTTGTCCAGGATTTGCGCCATGTTGTTGTCGCGCCAGGCGGCGGTGTTGCCGCCGAACACCACGCCGATCAGACGGCGGCCGTCGCGCTTGGCCGAGGCCACCAGATTGAAGCCCGAGGCATTGATATAGCCGGTCTTGATGCCGTCGGCGCCGGGATAGCGCAGCATCAGGCGGTTATGGGTGCTGATGGGCTGGCCCTTCCAGCGGAACTGGCGGGTCGAGAAATAATGGTAGTAATTGCCATGGTTGCGGATCATGGCGCGGGCCAGCAGCGCCTGATCACGCGGCGTCGAGATCTGGCCCAGATTGGGCAGGCCCGAGGCGTTGCGGTAGGTGGTGTTGCTCATGCCCAGCTGGCGGGCCTTGCGGGTCATCAGATCGGCGAAATCGCCCTCGTCGCCGCCGCCCAGGGCCTCGGCCACCACCACGGCGACGTCGTTGGCCGACTTGGTCACCAGGGCCAGCACCGCGTCTTCGACCGAGATGCGGTCGCCGGGCACCAGCCCCAGCTTGCTCGGCGCCTGGGCCGAGGCGTGGGACGACACCGGCATGGTGCTGTCCAGCCGCATGCGCCCGGATTCCAGGGCGTCGAACAGCAGATACAGCGTCATGACCTTGGTCAGCGAGGCGGGATAGGAGCGGCGGTCGGGATTGACCGCGTACAGCACCGAACCGGATTCATGATCCATGACGATGGCGCCGTAGCGGCTGTCTTGGGGCGCCTGTGCGGCATGCCGTTTCTTGGCCGCCAGCGCGTCGGAGGGGAGGGCCATGCTCAAGGCGAGCAGGGCGAGGCAGAGCAGGAAAAACCGCGAGACGAATCCTTTGGGGCTGCGGGCCTCGTTCAATTCCTCGACCTTCCGTTCGTCCACAGGTACGGCTAGATTAGGCGCGAACCATAAAGAAATTGCGAATCCGTGTCCAGTTTCACAGCCGCCGCGCCCGCAATTTCGCCGCAAAACGTTGGATGATGGACCCCGTTCGCCGCAAGGCGCGTTTGCTGAGGAATTGTCCCATGAAGCCGTTGTTCCTTCGTCTGGCTGCCGCTTTCGCCGGATTGGCCGCGCTCTCCGCCTGCACCTGGAATGGGGGCGATATCGGCGACCCGTTGCAGCGCAAATTCCATTGGTTCTCGTTTGTCGGCGGCGACGACATCCGCGCCAGTTGCGCGGCGGGCACCCCCGACCGCTTCCGGCTGGTCTACAACGCCGTCTATGACGAGCAGCTGCGCATCTATGAAGTGGATTCCCTGCGCCGCGTGCTGACCATCCACGCCATCAATCCCGGCAGCGCCGCCCGCCTGTCCTCCGACGACCTGCTGGCGCCGTGGCGCTCGGTCGAGGCCAAGGTGCAGCTGGATCAGCCCGGCTATGATGCCCTGGTGCAGTCCTTCGCCCAGGGCGGCATGTTCGCGCCGCCGCCGGTGGGGCTGGAACTGCCGTCGCGCTCGTTCCATTGGGTCGCCGCCACCTGCCGTGACGGCAAGTTCGGCTTGACCGCGTGGAAATATCCGTCCGTCGCCTTCGCCGCCATGGGCTTCGACGCCAAGCTGTTCGCCCTGGACAGCACGGGAATCGCCGTCAATCCGCCGCGCGAAGTGGGCTACGACCCGATCTGGGAGGATAAGGCCAAGCGGCAGGAGGTGCCGACATTCTCGTTCCGCGTCACCGCCGACGGGCTGCTGAAATAGCGCCTATGACGTTAATATTGCACCGCACAAAGTTCTATTGACTCTGCTTTCCGCAGGGGATCATAGTGGGGTCATGTTGCGCCGCAGCATGACCCCGTTTGCTTGGGTGTCGCCGCCGATGGCGCAGTCCTCCAGCTTTGCTGAACGACCCCAAGGAGAAATCCCGTCATGACGTCCGCCACCCCGTCGACCCCCGCCAAGAAGCCCGCCGCCAAGAAGCCTGCCGCCGCCCCGGCCGAGGAAGCCCCGGCTGTCGCCCCCGCCCCCGCCGCCGAAGTGGCCGCCGAGGCCGCGAAGGCCATCGAGCAGGCCGTCGCCACCGGCAAGGAAACCGTCGAGCAGGTGGTGAAGGCGTCGCAGGACGCTGCCGACAAGGCGGTTGCTGTCGCCAAGGAACAGGTGGAAGCCGCCCAGAAGGTGCAGGCCCAGGCCGTCAAATCGTCCGAGGAAGCCCTGGCCGCCGCCAAGGAAAACCTGGATGCCGTGGTCAAGGCCGGTCAGTTGCTGGCCCAGGGCCTGCAGGACCTCAGCAAGTCGGTGGTGGTGCTGACCCAGGAAGCGGTCGAGGATAGCGTCGCTTCGACCAAGAAGCTGCTGAGCGCCAAGACCATGCACGAGGCGTTGGACATCCATTCCGCCCATGCCAAGGCCCAGATCGACCGCCTGTTGGCCGAGGGCACCCGCCTGACCGACAGCACCCGCAAGCTGTTCGAGGACGCCCTGGCCCCGGTCCAGGCCCGTCTGCACGCCACCGTCGAGAAGATCACCAGCCTGACCAAGCACTGACCCGAATTCCGATGCGGGAAACGCATCGGGATTTGGTTCGGCCCAAGGGGCCGCGCGGCTTATGCCGCGGGAGGGTCCTGCCGAAGGCGGGCTCAGCCCGCAAGTGGGCCGGATGGCCCACGCCCGCCGCTTGAGGGCGCGGGTGATCGGTTGCGATCACCAAAAACTGAATCATTCCGTCTGCAAACCGAGGCCCGGCGGCATTGCCCGCCGGGCCTTTTTTATGGGCAAATTTCATCGCAGTGCGGCGAAATAGGCACGAGACCCTTTTCGTCGGGCCGTTCCGCCCAATATGATAGGGGTGTACCAATGGGCAACACCCCTGCATGTAAGACGATGAGCGACAACCGAGACGACCAGCGTAACGACGACGGCAACCCGACGGGCGTGGCGATCAAGGCCCGGCCCAAGACGAAAAAGCCGTCCATGTACAAGGTGCTGATGCTGAACGACGACTACACGCCGATGGAGTTCGTCGTCCATGTGCTCGAGCGCTTCTTCAACAAGAACCGCGAGGAGGCGACGCGCATCATGCTGCACGTCCACACCCGCGGTGTCGGGATCTGCGGCGTGTACACATACGAGGTGGCGGAGACCAAGGTGACCCAGGTCATGGATTTGGCCCGGCAGAACCAGCACCCGCTGCAATGCACAATAGAGAAGGATTAACCTTCGGAAGGAGCCCGCATGCTGTCACGCAATCTGGAGCAGAGCCTTCACCGGGCGTTGGGCTATGCCTCTGAGCGTCGCCACGAATACGCGACGTTGGAGCATCTTCTGCTGTCGCTGTCCGAGGATCAGGACGCGGTGGCCGTGTTGCGGGCCTGTAATGTGGACGTGGACCGTCTGCGCCGGGACCTGACCGACTTCATCGACAATTCGCTGTCCGACCTGGTCAGCCCCCGCCCGGCCGAACCCAAGCCGACCGCCGGGTTCCAGCGCGTGGTCCAGCGCGCCGCCATCCACGTTCAATCCTCGGGCCGCGAGGAAGTGACCGGCGCCAATGTCATCGTCGCGCTGTTCTCGGAACGGGAAAGTCACGCGGTGTACTTCCTGCAAGTGCAGGACATGACCCGGCTGGACGCCGTCAACTACATCAGCCACGGCGTCGCCAAGGCCGCCGGCCGCAGCGAGAAGCGTACGGTGCACGGCGCCGACGACGAAGCCGCGCCCGAGAAGGTGGTGAAGAAGGGGCAAGAGGCGCTGACCGCCTATTGCGTCAACCTGAACACCAAGGCCGAGCAGGGCAAGATCGACCCGCTGATCGGCCGCGACGCCGAGATCGAGCGCACCATTCAGATCCTGTGCCGCCGGTCCAAGAACAACCCGCTTTACGTGGGCGATCCCGGTGTCGGCAAGACCGCCATCGCCGAGGGACTGGCGCGGCGCATCGTCAAGGGCGAGGTGCCCGAGGTGCTGAAGGGCGCCACCATCTTCTCGCTGGACATGGGCACCCTGCTGGCCGGGACCCGCTATCGCGGCGATTTCGAGGAACGCCTGAAGGCGGTGGTCACCGAGCTGGAGAATTTCGACGGCGCCATCCTGTTCATCGACGAAATCCATACGGTGATCGGCGCGGGCGCCACCTCGGGCGGGTCCATGGACGCGTCCAACCTGCTCAAACCCGCCTTGGCCTCGGGCTCGCTGCGCTGCGTCGGCTCGACCACCTACAAGGAATTCCGCAACCACTTCGAAAAGGACCGCGCCCTGGTGCGACGGTTCCAGAAGATCGATGTCAACGAGCCGTCGGTCGAGGATTCCATCAAGATCCTCAACGGCATCAAGACCTATTACGAAAGCCACCACCATGTGAAGTACACCGCCGACGCCATCAAGGCGGCGGTGGAACTGGCGGCCAAGTACATCACCGACCGCAAGCTGCCGGACAAGGCCATCGACGTCATCGACGAGGTGGGCGCCGCCCGCATGCTGCTGCCCGAATCCAAGCGGCGCAAGACGGTGACGGTCAAGGATATCGAGGACGTGGTGGCCAAGATCGCCCGCATCCCCCCCAAGTCGGTCTCGACCAACGACATGGAGGCGTTGCGCAATCTGGAACGCGACCTGAAGACTTTGGTGTTCGGCCAGGATCAGGCCATCGAGGCGCTGGCCAGCGCCATCAAGCTGGCCCGTGCCGGTCTGCGTGACCCGGAAAAGCCCATCGGTTCCTACCTGTTCAGCGGCCCGACCGGCGTCGGCAAGACCGAGGTGGCGCGGCAATTGTCCAAGATCATGGGCATCGAGCTGACCCGCTTCGACATGTCGGAATACATGGAACGGCATTCGGTGTCGCGGCTGATCGGCGCGCCGCCCGGCTATGTGGGCTTCGACCAGGGCGGCCTGCTGACCGACGCGGTGGATCAGCATCCCCATAGCGTGCTGCTGCTGGACGAGATCGAAAAGGCCCATCCCGACCTGTTCAACATCCTGTTGCAGGTCATGGATCATGGCCGCCTGACCGACCACAACGGCAAGAACGTGGATTTCCGCAACGTCATCCTGATCATGACCACCAATGCGGGCGCCGCCGATTTGGCCAAGGAAGCCATCGGCTTCGGCCGCGACAAGCGGGAAGGCGACGACCAGGAGGCCATCCAGCGCATGTTCAGCCCGGAATTCCGCAATCGCCTGGACGCGGTCATTCCCTTCGCCAATCTCAGCCCGGAAATCGTGGCGCAGGTGGTGGACAAGTTCGTCATCCAGATGGAAACCCAACTGGGCGACCGCGACGTGACCATCGAACTGACCGACGAAGCCCGCGCCTGGCTGGCGAAAAAGGGCTACGACCGCCAGTACGGCGCCCGTCCGCTGGCCCGAATCATCCAGGAGCACATCAAGAAGCCGTTGGCCGAGGAATTGCTGTTCGGCAAGCTGGCCAAGGGTGGCGTGGTCCGCGTGCGGGTGGCCGAGGGCAAGCTGGCCTTCGACATCACCGAAGGCAACGCCAAGGAAGAGAAGGTGCCGGAACTGGTGGAGTAATCCACCGGAGCGGCCAACAAAAAACGCCCTGTCGCCGAATGGCGGCAGGGCGTTTTGCTGTGCGGTCCTTATGCCAACGGCCGTAAGTTCTGGCTTGCGGTCGTTGGTTCTGCCGCCATTGCGGCGGCGGCCAAGCGGCCGGATGGCCGCGCCCGGCGAGGGCCATAAACGGTCAATGAAATTGGCCGTTGGGATTAGATCAATGCGGCGATCTGGGAATCGGCCTCGGCGAAGCCCTTGGCGGCGGCATCCGGCCCCATGTTCAGGCCCTCGGCGTGGATGAAGCTGACATCGGTCAGACCCAGGAAGCCCAGCACCGACTTGAGATAGGGTGTCTGCGAATCCGCCGGGGTGTCGCGGTAGACACCGCCGCGCGCCAGGGCGACATAGACCTTCTTGCCCTGCAACAGGCCGACCGGGCCGTTCTCGGTGTAACGGAAGGTGACACCGGCGCGGGCCACCGCGTCGATCCACGCCTTCAACTGCACCGGCACGCCGAAATTGTACATGGGCACGCCCAGCACGATCACGTCGGCGGCCTGAAGACGGGCGATCTCGGCATCGTCCAGGGCGACGCGCGCCGCCTGCTCGGCGCTGCGCTGCTCGGCCGGGGTGAACAGGGCGCCCAGCGCCGCGCCGTCCAGCACCGGATGGGGATCGGCCCCCAGGTCGCGCAGCTCGACGGCGGCGGCCGGGGTCTTTTCCTTCAGCCGGGCGACGATGGCGTTGGCGACACGGGTGGAATTGGCGGCGTCGGCGCGGATGCTGGCATTGATCTGCAGGATCTTCATAATCGGGAACCTTTCGCGGATGCGGTGGTTTGCGTTGCCGCCATTGAACCCCGCAACCAGCCTTCCAACAATCCGCTGTCTCGGCACAACATTGTTTCCCAACGGCAACAATGCCCGGCGCGCTTCCGCCCCCCAGCGGATCGCTTGACACATGCGCCGGAACAGAGGCATAATAAGGCTGTAACAAAGGAAGTGAGGTTGGGTAGTTCTCTCCGCCAGTACCACAGTCAACCGGTCAACACTGAGCCTCAAGTGAGGTAGGCGAACCGGTGAGGAGGGTGTGTAGTGGACATGACGCCACCGGGTAAGTTCGAAGGTGCTCTTGACTGAAGCATCGATGATTTACAAAGAACCTGAATACTTCCATCGGCTGATTGCCGAATATTAGGGTCGCGCCGACCCAAGGCTGCAAGCCCCGCGTAGAGCGTTGAATCGCCCGCGGGGCTCGGCTTTTTTCCGAACCCGCAAACAATGCCACGCCTCCGAATGATCGGAGGGCGCCTGATCCTGATATGGGGAGAGAATGGCGCAACCGGTAGGATTCGAACCTACGACCCCTGCCTTCGGAGGGCAGTGCTCTATCCAGCTGAGCTACGGCTGCGCATGTCGCAACAAGGTGCGGGATGGGGTTTATAGCGCGGTTTTGGGTGGAAGGCAAAGGGGGAAACGATATTCGTTATCCGAGGGTGAGGGCTCTGCGTCGTGGGGTTGGAAATCCTGGTTGCAAGGGGTGGCTTCACGTGTCCCCACCCTTTTTGTTAGAAAAATAGTGGAAGTGTGTGTGGCTTGGGGTGGTATGATTGCTTTCATGTTACACTTTGTTGGTTTGGTTTATTGAGGTGGGTATGGCTAAGGATGTTGTCCGGCAGATATTGGAGGTGAAGTTAAGGGGGCACCCTATTGGGCGGCATATGGCCTATTTTGAAATGATTTCCATGTCTAGTATGCTTGATGATCAGGAAAAAATAGGCGGAATTGTTGATTATTTTCCAGTATCAATAATTAGGTGTATTGAAGTTTTCTTTAGGAACTGTATATCTGATTTAGTGGATGCGGGGCATCCATATGATGAAAATGCGGCGGAGTTGTCTAAGTCAATAAAACTTGACTATTTTCTCATGCAGGCGGTGCATGGGAAAAAATTAACAATTGGTGATATTATAGCTCATGCGACTTCTTTAAATAATATATCGTGTATTAACAATGCGATGACGCGCATAACTGGGCGTGAATTTATTGATGATGTCTGCACTGTTTATGATCGGTGGGACGTCGAGGTGCGTGGGGCCTCGGTTGCACCAATCGTTTCTGACAGAAAGGCTATGCTTGGCGCGATCGAAAGATGCTTCGAGTGTCGTCATATACTCTGCCATGAGTTGCCCAATCGTTTTTCCCTTTCTTGGTCAGAAGTCAGAGAGTTCGTCGATGCTGTGACAACGTTCTTGCGGGCGTCAGAACAAGTTATGGAGAACATCATTGAGCCGGGGGCACCATTAACCCAAGCTGCTATGACAAGTGCTGCAGCGGAACGGGTCGCAGCCGCGAACGTCAAAATTGATGACCTTTTCGAACGCTTGCGGGCTCGTATGGGGAAAGGGCGATTTCGGGCTCTCGGGGCTGTGCAGCGTAAGTGGTCCAAGTTTGCAGAGGCCCAAGCGGCATTTATCGCCGACGAGTACAAGGGGGGATCGATCAGGCCGCAGATGTTCTATGATGTTGCTGCTACCCTTTTGGAGGAGCGTATTTTGTGGATTGAGGAAAAAATAAAAACTCAAGGTGATCTTTAATGTGTTAAAAATTTTGTGCGCTGATAAAGTCTAATGAACCATTTAATTTTATATGAATTTGTTAGTGTAAATTAATATTTAATCTATATTTTTATCCAAGTCTCCTACGGCCGTTCCCCCAATTTCGCGCGGGCAGCGTTCCATTCCTTCAGCATGGTCTTGGCGCCACGGGTGTTGTGGTTGCGCAGGTGTTCGCGGTAGCGCTTGTCGTAATAGCCGTTGACGCCGACCATGCGGGCGGCGCGGTCCCAGGCGATGCGCTGGCATTCCAGCTTGATGCGGCAGGGCTCGCCGCAATGATCGCTGCCGTCCGTCTCGGCGTCGCAGATTTTACAGGTCATGGTTCCGCTTTCACTCCGGGCGCGCATCGGTGGGCGCCCTTGGGTAGAATGCCTGCACTTTGCCTGGGATCAGGGGGAAAGGGGAGGGGGCTGTGATGAAAATCGGCGGTAATTGCGCGGTGACGCTGCGCATGCGGGTGTCCATGACCGACGGCACGGTGTTCGACCAGGGCGAGCAGCCTTTGCGCTACATCCATGGCGGCCATGACGACATCTTCGCCAAGATCGAGGCGGCACTGGATGGCAAGCAGGCGGGTGACGAACTCACCGTGCGGCTGAGTGCGGCCGAGGCTTTCGGGCTTTACGACGAAAACTTGGTGGAGGTGGCCGCGCTGGACAGCTTCGCCAAGCCGCCCCAGGTGGGCGAGCAGGTCGAACGCGGGGAAGGGCGCAAGGCCGAGCTGTTCCGGGTGGTGGAAATCGGCGACGGCACCGTGCTGCTGGACGGCAACCATCCCCTGGCCGGGCACGATCTGGATTTTGCCATCACCGTTCTGGAAATCCGTCCCGCCACGCAGGACGAGGTGGACACGGCCCGGCGGCTGGTCATCGGCCGGGTCAGCCGTCTGCGCGCCTTCAAGATGGCGCTGATTTCGCTGATCGCCGCCCCCGTTATGTTGGTGGTGTGCGTGGGGGTGTTGGCCGATTGGATCGACAGCAAGGTGCTGGCCGTGCTGGTGCTGGGGATTGCGCTGGTTGTGCTGCTGGGGCTGCTGTGGAACGGCGTGCGTTATGTGCGCGAGATGATCCGGGGCGGCATCGTGCTGCGGCTGGATGTGGAGGGGGTGTATTGGCGCGATTTCGGCGCCGCCGTGCCGTGGGATGATATCGCGCGGGTCAAGTTCGGCAGCCTGGGCGAGGAATCCTGGTACGAGGTGATTCTGGCCGATCAGCGCACATTCCGCATGGATGTCAGCGCCTTGTCCATCGACAGCGAGCGGCTGTCCGGCATGCTGGCCAACTACCTGCCCGCCGCCAAGCTGGAAGGATTCTGAGCGACCCGCCGCAGGGACGGATTGCTTTCCTGATGACAAGCTCGCTCTGCCGGGTATAGGGTACCCCCCTATCCTATATCCGAGGAGCGGTCATGAGCCACGTCTTCCGCGACAAGCCCAAGCTGATGGCGCGGGTACGCCGCATCCGGGGCCAGGTTGAAGCCATCGAACGGACGCTGGAGAGCGGCGACGATTGTCTGGCGGTGTTGCAGCTGATCGCCTCGGTGCGCGGCGCCATGAACGGCTTGATGGGCGAACTGATCGAGGGCCATGTGGACCACCACATCGTCGAGGCGGACACCGAGGAGGCCCGCCGCCAGGGCGCCGAGGAACTGGCCTCGATCCTCAGGACCTACATGAAATGACAGCCGCCCATTCCCACGTCTTCCTGGGCCATGACCAGGACCGCAACGAACGCCGCACCTGGGCGGTGATCGTCCTGACCACGGTGACCATGGTTGCCGAGATCGCGGCGGGGACGCTCTTCGGCTCCATGGCGCTGGTGGCCGATGGCTGGCACATGGCGACCCATGCCGGGGCCATGCTGATCACCGCCGGGGCCTATGCCCTGGCCCGCCGTCATCGTGACGACCCGCGCTATTCCTTCGGCACCGGGCGGCTGGGCGATCTGGCGGGCTTCGCCAGCGCATTGGTGCTGGCCCTGGTGGCGGTGGGTATCGGCTGGGAAAGCGCCCAGCGGCTGGTGGCGCCGGTGAACATCCATTACCGCGAGGCGCTGCTGGTGGCGGTGCTGGGGCTGGGGGTCAATCTGGCCTCGGCGTGGCTGCTGCGCGACGAATACGATCACCACCACGGGCACGATCATCACCACCATCACGGCACCGACAACAATCTGCGTGCCGCCTATATGCATGTGCTGGCCGATGCCCTGACCTCGGTGTTGGCCATCGCGGCGCTGCTGGCGGGGTGGGTGTGGGACTGGCCGTGGCTGGACCCGCTGATGGGGCTGGTGGGCATGGCGGTGATCGGGCGCTGGTCGTGGGGGCTGATGCGGGACAGCGGCGCCGTGCTGGTCGGCCGTCTGCCCCCCGGCGAGGATTTACCCGACGAAATCCGCGAGGCGCTGGAGCAGGGCGGGGACCGCATCACCGATCTGCACGTCTGGCAGGTCGGCCCCGGCCACCACGCGGCAGCCATCGCCATCGCGACGCCGCAGCCACAGCCACCCGGCCATTACAAGGCGCGGCTGTGCCACCTGCACGATCTGTCGCACATCACCGTCGAGGTCGAGGCGGCGGGGTGACATAAAAACGGCCCCGGAAGTCGCCTTCCGGGGCCGTTGTCATGATTGGATCAGGCCAGGGCCGCTTCGATCTTGTCGATGGCGGCCTGGGCGTTGGCGGCGTCGGGGCCACCGGCCTGGGCCATGTCGGGGCGGCCGCCGCCGCCCTTGCCGCCGACCGCTTCCGAGCCGGTCTTCACCAGATCGACGGCGGAAATCTTGCCGGTCAGGTCTTCGGTGACGCCGACCACCAGGCTGGCCTTGCCGCCATCGGTGGACAGCAGGGCGACCACGCCCGACCCCATCTGCTTCTTGATCTCGTCGGCCATGCCCTTCAGGTCCTTGGCCGGAACGCCGTCCAGCACGCGCCCGGCGAAGGTGATGCCGTTGACGGTCTTGGTGGCCGCGCCGCCCTGGCCGCCGCCGCCGGTGGCCAGCGCCTTGCGGGTGTCGGCCAGCTCACGCTCCAGCTTGCGGCGGTCGTCCTGCAACTGGACGATACGGGCGGGCAGTTCGGCGGGCGCCACCTTCAGGGCACCGGCGGCCTTGGCCACCAGTTCGGCCTGCTCGTCGGCCCAGGCCAGGAAGGCCCCGGCGGTCACCGCCTCGACACGGCGCACACCGGCGGCGACGGCGCTTTCCGACACGATCTTGAAGGCGCCGATGTCGCCGGTGCGGCGCACATGGGTGCCGCCGCACAGCTCCACCGAGAAGTTGATGCCGTTGTCGCCCATGGAGACCACGCGGACCTCGTCGCCGTACTTCTCGCCGAATAGGGCCATGGCACCGGCCTTGATGGCCTCTTCCTGGCCCATCAGCTTGGTGCTGACATCCTGGTTCCGGCGGATTTCACGATTGACCGATTGTTCGACGGCGCGGATTTCCTCGGCGCTCAGGGCCTTGGGATGGGCGAAGTCGAAGCGCAGGCGGTCGGCGCCGACCTGGCTGCCCTTCTGGGTCACATGCTCACCCAACGCATTACGCAAGGCGGCGTGCAGCAGGTGGGTGGCCGAGTGATGGGCGCGGGTGGCGTCGCGGCGGTCGGCATCCACCGCCAGATGGGCGTCCTCGCCCACCGCGATGGGGCCGCCCTCGACGGTGCCGATGTGGACGATCAGATCGCCCAGCTTCTTCTGGGTGTCCTTGACCACCACGCGGGCCTTGCCCACGGTGATGATGCCCGCATCGCCCATCTGACCACCGGATTCGCCGTAGAACGGGCTCTGGTTGGCCACCAGCATGACGTCGTGGCCGGGATGCACCGCCTCGACCAATTTGCCGTCTTCCACCAGGGCGACGATCTTGCCCTCGGCCTCGATGGCGTCATAGCCCAGGAACTCGGACGCGCCGTGGGTTTCCTTGATCTCGAACCACAGGGTCTCGGTGGCGGCCTCGCCGGAACCGGCCCAGGCCTTGCGGGCCTCGGCGCGCTGGCGCTCCATGGCGGTGTTGAAGCCGTCGGTATCGACACCCAGGCCCTTGGACTTCAGCGCGTCCTGGGTCAGGTCCAGCGGGAAGCCGTAGGTGTCGTACAGCTTGAACGCCACTTCACCGGCCAACGGCGCGCCGGAAGCCAGCTTGCCCACTTCCTCGTCCAGCAGCTTCAGGCCCTTGTCCAGGGTGGCCTTGAAGCGGGTTTCCTCCAGCTTCAGGGTCTCGGTGATCAGGGCGCTGGCGCGGATCAGTTCGGGGTAGGCCTGGCCCATTTCGGTGACCAGGGCCGGGACCAGCTTCCACAGCAGCGGCTCGGTGCAGCCCATCAGGTGGGCGTGGCGCATGGCGCGGCGCATGATGCGGCGCAGGACGTAGCCGCGGCCTTCGTTGGACGGCAGCACGCCATCGGCGATCAGGAAGCAGCTGGAGCGCAAATGGTCGGCGACCACGCGGTGCGAAATCTTGTGCGGACCGTCCACGTCGGCGCCGGAATGATTGGCCGAGGCCTCGATCAGCGCCCGCATCAGGTCGATGTCGTAATTGTCGTGCTTGCCCTGCAGAACCGCCGCCAGACGCTCCAGGCCCATGCCGGTGTCGATGCTGGGCTTGGGCAGGGCGACGCGGGTTTCCTTGTCCACCTGCTCGAACTGCATGAACACGAGATTCCAGATCTCGATGAAGCGGTCGCCGTCCTGGTCGGGGCTGCCGGGCGGGCCGCCGACAATGTGCTCGCCGTGGTCGAAGAAGATTTCCGAGCACGGGCCACACGGGCCGGTATCGCCCATGGCCCAGAAATTGTCCGAGGTCGGGATGCGGATGATACGGTCGTCCGAGAAGCCCGCCACCTTCTTCCAGGTGTTAAAAGCGTGGTCGTCGTCGTGATAGACGGTGACCAGCAGCTTGTCCTTGCGCAGGCCGAATTCCTTGGTGATCAGGTTCCAGGCCAGCGCGATGGCGTCGTCCTTGAAGTAATCGCCGAACGAGAAATTGCCCAGCATCTCGAAGAAGGTGTGGTGGCGCGCGGTGTAGCCGACATTGTCCAGGTCGTTGTGCTTGCCGCCGGCGCGCACGCATTTCTGGGCGGTGGTGGCGCGCACGTAATCGCGCTTCTCGACCCCGGTGAACACGTTCTTGAACTGCACCATGCCGGCGTTGGTGAACATCAGCGTGGGATCGTTGCGCGGCACCAGCGGGCTGGATTGCACCACCTCGTGGCCGTTCTTGGCGAAGAAGTCCAGGAAGGTGCGGCGAATGTCGTTGGCGGTCTGCATGGTCTCTACCGTGTTCAAGCCGGGGGTTTCCGGGGCGAACGGGTTTTTTACCCCGCCCCGCCGCACCTGTCCAGTTGGCGCGAGGGCAGGCGCGCGCTATGCTGCGGTCATGCATGCAATGCGCGCCCTTGCCGTCGCCCTTCCCGTCCTGCTTGCCGCCTCGGCGGCGTGGTCCGGTCCGTTGCGCTGTCCCGAGGATGCGGACGGCGGTGCCTGCGTCTGGGGCCGCGTCGATGGGTTCGAGCCGGACAGCGTCCAGGTGCGCGGCCTGCGCGTGCAATTGATGGGCATCGCCGCCCCCGGCCCGCGCGACCTGTGTGGCAACCGCACAGGCAAGGACGATTTCCCCTGCGCCCGCCCGGCCCGCAAGCGCATGGCCGAACTGACCGCGAAAGGCATCGCCTGCGAATTGTTCGACATGGCGGGCGATACCCTGTATGGCCGTTGCCGTACCGCCGACGGTGCCGATCTGGCCCGTGCTTTGGTGACGTCCGGCGTGGCGCGCTCGGTCAAGGACGGCCCCTACGAGGCCGAACAGGCCGCCGCCCTGGCGGCGGGCAAGGGGCTGTGGGCGCCCGACATCTCTCCTCCTAAAGACTGGGAAGCCTTGCGCCGTAAGGCGGGGAAGGACTGATCCCGGCGGCCATTGAGGCCGCGGCCAAGGGCGCAGATGCGCCCGCCCGGCGAGGGGCGATACAAGCTTGAGACCATCCGCATACGGCCCGATATTGGGCTTGATATTACAGAATCGAGCACCTACCATCATGCCCATAAGTCGTCCGCATGCGGGCCGCACTTAGGCAGGAGGTGCAAGATGCAGTTCCGTGAACGCAGCAGGGTCATCCAGGTGATCCGCACGATCTACGACCCCGCCATCAAGCGGGGCCGGGCCGAAGTGGTGGCGCGGCTGGACAAGGACAATCCCGAAATCGACGACGACGTGCGCCGCTCGTGCTCTCCGGCCGAACTGGCCGAGCTCGAGGACTTCCTGACCGCCCGCAATGCGCTGTTGAGCCGCGAGACCACGCGCTCGGCCGCCGAGACCCTGGCGGCGCAGATGCGGCTGGCGGAAGCCTTCTTCCGCACCGGCCCCAACGGTACCGCGGGCATGGTCGCCGCCGACATCTATACCGCCTGGGAAGACCTGAAAAAGGCCATGCACAAGGCGGGGTTCCGCAAGGCCAAGGACGGGCATTGAAGCGGCGGGCGCAAAGCTTGCGCACGTCGCGCCCTGCCGCCATTGCGGCGGCGGCCAAGCGGCCGGATGGCCGCGCCCGGCGAGGGGCAATGATCGCGCTTTAGCGCGACAAATAAGAAAATGGGAGGTCGCTATGGTTGATTTCCAGAAATTCGTCTCGTCCGGCCAGGACCTGTCCCGCGCCTTCGACCTGCTGGACCGCGCCAATGATGCGGTTCTGCCCACTCTGCCGCAATTGCTGACCAAGCAAGGCCTGCTGCTGGAGGCCCGGCGGGCGGTGGATGCCGCCAAGGACGCCCTGGCCCATTGAGGGATGCCCATGCACGCGGCCATCGCCCTGTCACTCCTGGCACTGGCCGCCGCGCTGAGCTTTTCGGCGCGGGCGGAATCTCCATCTCCTAATCTCAGTGTGGCGGCAGCCCGCGCCCAATGCCGGTCGCCCCAGGCCGAACGCGGTTTGACACCGCAGGGCCGCACCGCCATCGATGCCGCCCTGACCCGGTGGCTGGACGAAAAGCTGTCCGAAGCCCCCCGGGACATCGCCCCCGAAGCCCTACAGACGCAACTGACCGCTGCCCTGGGGCCACAGGACATGGACGGGTCCTGCGTGGTCGAGCCCGATTCCCGCGACGTGACCGGGGCGCTGTCGGTGGAAGTGCGCCGCGAAGGCTCCTCTCTGCTGGTTCACAGCACGGTGGGTATCGCCTGCGGCGGTGACGAGGCGGCGGCGCTGTATGCCTGGGACAATGGCTGGCGGCGGTTCTGGCGCAACCATCCGCCCTCGCCGCAACGCATCGCCCAAATTCAGGCAGAGCCTGCGACCGGGCTGGTGATGGCGTTGTCCCATGACGAATGGTGCACCTCCAACTGGCGGCAGGTCGGTCTGCGGCTGTGGCGGGCGGCGCCGGGGCGGACGGCGCTGCTGCTGCTCGACCGTTCGGATTTCGCCTTCATGCCCGATGTGGATGGCCCGCTGAGTGGGCGGCTGGAGGGAGCCGATCTGTATGTGGAATATCTGGCGGGCAGCATCGACATGGCCCGCCACAGCCGCCGCGCCATCCATCATTACCGTTTCGCCGATGGCCGTCTGCGCCGGTTGGATCCGTTCGCCCGTTCGCCCGTGGATTTCGTGGATGAATGGCTGAGCCAGCCTTGGCCGGGCGCAACAACCCTGACCGAGCTGGCGGCGCGCGACGCGCTGGAACGTCTGCATGCCCTGTTGCGGGGACGCGGCGGGGCGCCGACGCAATCGGGCGAGTTCCAAGGCGAGCCCCAGCGCTGCCGCCGCGATTCCAGCCTGTGGCAGGTGCGCATGAGCTTCGCCGATCTGCCGCTGCGCCGCCGCGACGTGGCCTTTCTGGTGCGCTGGAAGGAACCGGACCGCCTGCGGCTGGTTGCCGCCCGCTTCCGGCCCTGGCCCGATTGCCAGCCATAACGCGAAAGGCCCGGCGGGAGGCCGGGCCTTGCAGGCTTAGGGGCGCAGACCCAGGCTTTCCAGGAAGCTCTTGTATCCGGCGGGATTGGGATCGGGGAAGCCGCTCTTGGCATAGCGGGCCACGGCGGGCGAGGCCAGCATCTGGTCGGCGGCGGATTTCAGGCACAGCCGGTAGGCCGGTTCCAGCGCATCCTTGTAATCGACGCCTTCGCCGCTGTTGAAGCGGGCGACGAAACTGCCCAGCAGGGAGCCGTCGGCCTGATAGAGGTCCAGCGAACAGCCGACCTTCATGACATGGTCCAGGCGCGAGTATTTGGGCATGCCCTGAACCTTGACCACCAATTGCGGCTTGATCGACACGTCGTTGACGGCGGTGGTGGAAAAGGCCTGGCCGATGATGGCGTTGGTGGCGCGCAGCAGCGTCTGGCCGTCCTTGGTGGTGGTTTCCTCGTTGCGGAAGCGGGTTGCCTCGATGATCAGCGGGCGGTCCAGGTCGCGCTGTGACATGTAGACCATGGTCCGCGCCTTGAGCGGCAGGGCCAGGCCCGACGACGTGGACAACGTGGTGCTCTGGCTGTTCAGATCGCTGCCGATGCAGCCCGACACCATCAACAGCGCCGCACCGGCGACGGCCATCAGCCCCAAACGCATCGTGGTCCCCTTTTGCAATGTTGGGGGATCATAGCCCACGCGTGGGGCGAGCGACAGACGCCTTGATGGAGAAGAAGCCCATCAGGCGGTTCAGTTCGCGGGACTGATCCTCCAGCGCATGGGCGGCGGCGGCGGATTCTTCCACCAGGGCGGCGTTCTGCTGCGTCATCTCGTCCATCTGGCCGACGGCGGCGTTGACCTGATCGATGCCGCTGGCCTGTTCGCTGCTGGCGGCGGCGATTTCGGCGACGATGTCGGCCACCCGCTTCACGCTGGTGACGATCTCGCCCAACGAGTTTCCGGCGCTTTTCACCATGTCGGCGCCGCCCTGGACCTGGGCCGAGCTGACGCCGATCAGCCCCTTGATCTCCTTGCTGGCATCGGCGGAGCGCTGGGCCAGATGGCGCACTTCCTGCGCCACCACGGCGAAGCCCTTGCCCGCGTCACCGGCGCGGGCGGCCTCGACGGCGGCGTTCAGGGCCAGCAAATTGGTCTGGAAGGCGATCTCGTCGATCATGCCGACGATGTCCTCGATCTTGCGGCTGGACTCCTCGATGCGGATCATGGCGGCTACCGCGTCGCCTACCACGCGGCCGCCGGTTTCCGCCACGCCATGGGCATTGACGGCCAATTGGCTGGCCTGTTGGGCGTTGGCGGCATTCTGGCGCACGGTGGCGGCCAGTTCCTCCATGGAGGCGGCGGTCTCTTCCAGGGCGCTGGCCTGCTGCTCGGACCGTTCCGACAAATCCTGCGACCCGGCGGCGACCTCGGTGGCGGCGGAATTGATCTGGGCGGCGGCGGTGTTGATGTTGGTGACGATCTCGGACAGTTTGTCGGCGGTCTGGTTGACGTCGCCCTTGAGCTGGCCGAACAGGCCGCCGTATTCGTTGGTGATGCGCCGCGTCAGGTCGCCCTGCGCCACGGCGGCAAGCACCTGGGCCACGTCGGTCAGGGTGGCTTCGACCGTGGCGTTCAGGGCGTTGATGGCCTCGCACATGGTGCGCAGCATGCCGTCCTTGCCGCTCAGATCGATGCGGCGCGACAATTGTCCGGCGCGCGCCGCCTGCACGGTGTCGGCAACCTCGGCGCCGATGGCGGCTTCGCGTGCCTGCTGTTCTTCCTCGGCCTGACGCTTGGCCTGTTCGGCCAGGACCACCGCCTGTTCCTCGGCATGGCGGCGGGCCAGGATGTTGTCGCGGAACACCGCCAGGGTGCGGCCGATGCGCCCGATCTCGTCGGCGCGGTCCTGGGTGGGGATGTCTACCTCGGCGTCGCCCTCGGCCAGCCGACCCAGGCGGTCGGTCAGATCGGCCAGCGGCCGCACGATACTGCGCCGCGCCAGCCACAGGGTCAGCAATCCGGCCAGCACCGCCACGCCCAAAGTGGTGGCGATCACCGCGATCTTGGCGTCGGCCACCGCGCCTTCGAATTCCGATTTCTTGACGCCCACATAGACGATGCCCAGCACTTCGCCGCCGGGGGACAGGATCGGGTCATAGGCGGTCATGTAGGGCTCGCCCAGGATGTCCACCGTGCCGCGATAGGGGCGGCGTTCGCCAAAGATGGCGGTATGGGCCGGGCTGGCGGCCAGACGGGTGCCGGTGGCGCGGCCGCCCTCGGTCTTCATCACGTTGGTGGCGATGCGCAGATCGCCCTGGAACAGGGTGGCGGTGCCGCCCACCAGCGCCTTGACCTTGTCCACCACCTCGGTATCGCCGACCAGCGGGACATCGCCCGCCCGCAACACCCCGTCCACCACCTGGATCGGCTGGCCCTTGCCTCGCAACACTTCCCAGGCGACGCGGATGTTGCGTTCCACCTGGGCGGCGGCCTGCTTTTCCGCTTCGGCCTGCAGGATGCGCAGGGTGGTCGGCAGCAACACGGCGGTCAGCAGGCCGATGGCCAACAACACCAGGGTGAGAATGCGGGTGGAAACGGAAAGCGAAGGGCGAAAAGTCATGGCGCGTTCTCTGAAGTTCGCGTCAAGTCTAGCAATGGCCCGGGCTTCTGTCAGGCTTCTGTGGAATTCGGCATGTATATTATAAAAGGCGAATGTCGTTAGTGTAGAAAATGGATGCCCATTCTATCGTCTCAAGGGAAACACCCATAAGAAAAGGCGCCCCGATGGATCGGGGCGCCTTTGGCGGGGAAATGGGTCAGATCAGAATTCTTCCCAATTGCTGTCCGAGGTCTTGGCGGCGGCCAGCTTGGGCTTGACCGCCGCTTTGGCGGCGGGTTTGCCCATCGGCTTCTTGACCGGGGCCTTGGCGGCCGGACGCGGCGCCTCGGTGCGGGCAGCGGGCACGGCCTGGAGTGCAGCGGCGGCGCCGGTGTTGAAGAAGCCCATCAGGCGGTTCAGTTCGCGGGATTGTTCCTCCAGCGCATGGGCGGCGGCGGCGGATTCTTCCACCAGCGCGGCGTTCTGCTGGGTCATCTCGTCCATCTGGCTGACGGCGGCGTTGACCTGATCGATGCCGCTGGCCTGTTCGCTGCTGGCGGCGGCGATTTCGGCCACGATGTCGGCGACACGTTTGACGCTGCCCAGGATTTCCTCCAGCGTCTTGCCCGCGCCCTTGACCAGTTCGGCACCGCCCTTGACCTGGACCGAGCTTTCGCCGATCAGGCCCTTGATCTCCTTGCTGGCTTGGGCCGAGCGCTGGGCCAGATTGCGCACTTCCTGCGCCACCACGGCGAAGCCCTTGCCGGCGTCACCGGCGCGGGCGGCTTCCACTGCGGCGTTCAGGGCCAGCAGGTTGGTCTGGAAGGCGATCT